>Ga0187891_1000334_pt1 | contig 48483 bp, 46 predicted proteins | sample June2016WEW_21_4_FD_132990 | JGI IMG/M metagenome (GOLD analysis project Ga0187891, IMG submission 132990) | Peatland microbial communities from SPRUCE experiment site at the Marcell Experimental Forest, Minnesota, USA - June2016WEW_21_40 | ecosystem: Environmental > Terrestrial > Soil >... | reverse complement strand
GATCATGCCCCCCAGCATCTGCAATGCCGCACCGAAAGAAGACGCACGGAACATCACCTGGGCGGCGAGTACCGCCATGTAGGTGAGGGCAACCTTCCAGACAACCACCCCGGCTCTCGCAAGCCGCCCCCGATTCTTTGCGGCTGCCTTCGGACCGTACATCCGCCATGCGTGGTTGATGGTCAGATAGACCCCATGCATCAGGCCAAAAATGAGGAATTGGAATCCGGCGCCATGCCAAATCCCCGCCAGCGTCATGGTAAAGAAAAGGGGGACCACGATGAGAGAACCGAAGGCGCTGAGTGTCTCGTTGTCGCGGTGGGACACGCCGTGCCTTGCCAGCCTGCGGCGACGGATGTGCATAGCCAGGGGATTGTAGAGCAGAAGGGTAAGATAGCGCGTCAGTGTAATGTGCCAGCGCTGCCAGAAATCGATGATGTTCCTTGATTTGTACGGAGAGTTGAAATTGATCGGAAGCCGGATGCCGAACATGTAGCCCAATCCGATAGCCATATCCGAATAGCCCGAAAAATCAAAATACAGTTGCAAAGAATAGGCAAGCGCATACAGCCAGGTAGTAAACATCTGAAAATCGCCTGGGTGCGCAAACCCAATCTTCACCACCTCCGCCAGCGGGTCTGCCAGGAGGACCTTTTTCGCCAATCCCATGATGAAAAAACTTGTGCCAACGGATAGGTTGCTGAACCGCAAGCGGCAGGAAACTGGGTTGAGTAGTTGCGGCCCGATTTCACGAATATGGTAGATGGGTCCGGCAATGAGATGCGGAAAGAAGGTTACGAACGCGGCATAACGGATGATGTCCAGATCCCTCCCTCCGCCGTGGTTACACTCCACCAGGTATCCAATCTGCGTGAAGGTAAAGAATGAAATCCCCAAGGGCAGAATGACCTTGAAATCGAATTGGGGAGAGACCAGTGAAATCGAGTGTGCATACGCCAGGGCTGGCCCCAAGTACTTGAAGAAAACGAGCGGAAGAAGATTTCCAGCGACCCCGATGAAGAGCAGGCGATGCCGCGATTTCGTGTCCTCCTTCCTCTCGGGTGCAAGCAGCGCTCGTCCAATCGCGAAATTGAACGCAATGGAACAGACAAGCAGAATCACAAAAACGGGATTCCAAACAGCGTAGAAAGCCAGTGAGGCTAGCACGAGCCAGCCGACAGCGAAATTTGCCCCCAGCCTGGCCGCGAGATAGTACCCTACGAGCGCGATCGGCAGAAAGATGAAGAGAAAGCTATACGATGCGAACACCATAGGAGATCAGCGCGATTCATCCTTGAGTTTACGATCGATCAATTTTACGAATTCTCCGACATTCCGGAGTTGCTCCAGTTCGTCGATTCTGAACTTTATCCCGAATTGCATCTCGGTACCCACAACGATGTTAATGTGGTTGAAGGAATCCCACTGCGGAACATCCTCGGCCGTTAGTTCGGGCGTGAGCGTCAAGCTCTCGTCATCGAGCACTTCGCGAAAAATTCCAGTCAATTGTTCAAGAATTTCCGTTCTCTCCATCGCTGACCCCGTGTGAACATTGATTAATGTAGTGAGCCATCACCTTCACCAAGAGCTCCCAACCCGGTCGCCGCTCGTCGATCACTCGGAGGTTGCTCGCGGCGGCGACGCCTTCTCCCCACCCGAACTGGATGCCCGTGCAACACGGGGACCGCCGCACTGTAACGCCATCCCCTTGGGAAGCGAATCACCGCGGCGAAAACGCTCCAATTGTGCGGTCATCGTGCTCATGCCTTGTGCGTTCAAGTGCAGAGTATTTGCAAAACACGAGTCATCGAGAATGGCATACTCTGTGATATCAAACAGGGTGGCGTGGAATTTCTGTACGATAGCTCGAATCTGCGCCCGCCGGTCAGCGACAACGGCACGAACTTCCGGCCAGTGTTCGACCACGCTGGGACGGACCGGCCCCAGCACCACGGTGAAAGGCCGGCCCGAAGCGCGGACATCCTGGCAGAATTCTGCGAGGTCGTCCAGACAATGCACACAGTGGGGATTCAGCTCAATCGCGTCGGCAATCCCGGGTCCGGTGCTGGCGGGGTCAACGTTCATTTCCAAAGGTACAGCACCGGTCTTGGTGAATGCCATTGAGGTAGGCGAGGTTCGTCTGTGGTAGTCGCGCCAGTTTTTCCAATACGACATCAGTCCCGTAATATCGCGATACGTGAATTCCTCCGCCATCGTCATTCTGCCCAGCACATAGCGGCGAAACACTCCCGGGGGCACTTGGACATCCGATCGGTAGACGTCCCGAAGTTCCACCGGACTCGTGGCAAAGATGACCTCACGCACAGGGTAAACATCGGCCACCTGCTTGTAAAACTGCTCCGACGTCGGGACCGAGACGCCGTTGGCTCCCAGATTGACGAAGGGGCGCCCTTCTCGGTCTTCCAGCAGGTCGCTGTCAATATCGTTCACCGCTATACTCGCTCCACTGATCACCCCGAGGGGTGCTGGACCGGGCCGATGCTCCCGGAGAAAGCGCATTTTCTCGTTGAGCGGCAGGTTCGGGGTGAAAAAGGGAGCAATTCCAAAGGACACACAGATCAGTTCTACGGCAGCACAGATACCTAATGCTGTTCCGAGACATGTCAACAGATGTCGCCTGAGGCTATGCTCTTGATCGTTTTTCATAACGGTGTGAAGCGTGCCTCGAAAGAGCCCTGTCTGCTCGACCCGAGCCGCTCGCGTTCCAAATGTATCACGCGATTGATTCCGGGCTTCTTTCCTGACGGTTACGCACGGCCCGACATGCCAGCCGCGGGCTTGTCCACGTCAACATCCATTTCACTGCGATATTGAAGGTCGGGTCCAATTGCAAGGCTCGCGAGAGGGCTTGGCGTGCCTTTCCATATTGTCCGGTCGACAGATACCAATTGGCCCAGCCGTTATGGATTGCGCCCAACTGCTCTCGAATGAGCTTGACGACTTCCCCTGGCAAACCTTCGCTCATGCGCATGAGCCCTTCGAGCCGGAGCTGCATATCCTGAAGGAAGACGTCCTCCTTATTCCATTCCGCGCTTACTCCCACATGGCGGGTTTCTCGGGGTGACCGGTCGAACTTGACGAGCGGACGGTTGACGTAACAAAAGCCCGTGAGCATCGCCAGCCGAAACATTAATTCGCTGTCGGCGCTATAAGACAGCTTGGAATCGAATCCACCCGCCTTTCTCACCACGTCGGCGCGAGTCATGAGAGAGGAGATGCAGAGGACCATTCCTGCCCCTCCCGGCCTCACCGGCAGTCTGAGCACTTCGGGGCTCACCCCCATCTCTCCTTCATGCCGATAGCTCTGTTCCGCCAATTCGAAGAAAGTCCGTGTTTCCGGGTGGTTGTATAGCCGCACGTCGGTGTAACAGCCGCCGCACTGAGGGCCAAATCGCTCCAGGGCCTGGAACTGCCATTCCAGCTTGTCGCGTTCCCATTCGTCATCGGAGTCGAGAAAGGCGATCCACTCGCCCCGCGCTTCGGCGATCCCCTTGTTCCGCGCCGCGCTGGCGCCCTGGTTGGCCTGGTAGTAGTAGCGGATCCGATCGCCAAAGGTCTCCGCAAGGACCTTCCCCGTGTCGTCCTCTGACCCGTCGTCCACAACAATGACCTCGAGGTCGGACAACGTCTGGGCCAATACGCTCTCAATGCCCGTCTGAACCTTGGCCGCCCGGTCATAGGTCGGAATAACGACGGATACTTTGGGGTTCATCAAACCCATTGCCTACCGTTTTCCTGGTCTTTTTCGCCCAACCGTTCAACCGGTTAAACGTGACGCCACAAATAAACGCGGATGAATGTCGTCAATACTCAGCGTTTATACGGCCATGCTTCCTCAGCATGCGCAATTATCCATGACGCTCGCTATTGCGAGGGGGAGGTTTGGCAACCCCGGACACGAGGAGAAGCTCCCCTGCGCCAGGGGGCCGCACTGTGTCGCCCTCCGCAATTCTAGGGACATCTGGTCAGTCAATCGGAAAGGCAAAGATGTTTGGCTCCTCGCCAATTGTCGGAAGTCGTTGGAGAAGCCTCAGGCCGAAGCGACCAGCATAGTGTAGTCTGTACCGGAGCCGACAGATAGCTTCGATCAGTCCGGCTGCGGTCTGGCCGAAACGTGCGAGAGCGGAAGGGTTGACCTCAATCATGAGGATGGGACGGAAACGCCTGATACTTTGTTCGGCTCCCCGCACGAGTGCAAGTTCAGAACCCTCCACATCGACTTTCACGAGATCGACACGGGTTAGTCGCTCCTCCTTGCAGAACGAGTCGAGCGTCGTCGCATCCACCCTTACCGTTCCACTTGAGCTCAGGAAATTGCAGCCCTTATTCCCTTCGTCTGGGACGGTCATGCCCATCGTGCCCGTGGAGTCCGACAGAGCCACTCGGTGGATGTGAACTAGCTGGCGTATAGCCGGATTAAGTTCTAGGTTCCTCTCAAACCTTTGACCTGTTTCAGGGAACGGCTCGAACGAATGGACGGTGCCCCTTCCGCGCAACCATTTGGCGCAAAGGAGAGAGAAGTACCCCACGTTGGCCCCGGCGTCGAGGATGACCTGCCCCGGTTTGACGAGGCCTTTGAGTATGCGGCAATCCCTATTGCTAAATCCAGTGTAATAAATCTCTCGTGTCACTTTGTCCTTCAGATCGCACTCGAAACGCACACCGTATCGCGCCCTCACCCGTGGGGCTTTCCACCCACCCTTCACAAAGGGCATGAGCTGGTCATAGATAAGGCCTTTCCCCGGATGATTGGGAAAATAACTGTATGCGACGAGCAATCGATCTAAAATCACAATTCACCCCTCAGGATGGCCCCGCTACCAAGTTCGCGACTAACCTTACAGAGCGTGGGAAAACATAGCCTTCGCGTGAGAAAACACATAATTAACTACCGACACGGAGCATTTCAGACGACTCTTGCGTAGTCAGAGCCCTGCAGGGCAGTAATTGTCTCCTGATATACCCGGAGAAGCTTCACTCCTGCGGCAGCCCACGTGATCTCCGGGATCAGCTTTAGCCCAGACGCGCGCAACCTGGCGAGCAGCGCCCGGTCTTCGTGCAGCATGGTGATATGTTGGGTGATGGCGGCAACGTCGCCGATCCGGTGCATCAGACCTGTCTCCATGTGTTTACACAGTTCGGTGCACGCCTCGGACGCCAGCGGAACACATCCGCATCCCATCGCTTCCGTAATGACCAGCCCGAACCCTTCCTCAATGCTGGGTAGAATCAGGATATCGCTCTTCCGCATCAGGTCGGGAATGTCATTACGATGCCCGAGCACGCGGACGCTAGGGTGGTTCAGCATCGGTGCCAACTTTTCCCTGTATGCAGGCAGGAACTCCCCGGCGATTAGGAAAGTGCCATCCTTACTGGCCGGCGACTTCAACCATGCCTCCAGCGCAAAGTGGACGCCTTTCCGCACCGCGCAAACCCCCACAAACAGCATAGTTAAGCCCCGCTGGGGGTCCCGAGTTTCGCTGCTGGGATAGTAAACCTTTTCATCAAATCCATAGATATGCCGTGCTAACTTTTCCTTTGCATACCCTTTGTCAAGAAAGGTTTTCGCGGTGAATTCGGAAGGACATAGCAGGCGGTCAGCCAAGTCATACTCCGCTTCTTCGATCCGCAATTTTTCCGGGTTGTAGGCATGCTCATGATCAGGCGGAAGGGTGACTCCGAGGCGCTCGCATTCCTGTTGCACGACCTCCATGGCAAAACGCGTATTCGCGTTGCACCTTTCGAGCACGGTCGGGATGCCGAGTTGGGCAGCCGTCTTGAGCGTTCGGAGCGCTCCCAGGGGCCACGTGTGAATGATGTCGATCTGACCCACCAGTTTCCTGAGGCGGCGTGCTACAACCCAGTCGTGCCAGGCGCAGGCACGCAGGCTTCCCACAAGCTTATACGAAATACGCGCCTTTCCTCGGGCAAGGGTCGGGCGAACTCTCACGCCCTCGGGGACCGGCCGGTGCAGCACGCCGGGAAAAACCAGGAGGTCTGCCCCTGCGGCCACGAGGCCGTTCACTTGCTGCCAGGCTGTATAACAGATCCGGTCTGCACCCAGCTTATTCGGAAAGCTGTAGAGCACTCGTACGCGATCACTATTGTTGCTCATAGCCTTGTGGAATCTAGACGCTGACTGTATCAGCAATGGAAGAGAGGGGATGATCTTGAGGAATTTCGACCGCTGCTTCCGCCGGACGCTTGGCCTCGAAGGTGGCCACGGAAATGCAAGACCACAAAGCAAACAGCCACATCTCCGTCGTTGCTGGGTAATTGATGCCGAAATGCGCCGTCACGACAGAAAACAGGGCGGTGCCCAGGCACCACAAGAACCACTCCTGCCCGCGGTCACCCTCTACCTTTTTTCTTGCATTTCCAAGCGCCCCAAAGCTGCGGCTGATGATCGCAATGTACGCGACGAGCGCCAACAGGCCACCACACACGGCTTGGACCACAAACTGATTGCAGAGGTCAAACATGCAGAATCCCCAAAGGTTGTAGTTCTTATATCCAAGCAGCCACCACTGGCTGAAATGGCGAATGCAGTTGTCGACCAGTTCGTAGCGATGGTAGCCGGAAGAGGACCCGGTCAGATCGACTCGCGAGATGAGCGCCCAAACCGGCGCCTTCATCACCATGTGCAGCGACACCAGGGCCGTCACGAGTCCCCAACGAATGAGTCGCATCTGCTTCCGCAGGGGCCAAAAGGCAATGCCTAAAACCGACGCAGCAAGCGCCAGGAGCGACGTGCTCGAATTCGACGTGAACACCATGAGCGTCGCACCGGCAAGCCCCGCATACGCTAGCATCCGGTGTTTTCGTTCCGTGCACAGCCCCAGAAACAATGGAATCAAAGCGCCGGCGAACGCTCCGCCGGAGATACAACCCAGCACTCCTTCCGAGCGGATCTTTCCGTCTCTTATCGTCAGGCCGGGCCCAAACCCTCCAATGTAGCCGAAGACATTCACGTGAAGGATTTGCTCGTTGAGCATGCAGACACCCTGGATGATACCAGCAACGGCTAATGTCTTGATAGTCCGCCGGACGGCCTCGCCGTCGGGGATGAAAAACCTCACCACCAGATAGCCGCCGAACATGTCCAGGAAGTCACCCAAATTATGGATAAAGACCTGCATGTCCATCCACTCGATTGAAAGAATGATCTCCAGCGAGACCACCCACAGCACCGCCATCCGATCCACCGGATTAAATCCTCCCGGAAACTTGCCGGTCGACGAGGTCCCGCTGAGCATGCCCCTTCGAATTAATCCGGCAATAATCAGGATGCGCAATGCCGTAAAATGCAGGCCACCCAGCACCAAAGCCTGGCCGAGCGGAATAGTGAAACACACTAACAAAAAAGGTGAAATGCCTTTTTTCTGCGAGCTGGTTAGAACCAGCACGATAGCGATCAGCAGTGCCACCGCCGCGATCGGATTTAGCGTTGTTTCGGCGGCGCCGCCGCCATACCGAAAGTGCTCGGGTTCCATCGGCTAAGTCTTTGGAGGGAGCGCCTCGCTCAATCCGGCGGGAGGAGCGCCGTATTGGGCGAGGGCTTCGATAATGCGGAGATCGTTGAAATATGCTAAACGGTGGTCAGTGACCTGTAGCCTGCACATTGGTTGGTGGTTGTGGTTGTCCACCACCACCAGCTAACTGATAAGCCCCTGAGTCCCATGCCACGCTTTCGGGCCGCGCCACCGGCGTCTGCCCTGGACAATTCATCGTGTGCGTGGTCGAGTTGTACGAGCATCCGTCCGTTGTCCCGTAATTGCAGGCGCTCGCGGCTTCGGTGGAGATGGCGTATTCCGTAGTATATGAGGCCAGCGTAGCACACCATGTCGTCGCAACCGCCGCCGGGATTGTAGAGTTGTTGGCCAGATTGATTCCTGCGCCGACGGTGGGAGCGCTCGAAGAAGTTGGCGAGCAAGGTGTCGTCGTTTCGTTCGCGCAAGTATTGCCAAGTCCTTGGGTGCCGGAAACCCCTGTGGTGTAGCCCTTCGCAGTGGCTTGGGCATCGGTTAACGAAACATTGCTTGAGCTGCTTGGCCCTCCGGTGCAACCAGTCTTGTCCCAAGGTGTATTGATCAGGAGGTTGTTGTAGGAAGTCGTATAGGCCCCGCCAGTTGTGTTGCTGCCAGCGCCGCCACAAAGCATCGGAGCGGTATCAACGAAGGTGTTGTTGAACATATATTGACCGCCCGCGCCCGTGCAGCCAGGATATGCGGGCGAGCCCGCCATGCTCCAGCCTTCGCTCTGTGTGTCGTACCAAACCATGTTGAACCAGTACTCAGGGATCGTATTCGGGCACACCCACTCACCCACGTTGGAATTGGAATGACGAGTGACGATGTTGTACCAGACGTTGGGGGTATTCTGGGGCTGACCCGTGTAGTTTCCAGTGGCATCCGCATTGCACTCTAGGATATTCGAGTGTCCGCCAGTAGGACTAGGTAAAAGATATTCAAAGATGATGTCATGGATGTCATGACAAGCTTGTCCTACTCCGTCCCAGGTATAGCGAATGATTGAATCTTTAAAGTGATAGAAGCTTGGTCCGTACCCCCACATACAACCACTGGGGTTTGAATCTGAGCCATCAACGACTATGTTGCTCATGGACCACAGCATAGTGCCGCCGCCACGCAAGACCGTGCAGACGGTGTTGTCGGTATTCGTAATACTAGTCGTTGTCCAACCATGCAAGTAGAGATTATTTAGAATCTGAATTCCCGTCGCACCGGCCGATCCCTGTGGGTCCCAAACGTAGACATTTTTGACTCCGGTACCTCCAACCCACCCACTGTTGCCACACAGCCCTGTGAACTCAAAACTGTCCAAGTAGGTATCCCACTCGTAATTGGTGTTTAGTTGGAAGGCAAAAAGTGCGTTATTTGTTCCGATCTGATAGGCGCAACTAGATACTATGGAGGCTGAAGTGGGATTGTCGCCACTAATGATCGGGCGGCACCAAGATGAGCCGCACACCGAAGAATTATACCAAGTCGTGTCCACGCCGAGATAAGCACACCCGCTTACCGTTCCCTCATAGACGCAGCTTGAGGGATTCCCACCCCATTGCCAAACCCACGTTCCGCCTGTGTAGGGGCTCAGGCTACTATTGCCTTCATGCCATGTGTCGCCGCCGCGAAAGATGATACCGAGTCCAGCGCCATTTGTATTACCGTTGTTAGGCGATGAGGGCAGAGCGGAGGCACAGTTGCCCGTGCAGTTTGGCATCCCCGGCGCATGAAGCCAAGGGGATGATTCGCTCGTTCCGCTATTCGCGTCCGAGCCGGTCGCCGCGATGAAATAGCAGCTATTCTTTCCAGCCAAAGGAGAACTTGCGGGGCAGGCTCCTCCCTGCCCGAAGGCATTTCCAGAAATCAAAAGCATTACAAAAAATGTCAAAATAAATGCGAACCAATGTGTTCTCGAACCGAAATTCCCTCTCATCCCCACCTCTTGTGCGGTGCTGATCGAATTGCCTTTCGGCTTGCGCACCGACTGAACATAGCTTACTGACCGCCGGCAGGGCTGTCAATGGTACTTTGGTACTGCGGAGTACGGTTCCGTTCTCGGCCCAGCACACGATGTTACGACCAAGAATCGTTGATTTTCTGGCCAAACCCAGGGGACGAAACGGGGGCATCAAGGTCCTCCGGCATCTCCCTTTAGGAACCCTTTCAGATGAGAACTTAGCTCAACAGACGACGCTGTAGAGTTTTGGCAAGCGTCAAGACATGCCGATTTTTACTGAGGTAGTTATCTCTCACTTCCGAAAGCCTCCTGCGGAGAAAAGCCTTGGCATTCCACTGAAAGCCGAGGCTTCCGAGCGTCGCAAGACCATTGCGATAGACAACTGAAAATGTCTGGGAGGCGCCCGGAGCCAATTCCGCTAAGACGCGAATCCCGGCATCATCAACTTCAACACCAGGGAACGCAGCTCCATCCCGAAGCACTTGTTCAAAGGGAGAGCACTGATCGGGCGGGCCCCACACAAGGGAAAATCGCTCGGCAGATTCGGAATCGTTCACAATTACGACGCTAGAAGAGTACGCCCTAATCTCTACGGTTCCATCTCCGGCACGCCGTCGCAGGGATGATCTACTTACGGCGGTCTCGAGATTTGACCAGGAAATACCAGGGGCCACAGCATTGATCCTCTCGACCCCTTCCACCAGGTACTGGGGATTTTCGAAGGTGTCATGGTGTTCCCCGGTCAGGGTCGGTCGCCCGAAGAAGATGTTGAAAGCGACGTCTTGGCTTCGGGTGTCCCGGGCGGAATTGCGTCCGAACAAAGGGAACCCGCCAAACCGAAGGATCGCAGGCTGGCAAATATCACCCACGGTGGGAAGGATGGGCTGTCCCAAGGGGCGCCAAGCCGAGCTCACGGCGGCATAAAAGTTTCGCGATTTGAGGACCTGCATGGCCTCCGCCGAAAAATCAGACCCGGGGAAGACCATCACTTTGTCGCAGCGCAACCGTGTGGCTTGGTGCTGCAATCTCATCCGCTCTTCGGCAGTCGCTAGAGCTGCGTTCAAGAAATCGGTATCGTGGGACGCAAACTCCGATTGGGTGTGATCGTTGCCATGATAGCAGAGCGAGAAGTAGCCGGGGTTCTCCCTGAACATGCGGAGGATCCGGTCGGAATTTCTTCGATAGTTGTGAGGGATAAACGCGATCGTGGTATGAAAGTGGTGCTCTTTCATCAAGTGAAGAAGGGTTTCGAAATTTACAAAGCCATAGTTCGGACGGAGGAGCGGATCATCAACGATGATCGACGCATGGGATTCACCCGGATGCCAGCATTCTTCCCCAAAGATATAACGCAGGGCCATGGCCTGCGGCATGAGCCGTGAGAAATGTTGGTCCAGCGGAGCATAACCACCGTGAATGTTGATGTCCGTGACGTCTTCGCTGGCGAGGCATAACATTTCGTTGTCGCCACGCTTCAGCGAGGCCATCAAAGGCCGGCCGCCAATGCAAACGAGCTTACGCGCCGTTTTGGTGTTGCCCTCAACACCAAAAACGCGATCGTTAGAGGGGTTGACGGGCCCGAACGAAAGCCCGGAAAAAGGTCCACAGACATCTTTTGAGTCTTTGGAAACCTCATAAGGTTGATCGGCATCTTCAACAGGATGGACCGACGTTAGTCGGCCATCAGACAGTGAGGCCATCATGCCAGCCACGAAAGGATCCGACGTTACCCCGTGGACGATCAGGTACCGAACGCGTGACACAAGACAACGAACCAATTCGCCCGGGACAACATCGCCGGTCCAGTTACGCATGACTCGAGGATTTACAACGAAGCAGCAAGATCGATTGGGAACGGCTTTATCGATGTACTCGGTGTAGTGTCGGGTTTGTGTGTCTAATTGAAGAGTCTCGCAGGTGATGCCGAGAAACCTCGCAAGACCCAGCAGGCGCGAGTCCACCCCGTCCACTTCACCCAGATACGGAACCAGCAGTTGCAAGCGACTTCTCCTGTCAGGCCTTCGTTTTCACGTTGACCTCAGACCCGGAATTGAGGGCCTGCCCCGCCGATTCAAGCGGTCTTAGGCGTCTCGAAAACTGTTTCACGGTGACATCCATGCGAAATGGGACGCCGCATTTGGCCACCGGACGCGCGGGGTTGCCCTGAACAACAGTCATAGGCGGAACTGACTGTGTTACCACACTCCCGGCGGTTACTACGGCTCCTCGGCCGACCACAACATTCGGCAGAATGATGGCCCCGGGCCCAACAAAGGCGTCCTGCTCGATTTTGACCCCCTGCAGCTCGCGAAAATGCGCAATGATTGTGGCCCGCATTCCGATCGAGCTACCATCTTCAAGGGTGATGAGGTACGGGCGTGAGGTGTCAAGGATCACGTCGTACCCGATCCAGACTCTCTCTCCGATATGGACTCCACGGGCCCGATGCAACATAACACGGAGTGTTTCTGCACCCGGCAGCACCCTTGCCAGGATTTGGAAAAGGCGGTTGCAAGCGGCTCGAGGCCAGTATTCACTCATATTCCCAATCGGTCGTATGTCATTGAATAGTACACAAGGGCGCCGTCTTTGGACTCGGTGCGGCCACGCACTCGAAATCCGGCGGAGCGATAGGCGCGAATCGCGGCTTCGTTTCCCACGTGGACGTCAAGTCGGTATCGCACATATCCGCGAATCTTCCCTTCCTCAATGTAGCGTTCGACAAGCGCGCGCCCGAGTTTCCTACCTCGAAACCGCGAGTCCACGCCCAGCTTGCTCAAATAGTATTCATCTTGATCAATGGGAGAGAGCAGGTCTGAAAGGTTCGCCAGCCGTTGGATGAGAGCCGGGCGGTCCGCCGCGCTACAGGCGTTCAGCAGGGCAACACCGTCCGACTTTCTGGCTTTTCGCAGCTCATCGCCACCTAGCCCGATAAAACCTCCCGCGAATTCTGACTCATAGATGAGAAACTGGACACGCGAGATGGAGACCTCCGAGGAAGCCCTCCGCATCCAGGTGTTGAGCACACGGAGTGTTGATTCGGCGCTTCCAAAGAGCAAGGTGTAGTACGGATTGCCAGCTTCGACAACCCATGGCAGTGCATTTTGGATAAGGTCCTCAGGGTTTTGCGCATACGTCACGGTCTGATATGAGAGCATACCTGGCCTTTTACTCCCGGCTCATTTGGTGCGCCACGAATCTGCATAAGGGCCCGACAATGGTCATTTGCTCAGGCTCAAGGTCGTCGAAGGCGATTTCACGGCCAAGGTGTTCGGCCAGAGCGGTCACCAGTTCAAGCAGGCCAAGCGAGTCAATCAAACCCGTGAGCAAAAGGTCGCAGTCCTCGGAGAGGTCCCCACACGTACCCCGCCCGTTTGCCTTGAGTTCTCGATCCAGATATTCCTGCAAGAACGCTTGTACATCTTTTGGAGTCACGGCCCTCATAAATCCTCTTCTTGAAGTAGACCGAGCATCGCTTTTCGGTCAAATTTGCCGTTGGCATTGCGGGGCAACGCGCACATAGGGTGGAACCTCCTTGGCACCATATACTCCGGTAGCGCGGTTGCAATAGTCTTGCGGAGTGCTTCCGTATCCTTTACTTGGCCCTCGAGGAATACCTCGATACCGGCGCAGCCGCTCGGCGTGACCGGCCACCCCACTGCAACAACACCGTGCAAGCCTGAAAGCTTTCGAACCACAGCCTCGATCTCCCCGAGTTCCACGCGGTGGCCTAGTACTTTTACCTGAGAGTCAGTCCTGCCAAGGTGAGTAAGTGGGCCGTCGCTAGTAGGCCGGCGTACTCGGTCCCCGGTCCGATAGTAAACATCTTTCTTTCCAGGCGGGATGACAAATGCAGCAGCCGTCTTTTCTGGGTCATTCCAATAACCCAGAGACATCTGGGGGCCATTCATGAGTAGCTCGCCTTCTTCTCCCGGCGGCACCTCGTTCAAGTTTCCGTCCGCGACCAGAACCCTCATGCCCGGAAAGGGATAGCCAATCGGCACAACCCCCAGCTCAGATTCGCCGGGAGAACGGACGGGATCCCAGCGGTAGAGCGTGCAGGCGATGGTCAGTTCGGTAGGGCCGTAAAGGTTCTCGACAACGCTGTTAGGAGCAGCTTCTAACCACGCGCTAGCCGAGGTGACCGGTAGGGGCTCGCCGCAAAACAGGCTCACACGAAGGGATGGATACCGGCCGTGCTTCAGCATCCCCAACTGCTTCATAAAAGCGACAGTCGATGGCACCGAAAACCAAATGGTGAGTTGCATATCGCGAATGAACTTGCCGGGGTTGATGAGCGTTTTTTGGGAAGGGCAGCAGACGCACGCTCCGCGCTCCCACGCGCTAAACATGTCCGAGGCGGAAAGGTCAAAGGTCATGTCGAACATTTGAGAGAACCGATCCTGCTCGGTGATTTCATAGCGGTCGGTTACGTGGTCCACGTAGGACGCGACGTTCCGGTGGGTCACCATGACACCCTTCGGAATGCCTGTGCTCCCGGAAGTGAAAAGGAGATAGGCAACTGCCGACGGATCCATCGCCGGCTCCCGCCACCATGACGCCGGGGACAGCTCCCCAGAGCCCACAAAGGTATGAACGGGCCAGCGAGCGCGGTGCGAACTTACGTCACCTGTTTCTGGCAGGATCACGAGTGTCGGCTGCTCAGCTCCTTCTAGCAGCTTTTCCAATTGTGGCAAAGACCCTGTGTCAACGACAACCGACCGGCACCCCGACCGCTGAAACATTAGCTGAGTCCGTCCCGCGGGAAACGTGCGATTCAACGGGAGGTAGCCGTTGCCAGCGAGCAAGGAGCCCAGAACCCCCGCAAAAGCGGAGGAACTTCGGTAGGCAAACACCGCGGTCAGCGGGGCCTCAGAAAGTCCCGAATGGGCTTGAAGGGTCGCCGCGATGCGGGTGGCCAACTCCCTCAAATGCTCGTAGGAGAGCGTCTGCCCTTCTACCAGCACGGCGGGTCGGCTGGGGAAGCGATGAGACGACGTCAGAAAGCCCTGCCACAAAGCTCTCTCACGACTCATCCGGCGGTCAACACCCCCTTGGAAGGCGTATTACAATTCGCTTCTCCTTGCAAATTCTCCACCGTCCCGTTTCCGCCCCAGCACACGATGGTGCGGCCAAGAATCGTCCACTTTTTGGCCATGCCTAGGCAGCGGAAGGGCGTTTTTGACAGCGATGACAACTGTGTTACGTTCCACTCCGCCGCCTCAATCAAGGCGCGACCTGTGGCCTCCTTTGCCAAGCTGCGAAGGACTCGAGCAACCAGAGTCGGGTTCATTCCCTGACCGCGATATTGAGGGAATGTGTGAAAATCGAAAAGATGCACATCATCCGGCCCGAGCGGAAAGTAGTGAGGTTCGACGGTCCGCCCCTGCAAGGTCCAGCCGTAGCCCGCGAGCTTGTCGTGGGATTTGATTAACCACAGGGACGCCCCGAGTCCGAACCGCTCTTTCATGTTTCGCCGGACTAACTGGGGATTCCAAACGCTGGTCATTGCTTCGAGGTCTTCGGAATTCAACTCAGCCAGGCTCTTAATCCGCTCCGCCTTCAAGAAGGTAGGAAGTTCTCGGGGAGGGGAAGTCTGTGTGGCCAAATCGCAGTAAAACAGGATGCTCCGGCCGGAAAACAGGGCCCGCTTGAGGGCCACTCCTATACGTCGAACCGTCGCCCACAACCCGTGGCGCCGGGAATAATCGGAAAACCGCGAAATTGCCGTGGAAATTGCCATCCTAGAGGGTGCCGGATTTCAGGTACCGGGTGTCAGGCTACACGTCACCGAAAACCCACCGAGGGCTAGCTATGACTCTTGACTTGTGATCTGACACTCGATATCTGAAGTATGTCGACACTCCCGAGGACGAGTTCCCGCAGGCAGGCGCCGCTGACTTGTTTCCGCACCTCGGTCTGCCCTCGTCCAAGGGGGTGCGCTAAACCGGAGAGAACCGCCAGCATGTAGCGCATAAGGTGATGGAAAACCATGATGCTTCGGATTCCCAGACTACCGAAAATACCGTGATATTTCGACCAATAATATAGAACTGAGCGTTGCTGCGCGAGCGCAAAGCGAACGGGATACGGAGCCGTGGTTTTCCCCCGGTCATGGATCGCCTGTCCCCCGGGGAAGAACACCACCTCCCATCCCGCTTTCCAGCAACGCCGGCACCAATCTACATCATCGCCATACATGAACAGCTTTTCATCCAGAAGGCCCACGTCCTCCAAGGTTTCACGACGGATAAAGGAGAAACAACCCACCAGGACATCCACCTTTAACGTCCGGTCATGAGGGAAATAGAACATGTGCTCGCCGGCAAAGAAGCGGGAATTCTTGAACCTGGTCGCCAGGCCGGTGGCGTCGCAAAGGTTGTTCCAGAGCGTAGGGAATCGCCGGCACGTGCTCTGCATCGACATGTCGGGTTCAAAGACGCGGGGACCGACATTCCCCACCTTTGGGTTTTGATCGAGGAAGTCTGCCAAGGCATCCAGACAGCCTGGAAAAACAATCACGTCGGGGTTCACCAGGGCAATGTAGCGCCCCTGGCACTGCCGTATCGCCACATTGTTGCCTTTCGCGAAGCCCAAATTCTCAGGGCTCTTGATCAGCTTGACCCAGGGAAACCTCGTCTCCACCATCTCCACGGTGCCGTCCGCCGAGGCATTGTCAACCACCAGAGTCTCCATACTGCGGCGCGAAGGCGCTTTTTCCAGGCTCTCCAGGCACAACTCTAAATAGCGTTTGGCGTTCCAGGCGACGATGACGACCGAGATATCCATAAATGTGGTCTAAACAGGCTGCGCTTGAGTGCCGGCGGCTGGCCGCGCGAAAGGCCGCGTCAAGTTCAAAACGGCCTTGGAGCGACGAATCGCGCCCTGCATGGCCAAACTAGTCCTGACAATAGCGGAAGACGCAATGCTGCGGCATGCGACCAAGGGGCCCACTCGACAAACGTCGGCGCCTGACAACCCTCTCTTGAAGTGATAAACCCCCGGGTTACGTTCGGGATTGATGCCTCCCAGATCGTACCATCTGTAGCCGCGTTCCTTGAGCCATTTAACCAGCGTCCACTGCAACAGATAGGCGCCTTTCGAATCAAGCCCGTCGTCGCTGGTCGCTCCAAGTAGATAAATCGCCGAATCCCCTATCATCGAGGCAACAAGTCCAGCCACGGGGACGTCCCCCGCCCGGCAGAGCAGGATTCGCATGCGCTGCGACTCCGGCAAGTCTTCTTGGATCCGCCCAAACTCCTCGACGTCCACGGTGGTTTCGAACGTCTTGCGTTTTCGCATCTGGTTGTAGATCTGAGCGAAAATCCGGTACTCGTTGCTCCCGGTTCCTGCAACGACGTTGAGGCCCTTCTTTTCGGAGCTCGTGAGTTGGTTGCGCCATTTCTTATCGAGTTTCCTGCGCAGGTCCTCAACGGACGCGGCGAGATCCAGGACAAAAGTTCTGTCTGTGTTGTCAGCGTCGAGAGGTTCCGGCGTGAACATGGAAAAGGCGGAATGAATTACTGCCGCGCGTGGCGATCCCACAAAAGCATTGGGAAGCACCCGGAGGAAGAGCTTCCTCTTGTCGACGTACTCCTCGTCGAGGGCTCGGGCCAAGTTTTCGGCAACCTCAGGATCAAGCGGCCTCCCACGCCGCTCGAACAAAGGGCCCCAGCGCAGATACGCCATGCCGAACTTAAGTCTTGTGGGGCGAACGATTCTGAGTTGGGCCATCCCCAAGATCTCTCCACCACGTTTCAGAACCAAGTGGCTGAGGTTTTTCTCTCCCCAACGCACTCCGCCATACGACCAGGTTTGATAGAGGTTGGCATCATCGAATGAATCGAGCATCTGCGACCATTCACCGGATGTTGCACGATCCACTTCGACCTGCCAAACAGATTCCAGCATGGAGTTCAATCCTGTACCTCGGCCTCGGGCCAGGCTCTCAGGCCCACTCCAACATTTCCTGTGAACGGAGTCGCTGTCCAGCCGAGGTGTTCTCGCTGGACACAATACAGATGGTAGTACTACCCATATCTCTAATAGGGTTCGGCCTGCTTTTTCAGATCACGCTCGAGGAATTCCATCAACAAGCGGTTCTTGGAGCAAATCCAAGCTATCCGGCGGCCACCGAAGGCCACGGCAGGTTTTGGAGCAGAGACCATCACGAAACCCGCCCCTCGCGCTTCCTTTAGGCCTAACTCTATGTCGTCGATTTCATAACAGACGTGGTGCAATCCCCCGCCTTTCTTGAGAAAATTGGTTACCGGCGAGTCGTCGCCGGCTGGTTCCACCAGTTCATAGACTGGATTCCGCGCGTCGACAGGCTTAAAGAAAGACACTCGAACTCGCTGTACGGGGTCGTGGACGATCTGGCCGTCCCAACTCGCTGACATGGAAGCAGCAAAGGCCTCGGCAACGGCCGAAATCGACGGCACCACACAACCTAAATGGTGCAGAACAGCTTTCCCACTGAGCAAAGGTCCTACGGGCAACATATGTGTGTGATGGAAGAGAGTTGCAGCGCGCCCTTAAGCGTTCACACTCGCGGGAAGCGTCTTCGGGGCCCTGCGGATATGAGAAGCTCTTGCGGAATAGGCTTGCGGCACTTGGTACTGCCACAGTTGCCGGTCCCCAGAGGTCCCGTCCACGCGCGTGAAACCGAGGCTGGGATAGTGCTCGGCGACCATGCCGTTCTTCTTGGACGGAATATAGATGCCCAGGATTTTCCGAATGCCCCGCGCCAGGCACTCCTCAACGAGGGCATCAAACATGGCGAGTTCCATCTCGCGCTTCAACACGCGGCAGCTCATTAGCCAAAGGTCCAATTCGATTGTCTCCTGGCATACCCGCCCGATCAGGACTGACACCAGGCCGTTGTCGCCGAATTTGTCGGCCAGCCGTCCGTAGAGGGTGACAAAGCCCGGATCCCGACTGATGGCCTCGACCTCGGCGCTCGTGTACCGTCTGGTGGTGAGATTGAACTGGTTGGTCTTATTGATCAGCTGCGTGATTCGTTCCAGGTAGACGGGAAGAAATGGGCCGATCTCCGCGGTCATTTCGAGTGAAGCGAGGAATTCGCCATAGTCACGGAAGTCGGCCTGATGAGCGCTTCGCTCGGCATTCGAGGTGTAATAGTTTGAGCGGCTGAGATCGTCCTGAACCACTCTTGGCACTTCGAAGTACCGCTCGTGTTCGAGTATTTCCGCAAATCGGGAAACATCCGAGCCTATATCGGGTACAGCGACCTCGGGCAACTGCCCCGCGACTAGAGCCCTTTCGGCCGGGTTGTCGTCGACGAAAACCATGCTATCAAGGCCGATGTTAAGTTCCGCGGCGGTCGCGTGAATATTGTCAGGCTTCGGATCCCAATTGGCTTTGAATACGCTGAAATCCTCGAGTTTCAATACGCTGTCCGGGTGCGAGAAACCCTCCTTGGCGATTTCAGCATTGTTCTTCGAACACACGGCAAGAAGGACGCCCCGCTGCTTTAAATCTTTCACGTACCGTTGAAAGTCTAGGAAGGCCTCGCCCACCGGGTGGTCCCGCCCGAGCATCAGGTTCTGCACGCCATCATCGCCGATTACTCCACCCCACAGTGTGTTGTCCAAATCCAGAATCAGGCACTTCTTAGTTTTCCCATAAACCGACTTAACAATCGCCGCGACGTTCTGGGCCAGGACCACCGTGGCGGTTGGGCTCACGGCCATGTGAAAGTTATACCAATAGTTGTGGTCATGCCACGCAGCCACGCCCACTTGCGCGGAGAGGAAGTGGATGTCGTTAATCAGAAATCGGGTATGGCTGCGGGCATAGGCCGCAAACCCAGCATTCAGCCTCAGCAAGAAATTCACGCGGCAGTACGGCTCGGACGCCTCAAGATTCCCGAGTGGCCTGAGCTGCGGGAGGTCGAAGTTGTTCTGAATAATGACCGCGCCTAACTTCTCGTGAATCTTTTGCCAAAGAGACTCGAACCGAGCCATTTCAGCATGGAGGCGCTTTTCAACTTCCGACTCGGCTTCCAACAGTCCGGGGAATTGCGATACATTGTGCCAGGTAGTGTGGATGAAGACGATGTCGGGCTTGAAATTCCACAAATCGGGATTTTCAAACAGGACTTCCTCACTGTAACGGTTGTATCCTGACTCGTAAAAAGTTGGCTGGATTCCTTGCGCCAGGAGAAACAACTCGAGCATGCTCATTACTTCCGTTGTTGTGGAACCACCGAGAATTGCAATGCGCGTCGGGACGAGATTCGCTTGCTTGAGGAGCTCCTTCTTCAGGGCCTGGCGCTTGAGCAGGACTTCGGCGGCCGCGACAGGGTAGCGCAGAGCTTTCGGGACCTCGCATTGGATTGTTTTCGTCTCGGATACCATTAAAAACTTCTAATACACAGGAACCGCGGCCGGTGGTAGTTGCGGCTCGATACGGGGGCCTGGCAATAGTCCCACGCGGTGCTACTCCTAGCAGGACAGTGGCGTGAGTCACGCCACTTGGGATGAGCCGGCTTGGGAAACGGTGGGGGCATCCTCCACCCCCGCCAGCCGCAGAAGATCAGCGACCGTAGTGCAGGTGACGACCTGCTCGGGAGTGATGGACGCGTTGTTTTGGGTTTCCGCTAGCACGGTCAAATTGATGAGGGCAATGGAGTCCCAGGTCTCGAGTTCCTCCAGCTTTTCGTCGCCGCGAAGAGTGCCCGCCGGCAAGCCCAGAATTTCGTCCATCTCTAAAAGGAATTTGTCGCGAGTCATTTGAATTTCTTCCCGAACCCCTTTCGCACTGGGAGAGGAAGGCCGGAGAGTCCACTCCTGCGGTCACGGCCTTCAATTTATCTTCACATCTTGAATGATCATACAGGTGGCTCGATCTGGTCAAGCGTTGCGACCTTATTCTCTCCGCGCGGCGTCCCCAACCGGCTGCGGAAAGGGTGATTCCGGCTCATCCGAACGAACCCAGGACCGCGGAGTAGCCGGCTCCTGACAGCGCGAAGGCGAGGCAAGACCTCGACCTCAAAGAAGAAACCGTCATCCTTGTTGGCGTGGATGCTTACTCGGTCAAAACAGACCCGATCAGCGCCGCGCGGGTTTGCAACGCTCTCGCTCAGGAAAACCGCTTCATGCCCGGAAAGCTGAAGACTCCGCACCAAGTCGTTTGTGAGGTCAGCCGAGGAACCGTAGGGCACGCTGAATGCCAGCACCTTCCTGCCGGATAGGTCCTCTAACTCTGCTTTATTTCTCTCGATTTCCGCACCAAAATCCGCTGCAGTCAACGACCGGCAATGAACATGGCTGTAAGTGTGGTTGCCGACCTCGAAACCCGAAGCTGCCAATTCGCGGACCTGCTTTCGGGCGAGATACAAGCCTGCGTCACCTGCCAACTGCCGCACCTCGATCTTTCCCAAGTTAGCCAAGGTGTCGAGAAAGACTTGCCTCTGAGGCAGCGAAATCGAAGGGAAAAAACGCCAGAAGACCTCGGCCAAGGATTTTAGTTCGGGGATAGCGACGCCCCCAACGGAGCGTGCGGCAGCATTGATGGTTTCCATCCCCAGAGTGTTGGCCGCGTAGCAAACAAGATTATCTGGCGCTAATCCTTCGTTGTCGAGGTACGCGGAGTTGAGGAAAAGGACGGCGGGCACACCCCATTTGCTGCAAAGCGGTAGAGCCCACTTCACGAGTGATGCGTAGCCGTCGTCGAAGGTTACCAGCAGCGGCCGGGGCGGAAGACTGCGACCTTCACAAGAACCCAGAATGTCTTGTAACCGGACCGGAGTGTAGTATCGGGTGAGGAACTTCAACGCCGCCTCGAAATCGCTGGGCGTGATGCTGACGCGCATCCCCTTCGTAAACGGCGACTCCGAAGCCGAGATATCGTGAAATACGACGCAACGCAAAGAATAAGAGGGACCCAGGAGTCGCGCGATGCCGAAGCGGCCCGGCAAATGTCCAAGTGTTCCCACCGCTAAATTGAGCGCAGTGTGTCGACCGGGGCCGTTATCTTTGTTTAAACTCAACAAACTCATTACCCGCAAGCAGTTCTTCTTGGCTCAGCCCTGTCGTTAGGCCGTTCTATGCTATTTGTGCCACCGGTACCGGGGCGGGCCGCTTCTGCTCCAGAAACACCCGGTGCCAAAGCTCGAGCGTAACCAACGAAAAGATCTCCTTGGAATATCCCCCGGCCGCTTCGTCACGGGCCAACAACTCACCGATAGCCGGAGTGGCGAAATAACCCCGGTTCGTTGCCACGCGGTCCAACAGAATATCATGAACCCAATCCCGCAGATCCTTCCGCAGCCAGGATTCATAAGGGACGGGGAAGCCCGCCTTCCGCCGGTCCAGAATGGGTTTCGGCACCCGGCGTCCCAGAGCCTTTTTTGCCAGGTATTTGGTGGTGAATCGACGAACTTTGAGGTTGGGCGGCAGGGCGGCCGCAAACTCGAGGACCTTGTGATCGAGCAAGGGTACACGGAGCTCGAGAGAATTGGCCATCGTCATCTTATCAGCCTTGATGAGCAGGTCGTCAGGAAGCCAACTCTTGGTGTCGATGTAGAGCATCGCGTCGAGGGTATTGAGGCTCCGGACATGCTCCTGGAGCCGGCGTACCGGTTCGGCGGTGTACTCAGGGTCAATCCCACGGGCGAAATCAGCGGAGTACAGTTTACCTTTCCCGTTTCCACTGAATCGGTAAGGGTTCGAGGTCCGACTGTAGTAGTAGTCGGGAAAAGGCGCCTTCATCAAGGGTACGTATTTGGCCACTCGGGGCGAGTGGAAGATCCAGTTGGCGAGAGAAAGTCCCCGACCGAGGGCCCCGTTCAACGGAGAAAGGCCCCGTTTCACGCGCTCCAGCCAAAGCAGGTTGCGATAATTGCTGTAGCCGGCAAACGCCTCATCCCCGCCTTCACCGGAGAGCAGCACCTTCACGTAGTTCCTTGCCAACTTCGAAACGTAATACAAGGCGATGGCGGGCGGCTCGCAGACCGGCTCTTCCATGTGCCACACATATTGGGGCATGAAGGCAGCAAAGTCCGCTGCTGAAATCGAGATGTCATGATGTTGAGTGCCGAATGTTTCGGCCGCCAATCTGGCGTAGGGTCTCTCGTCGGCAAACCCCGCGTCGGAAAAGCCCACGGTATAGCTGCTGACTTCCTTGTCCGTCTTCTCCACGGCAAAGCTGAGCACGGCAGTCGAGTCGACACCGCCGCTCAGCAGGACTCCGACGGGAACGTCGGCAATCATGTGGAGCTCAACACTCTCAGCCAGCAGATCAACTAACTGTTTCTCGGCTTCTCGTTGACTCGGCTTCTCGCAAGGCTTCGCGAAGTTAAGGTCCCAGTATTCGCGCACTTCTGTGCGGCCACCTTTTGCAACCAGATAATGCCCCGGAGCCAACTTCGAGATTCCCTTGAAAAGAGTTTCCTCGCCAGGCAGATAGTTGAAGGTGAGGAACCTGTCGATAATTTCGTGATAGATTGTTATCTGCACGGCAGGATCTGCAAGGATTGCCTTAATCTCGGAGGCGAAGATCAGGGACTTTTGAGTCAAGGAATAGTAGAGAGGTTTTATACCGACACGGTCACGGGCGAGGAGGAGTGTCTCTGACTTTTTGTCCCAGATCGAGAACGCAAACATCCCCCGCAGCTTTTCCACGCACGCTGGCCCAAGTTCTTCATAGAGATGCACGATGACTTCGGTGTCTGACTGGGTCTTGAAGGTGTGACCCTTAGCCAAGAGAAATGGACGCAGTTGCTGGTAATTGTAGATTTCCCCGTTGAACACAATCCAGACTGTACCATCCTCATTCGACAGGGGTTGATGCCCGGTGCCCAGGTCGATGATGGAGAGCCTGCGGTGCCCCAGCGCAACCTGTCCCGCCGAGAAGATCCCTTCATCGTCCGGACCCCGATGGCGAATGGTCTCTAGCATCCCCGAAATCAGGCGTGGGTCGACGCTGGAGTCCCGATCAAAATTGAGCTTTCCGCAGATTCCGCACATACAATAGCGGGGTTAGGGCTTTCGCCCCGTACATCATCTCCAAATGGTTTCGAGACCGCACAGACGCCTCAGTTGCTGTGATCGCAAGTAACTCCTAAACCGTTTGTCGTTGAGCCGCGACTGGCGGGTAAAGTAAGGCTTGAAGAATCCCCAAGCAATGGCCAGCGAACCAAGCAGATAGGGCTTTCGAAGGATCCTATAGATGCAGCTCACAAGGACAAACAGCGGATGGTATCCGCAGGTATAGCACGCCATGCCGTGCTTCACGCAGTCGCGCAGATGCCCATCAGCGGCTCCGGTGGGGCGAAGGTGAACAAGCGGGAGGTCCGAGAAGCTCCGCGTTGTCCATCCCAACATATTCGCCTTAACTTCGTCGATCGTGTCCCACCCGGGGCCAACCCACAATCCACCGATCACATTCCAGCAAGCCCTTCGGTAGATTTTGGACGCCCCCCGGACATGGAACCTGGGATTCGCCTCGAGTTTAAGCGCCCCGCCCAAATCGTGGTAGATCTCTCCGCCCCCAATCCCCAATTTGGGCTCCTCTTCAAACTGTTCAAAGCACCTCTCAAAGTAATTGGGGGAAAACCCGAGGTCCCCGTCGAGTTTCACTATGAATTCCCAGTCGTCCGAGAGGAGAGCGCTGTATCCCTCGTTGAAAGCATCCACAACGCCGCCGCCGGACTTGCGAAAGCCCCGGTTCGGTCTGTGGACGACGCGGATCCAGGGATACTGAGCCGCATATTGATCGATGATGGCGCCCGTTTGGTCGGTCGAACCGTCGTCAACGATCACCCACTCCGTCGGGCGCACGGTTTGACTGCTGACGGATTCGATGGTCGCTCGGATATGCTCTTCTTCGTCGCGCACGGGCGAAATGATTACGTATGGTGTCATCTCGTTGTCGCCGCCTGATGCGACTGGGAAATGCCGAGGTAGTCTTGCAAGCCCTCCTGCCATGGCCTGAAGGTATTCAGACCCAAGCGCTTGAGCTCGTGGTTCTCCAGGACCGAATACTTCGGCCTGGGTACCTTGGCAGGAAATTCGTCCGGTCCCGCAACCTTCAGGTTAACCTTGGTGTTTGTCAGGGTAAAAATCTCACGCGCGAACTCGAACCAGGAGCAGGCGCCCTCCGCGGTGGCGTGGTATAAGCCGTAACTCTCCGAACGGCTCAGCGCAACCATCTGTCGTGCCAAGTCGGGAGTAGGCGTGGGGGTCACGAATTCGCTGTCAACCACGCGGACCTCGCCCCGCTCTTTCGCCAGCTTAAGCATCAGTTGGATGAAGTTCAGCCCACTCTTGGCGCGGCAGGGGCTCTTGCCGTAGATCGCCGAGGTTCGGAGAAGGAAATGTCTGTCGAGGGTGGAGCGCACAAAGTACTCACCGGCTAGCTTGGTGTTTCCATAGACGCTCAAGGGGCGGGGCAGATCGTCTTCCACGTAGGGGCTGGTCTTGCAACCATCAAACACGTAATCGGTACTGACATGGATGAGCACAGCGCCGAGTTCGCGCGCCGCGAGCGCCAAGTTTCGGACGCCTATCCCGTTGACTGCAAATGCCTTGTCAGGCTCGAGTTCGCAGTTCTCGACGTGGTGCATGGCCGCGGTATTCGCTACCAGGGCGGGTTGCAAGGCACGCAATTTACTTCCCACCGACTCTCGATCCGCGATTTCGATGTCCGCGTGGGTGAGGGGCAACACCTCATCGCCATGATCGGCGAAAGCGCGAACGACGTCGCTCCCCAGTTGGCCAGTGCTGCCCACCACCGCAACTTTCACTGCGCCGCCACCTTCCCCAGGGCGTAGGTTTCAATTCCGCTTTCCAGTTGCCGGAAGGACACGATGTTGGAATAGAGAGGGTTGTCCCAATCTCTACATTTGTCCAGGTTGTCGATCAGGTGGCTCACAATGGATTTCACATCGCCGGCAGGATGGAAGCTGAGGACGTTCTTTGCCTTTTCGATACTGACCTTGTAGTTGCGGAAGTCCTGGATGTGCTTGATGCAGAGGTTCAGTCGCTCACCAAGACGTTCCTCGATCGTGGCTTTCACCAGGTCCCCGACCTCTCCAACGGTGTAATTGCCCGAGGCAATATTGAAAATGCCGGAGATTTTCTGGTCCGCCTCAATGGCGCGAGTGTACGCCGTGGCGGCATCGTCAATGCTGAGAATGGGGCGCCAAATGGAAGGGTTGTTAATGGTGATGGTGTGGTCCCGCATGGCGCACTTGAACATCGTGTTGATGATGAGGTCGAAGCGCATGCGAGGGCTGTACCCCGAAACCGTGCCTTTCCGCAGCGAGATGACCGAAAAGCTTTCGTCGGCCAACTGCATCGCCGCCTGCTCTCCTTGCAGCTTTGAGATTCCATAGGGGAAGGTCGAGGAAACCGGGCGAGTCTCGTCGTACAGTTCGTTTTCCGTGTAGCCGTAAACCGAGCAGGAGGAGGCGTAGATGTACCGTTTTACCTTGGCGTTCTTGGCCACGTAAGCCAAATAGGCCGGAGCGGCGGCGTTAAATATGAAATTCTTGCTCGGCGAAAACTCCGCCATCGGGTCGTTCGAAAGGCCCGCCAGGAAGATCACTTGATCGTAGTGTTCCAAGTCCTCCATCGAGAGCTGAAAGATATCCTTGTGAAGGATCGCCACTTCCCGCGGCAGGTGGTTGCCGAACCAAAACAGGTCCACCACGTCCACCTTGTAGCCCCGATCGAGCAGCTTCGGTATCAGCACCGAGCCGACGTACCCTGCGCCACCGGCGATCAGCAATTTCATAGTTTCCCCATGCCTTCGGCTAAATATGGAAATTGCGGGATTCGGGCTTGCTGAGCCACTGCTCGAGCGTCTGAGCCTTCTGGTCCTTTCCGGAGAGGGAAGGCTCGCTAACCGGCCACTCGACGCCGATTTGCGGATCATTCCAACGAATCCCAGATTCACCCTTACTATTGTAAAGGCCTGTGCACTTGTACTGGATCTCGGCGACGTCCGAAAGAACACAGAAGCCGCGTGCAAAGCCCGCCGGCGCCCAGACCTGACGCCGATCTGCGGCCGAGGCTTCGATACCAAACCACTTCCCCAGAGTGGGCGATCCGGTTCGGATATCCACCGCCACCAGGAAGGCGCTGCCCACCGAAACTCGCATCAACTTGCCCATCGGCGGGTCCCACTGGAAATGCAATCCACGCAGAACCCCCTTGACGGATCGCGAGTGGTTGTCCTGCACAAAGTGGGACGGCAGGCCCAGTTCTTGGAATTTGTCCTCTCGGTACGTTTCCATGAAGAAGCCGCGATTATCTTGAAAAACATCGGGCACCAGCACCACGATCTCGCCCAAGTGCTTCGATTCAACTCTGATCTCCATGAATGACCCCTGATGGGAAGCCGTAGCCCAGGCGCTCTTGTCTGCGCTCAAGGTCGATATAGGGTGTTACGTACGCCGCACAGACGGGTGTGCCTGTGCTGTCTCGCGGCGAATTACCTCGAGAATTCGCGCTGCACTCCGGCCGTCCCACAATTCTGGCACGGCGCCGCCAGTCTTCTCCCCTCGCTGCCGACGAATGGCTGTACGGATGCCCTCTTTGGTTACTCCGGCGAGGACATTCGTGCCGGCGGTGATGGTGACAGGCCGCTCGGTGTTCTCGCGGATCGTCACACAGGGAACTCCCAGGCAGGTAGTTTCTTCCTGGATGCCTCCCGAATCCGTAACGACGAGCGCCGCGTGATACATGAGGCAGAGAAAATCAAGGTATCCCAGAGGCTCTGTTATTTTAATCGCGCCGGACCCCTTCACCGCGCTTGAGTTCGTGGTTTCGTGCCGCACATAATTCCACTCAAATTGGCGCTCCAGGCTGAATTCCGCAATGCGCTTTTGAGTGCGAGGATGGGCCGGGAAGACAACGGGCAATTCCCTGGCTAATTCCTCGAGGCCTCCTATGATGTTAACGAAAGCCTCGCGGGCGTCGACATTGGAAGGGCGGTGAAGTGTGAGAAGCGCGTAGGGAACAATGAGTTGGCTGCAACCGTTTCCTTCCGCCGCGCGGCGCAGGCCGAGATTATTTAGGATCGTGGAGGCCAGGGCCTTCTCCTTGCACGCCAGGAGCGAGTCGATCATCGTGTTACCTACTAAGTGCACCTTCTCGGCAGGCACGCCCTCGCGAGCGAGGTTTTGAACGCCACTTTCCTCAGTTACAAAGAGCAGGTCCGACAATTGATCGGTGACGATTCTGTTGATTTCTTCAGGCATGGATCGGTCGCAAGACCGAAGGCCTGCCTCCACATGGGCAATTAAGGGCCTGCCTCCTTTTGAATCATAGGAGATTTTAGTCGCCACCAGGGCACAGGCCAGAGTCGAGTTCACATCGCCCACCACCACCAGTACTTCCGGCTTTTCTCGAAGGAGGACGGCTTCAAACTGCCTCATGATTTCTGCCGTCTGGACGGCGTGCGTTCCAGAGCCGACACCGAGGCATATGTCAGGCTGGGGGAGGTTTAGATCCGCGAAGAAAGAGTCGGACATGAGCTTGTCGTAGTGCTGACCCGTGTGCACGAGCAGATAGCAGATCGGCTCGGATAGTTCCGCTTCGTTATGGCGTTTGATGGCCGCGATGATAGGCGCAGCCTTCATGAAGTTGGGTCTCGCGCCGACGGCGATCATGACTTTCATGAGAATTCCCGGTTTCCTGGTAGCAGAGGCATCCTTGCCCCTGCTTAATTGCCTCGTAGCACAGACACTTTTGCCCATGCTGAAGTAAAGAAGGCACAGCCAGGTGTCCCCACGCTACAGGCAGGCAAGAGTGCTCGTTCCATAGGCAGAAGTGCCTTTGCTACAAGGCTGTGCTGGTACGCGACCGCCCCGCAAAGGCGTAAAGAAGCCAGCCCAACTCGTAAGGGCGGCATTCGTAGTTGACTTCGAGGTCTTCGACATCTTGTCCGACCCCGCCCCATCCACACAAACTCGAAATCTTCCTGACGTTCTCTTTGAACTTGTTGCCGTGCTGGATGCACCGCCAGATGATGCTGGCACTTTGGTCACGTAATTCGCGACCCAGTTCATTTTGTGCGGCAATCCATTGGAGGCCTCTGTAGATGGGCGTTGTGAAATCAGCTCGTAGTGCGTCTGCGACGGCGAAGAGGGCCAGGGGAGCCATACCGTGTTGGTGGACAGAGTAAACCGGGTACCTCCCAAGAACTGTACCGGTCGTTGAATCATAATGCCACCACCATTGGCCCTGGGGACCCTGAAGCCGGCATATGGCTTCGGCACAACTGCGGGCCATCTGGAGCGCAGCCGGAACGTTAAAGGCTCGAGCGAATTGGGTCAACGCGTAAATGGGGTAGGCTTGGTCAGCAAAGCAGCCCAGCCGTCCTCTCGAAACGCCGGAGAGGGTTCTCATGCCCAGATGGCGGAAGATTCCCGTCTTGCCCTGATTCTGGCACAGCACCCCATAGATGCGTGACGCCAACTCACGCAAGTCCGGGCCCTGTGGCGGCATAGCCAAGGCAGCATGGGCGAGACCGGACAAGAACCAGGCTAGCTCAGTGGTTCGTCCCTCATGAGGCTCGCGAAATCGCTCCAGCGTACCTTTGTCAATTAGGCGGGATTGAACTTCCTTCGCACGGTCGGGCGATTCCAAAGCGCACAGCCAGACGAGTAGTCCGAGGTCCCCAAGGTTGTTTATCCAAGCTGTGTTTTGGAGAAGGCGCCCGAGGACAGGCCCAATGTCAATGGGGGAGGAGAGTCCCGCGACCTCAGCCTTCCGAAGCCCTAGCAACGTGATTATCGTGTACCTCGGCGACAGGCCTTGCCGAACCAGCCCCTTAGGGGTTCGTTTTCGGGTGAAACAGAATAACTGCTGCTTCGTCTCGAACATCGGCACCAGCCCCTGGAGGGCCAATTCGCAAAGCGCGCCGACCTCCAGGTTGCTCAAAGAGGTTTGGCTGGCTTCCGTAACATGAGCAGTTGGCGCCAAGTCGCTTGTTGCAGGGTTGGGCATTCAGTCGTCAAGATTTGCGCGAGGGTTTCCACGATCGTTGCAAGGGCCCTGTTGTTGCTGCTGTCAGGCTCGGGCAGGCGGCGTCGCCGATTCAACGCAATTTTGGTTCGTACGTCTTCCGTACTCTCGAGGAGCACCAAGCGGCCCATATCGGCCAAATACCGATCTACCGCGCCAATTTTACCACGGAAGATGCTATAGACAGGCACACCCAACGCCGCGGCCTCACGGTTCATAGTGCCGCCGCCGCTGATCACTAGATCGGAATACCAGATGAGATTAAGACCGTCCACTGCGCGTTCGGGGACAACGACCTGGCGGGCGGCAAACAGGCGCCGGCGCGATTTGCGGATAGCAAGCTCTTGTGCGGGGTAGCGGGGAAGCAAAACAATTTTCGTGTTGGGCTTGTCGCTGAGAAAATCGAGCACAGCCTCGAATAGCTTGTCGCTCTCGGGATTATGGTAATGAGCCTCGTTGGCTGGCGGTCGTACCGTTACCATCAGGTCAGCCTCGCCTATGCCAAGGCTAGTTCTGATCGCGGGATCAGGCTTGAACTTCGGGACGTAGACATCCTCTTTGATTCCGGGGTACTTCAGAATCCGAGTCCTGTCGATCGGCACGGCAGCCTCAGGAATGGGTTCCGCCAGCATCACCCAGGCTGGCCGTGTCAGAACCAGGCCCTGTGCAAATTCATAGTCCATCATCACGAGGGAGGGCACGCCCGTTAGGGCAGCGGCCAGTAGTTGGGCGCGCGAGCCATGGGAGACGGCGAGATCGGGCTTCTCTCGAAGCACAGTGGGAGTCAGTTGTAGCGCCCGCAAACACAATCCGGCCAGTTTGAGGAGCTTATTCTTTCCATAATGGCGCCCGATCAGCTTGCAGTCCAATTTCAGCGATTGGGCCAGCTCGCGCACCTGGCAGAAGTCACGTGCGGTAACTAGAACCGAATATCCGCGCTTCTGGAGTTCGTCGACAATGGGTGCAAAAAAAGGTACGTGTGGCGAGTTGTCGAGGTCGATCCAGACTTTTTTGGCTTCAACCCGACTCGAATGCCCATTGTTTCCCATAATTTGAGGTTCGCTCCGACGTAGCGAGGGCGCCTCGCCCGTCGCGCCGGGGGCGTCCTCCTCCCGCAAGGCTTCGCGGGCAGTATCCCCGCTTGACGATGGGCGAGACGCCCGCGTTACTACTCTTTATCCGCCGTGGATGCCCAGGTTGGGCGCGCAATCGGAAGGCGAATCGGAAGTTTCCAAGCGAGCTTCACTGTGAGTGAATTCCAGCAAGCACCGAGCCACTCGCTGCTGCTGCCCAGGCTGAAGGCCCGGGAACATCGGCAAGGAGAGTATTTCGGCCGTCACTCGTTCGCAGACCGGGAAATCGCCTTTCGTATAGCCGAGGTTCGAATAGGCTTTCTGAAGGTGAAGGGGGATGGGATAATGGATTCCCGTACCAATGCCAGCTTCCGCCAACTGCTTCTGAATTTGATCGCGGTTCTGAACCCGAACCATATAGAGATGGTAGATTGATTTTGCCCAGGAAGGCTCGTGGGGAATCTTGATCGCCGCGTATGCCGAACCCAGAAGATCTTGATATTGACGGGCGCATTCCCGCCGTTGCTCGTTCCACTGGGCAAGCCGCCGGAGTTTGACTCGCAGCATCCCCGCTTGGATCGTGTCTAACCGGCCGTTGTACCCTTCCATGTCGTGATAGTATTTTCGCGACTGCCCGTGGTCACGAAGCATCTGAATGTGGCGGGCAATCTTATCGTCGTTGGTCGTTACCGCTCCGGCTTCGCCGCAGGCCCCCAGGTTCTTTCCGGGATAGAAACTGAAGGCCGCGACCACGCCCATCGTCCCCGCCTTTTTCCAGGCGTTTTCCTTCTTCGAAAAGTACTCCGCGCCGTGCGCTTGGCAGGCATCTTCTACCACAAGCAGCCTGAAGCGCTCGGCGAGCTCCAGGATGGGATCCATATCGGCGGGTTGCCCGCAAAGGTGCACCGGAACGACAGCCCTCACAGGTCTCCCCAGTCTTTTGCTGTACACTTGACCCGTGCTCCCGTCTACGCGGCACTGAACCTGAAGGTAGGAGCGAAGCTCTTCCGGGTCTAGGTTGTAAGTGCGCTCGTCAATGTCCACGAATTCAGGCGTGGCGCCGGCCTGGGTGATGGCTTCCGCGGTGGCGATAAAGGTGTTGGGAACTGTCACTACTACGTCGCCGGGCTTAACCCCGGCTGCCGTCAGAGCGAAGCGCACGGCATCGGTTCCGCTCCCCACCCCAACGCAGTTTCGCGTGCCGCAGAATGCGGCGAAATCCTGCTCGAAGCCCGCCAAAATGGGACCGCCGACAAACCCGGCCGTCTCCAAAACCTGCTTGCACACCGCCAGTAGTTCGTCTTCAAGCTCCCGATGTGGAGTAAGGAGGTCGAGAAAAGGAATGTTATCAGCCTGCATGCATCACTACCTCCGGGGCCTTCTGGTCCAGCGAGCGCAAAACGCGAGCCGGCGTTCCCGCCACAATCGTATTCGCTGGAACGTCTCTTGTAACCACGCTACCCGCGCCCACGATGGCATTCTCGCCGATGGTCACTTTCGAAAGGATTGTGGATCCGGATCCGATCGAGGCGCCCTTCTTGACCAGCGTCGGCTCGACCTTCCAGTCGCTTTCGGTTTGTAGCGTCCCATCGAGATTAGTAGCTCTCGGGTAGGGGTCGTTGATGAATGTGACGTTGTGGCCTACAAATGCGTCGTCCTCGATGGTCACGCCCTCGCAAATAAATGTGTGGCTCGAGATTTTGCACCTTCGTCCAATCCTGGCATTCTTTTGTACTTCCACGAACGCCCCGATCTTCGTATCGTCTCCAATATCACAGCCGTAGAGGTTGATGAATTTTGATAGTTTTACGTTTCGACCCAGCTTCACATCCGGCGCAATACATCGGTAATTGCTCATACGCGGACGGTCTCCCCCCTTAGCTTCAGTGATTCTCCGGCTGCCTCCAGCATTTTGACGACCCGCAATCCAGCCACGCCGTCATTAAAGGGCGTCTCGTCTTTATCGATGCAGTTCAAAAAGTATTCCAGTTCAACCTTCAGAGCTTCGGTCTGCTCGATCTTGGGCGCGTACATATCTCCCGAACGGTAGCTGACCAGCAATTCGTAAACGCCCTCACGGTTGCCTACATTCACACCCCTGTCGTAAACCTTGACTTTCTCGTCGGCGTCCAAGTCGTTCCACACTAGCATCTTTTTTACTCCCCCGATGAGTGTAGTTCGGATCTTCACGGGAGATAACCAGTTCACGTTGATGTGAGCGATCGTGTTGTACGGGAAATAGACTGTTATAAACGCCACATCGGCATGGGAATTCAAGTGTGTCTCACCGGTGGCGACCACCGCCTCGGGTTCGTTTTGGATGAGATAGTCCATGATGGACAAATCATGAGGAGCGAGATCCCATATCACATTGACGTCGTGTTGGAAAAGGCCCAGGTTGACCCTCATGGAATCGTAATAATAGAGGTTTCCCAGCTCATCTTGATCGATGAGCTGGCGGATCTTCTTCACCGCTCCGGTAAAGAGGAATGTGTAGTCCACCATAATCTTGAGGTCTTTCTTCAGGGCCAATTCGATCAGCGCCTCAGCCTGGCCCGACGTGGAAGTAAAAGGCTTCTCGACGAAAACGTGCTTGCCGTTTTCCAAGGCAGCTTTGGCAAGCTCGAAGTGCGTCCAAACGGGAGTGATGATGGCCACTGCATCAATGTAAGGAGAACGTAAGATCTCATTCGCGTCGGAAGTAGTCTCCACATGCGGGTAGGCATGTTTTGCGCGCTTTAGAGCCCCTGGAATTCGGTCACATACGGCCAAGACTTGGGCCGATTCGAGGCCTTGCAGGTTTCTGACTATGTTTGGACCCCAATAACCGTAGCCGATAACGCCGACACGAATCATGATTTCCTCACAATTTTAAGGTCGCGACTTTGTTCGCGCGAACAACAACTTGGAAAAAGTGACATACGGCCTACTCAGCAGGCACCGTCTCCCCGTAAGACAGCCGTCGGCGTTCGCAGGAGGATCTTGATGTCCAACCAAGGAGACCAAGTCCTGGCATACTTGAGGTCCAAGCGCACCATTTCATCAAATCTGACCCTACTTCGACCGTCCACTTGCCACAAACCTGTTATCCCGGGCTTTAGCTCCAAGAATCGGCGTCGGTGCCATAGTTCGTACCTCTCAACCTCGTAGGGAATTGGGGGCCGCGGCCCAACCAGCGACATTTCCCCTTTGAGCACGTTAACGAATTGAGGCAGCTCGTCCAAGCTGGTTTTCCGCAGGAATCGCCCCACAGTTGTTGTGCGCGGATCGTCCTTGATTTTGTAGACGCCGCTGTCCGTACTCGGCTGCGCCTGATCATTTTTTCCGGAGATGAATTGCCGGATGTAATTCTGGTGAATCGTTGCATCGCTCTGGTAGACCATCGATCTGAACTTCAAGAAGGTGAACCGGGTTCCGTAGTGTCCCATCCTTTGCTGCTTGAAAAGGATGGGTCCTTTCGACGTTGCCTTGATCGCTATCGCAATGATGAGGAGGAGGGGAGACAGCAAGACCAGGGCGCACAAACTCCCGATGATATCGATACCTCTCTTGATAGATTTCGCGACCTTGGCGGAGGCGTCCTGCGGGGTCAAATCGGGATAGAGACACTTGTCTGCGCTACGCCCCCCGTTTTCGAGATCCAAGTTATCCGGGAACACGTGGAAGGAGATGTGAAGCGCGTTTGTTTGTTCCAGACTGAGTTTATCTCGTAAGGCAGAGCAGACTCTCGAGTGCAGGGCATTGATTATAGAGGTCATGCTCCCCGAACCAATTTCAGTGCAGATAACCCCAACCACCTGGTCTTTTTCATACCAGCCACGTAAATCCGTTTCCCTGGTTGACACCGAAAGCGCCGCTGTTATGGAGGTAAGAACCGTCTGCCGCCCTTCACCCTGGAGGAGTTGGCCTGTATGCAAGAGCGTGAGTACGAAGCGCTGGCGAGAACGCTCACACCTTTTTCTCTCTAAAGACAGCACTTTCCTAAACATCTCCTCAGACTCGAGCTTGAAGCTGCCGTCTTCCGCGTGGCCATCGAATCCATTGCTAGGGTTCAGCTTCGGCCCTTGATCTGGGCTTGGCTTCCGGGGTCTTGTTACAGCGAGAATTCCCCTAATCATCGCATTTATCCTCTCACGCCGGTTTGGCGAGGTAACGTGGCTTGAGTTGGAGGTCTGATGGCTTTCCAGGATTACCGCCCGAAGGGCAAGGCTTTCATTTGGTAGTTGAAACCCACTGCAATTTGATTGCGGTCAAGGTTGTAAGGGATCAGCAGATTGCCCCTGCTCGATTGGTGCCAAGTGGAATAGGAAATATGGAACACGGAGCCATGCAGGAGGGGGCGATTGACGTCAATTCTTCCAGTTAGGCCGTCAGTCCTTCCCTGGGCAAGCTGAAAGAGCGAATTGTCCATTCGGATAGCGCCGGCTTCGCAGCCGGCTTCCCAGAGTCCAACCAGGCGTCGGCGAACCCCAACTGTTGCACTGGTGTTTATCGCGGAAGTGTACAGCCCCGCGCCGTCGGACACGGACCTTAGGAACGATATATCAAAGGCTGTATTTCGAACTTGCTTGGTAATACTTCCACCCCCGGAGGCCTGAAAGTTCGCGGCGAGACTTGCTGCCGGTGAGACCTGGTCTATCAGGCGGACGTATTGCGGCCCAGCGAAAACACTTACGCTGACAGTCGGAGACAGGCGGGATCCAACGGAAAAAAGCGCGCTTTCAACTTGGGTACGCAGCCGACCACCGACAATCTCGCCTCCCTGGTACGTGTTGTCTTGATGAAGGAATAGAATACCGAAGTTCGTATGCGCAGACATACGGTATTCAAACGTCAGGCTGCCACTGATTCCATTACCGTTATACAGCGACTGACCTTCTATTTGCTGCCCGAATTTGCGCCGGTCGTAAATCCCGGACAATATAATCGACGTGCGCCGGCTCGTCGCGTACCTTAGATTGAGCCAACCCCAGTTTTCCAGAGTCCGCGCCGTGTACGGGATAATCATCTGATTTAGGTCCGTAGGCGAGGAAGGCCCAGATAGGATCTGTGGTTCGGTAATAGTTGCATAATTCCCGTTCTCATAACTGATGCCCTCGTGCAATCCCAGGCTGAAACGCGAGGTCAGCTTATAGTCGAGGTTCAGATCCCCGGAATGGTTAAGCCGGTCATATTGATCAATTTTCCGGTAGAAGAGAAAAAAAGGCATGTATTTGATACTGACCGTCAGATGCTCAGTCTGCCTCGTAACACCGAGCTGGGTATCCAAAGAAAGCGCTTCATCGCCTACACCGTGGGAGCCTTCTGCGACGACGTTATCGTCGTAAAGGAGTGAAGTGCCCACGCGGAAGGAGACCTGATTAACCGGCGCTGACTCTCCCGCGAACTGAAGCGGGGACTGAATTCCGCTGCCATAGACAGCCGCTTGAGAAGATGCCTGCGCAGTTGGCGATGGCGCTTGCGCTTGCGCCTCCAGCCGGACGGGAGGCAAAACGACGAAAGTCAGGGAGAAAATCAAGATCCCCAGTAGCTCTGTCCATAAGCGGCCGGAGCGATTGCCGTTTTCACTGACGCGTTCCGAATGGAGGATTCTCTTTAGCATGTCAGGTCGAAGGCGTTATCGATGTGTTAGGCGCCAGCATCGCCGGGATGCTGGAAGTTACTTTGCATGTTGATTCATGTCTAAGCTCACGATGGTCTTGGGCTTGGCCGACTTTGCAGGAGGTCCGGATTTTCCATATCCATAATACCGGGAGTAGACACGGTCGAGTCCTTCAACGCCATTGAGAATGATTCCGAGTATGTGATCGCGCCCCAGATTCCGGACTGATTCCTCGAGGGCTTCACGCGGTGTTTCCCCCGCCCGGGCGACCAGCAAAGTCGCATCGGAGTGCGCGTTGAGGGTTAAAACGTCTGCCACCGGTGTTGTGGGGGGTGCATCAATCAGTATCCAGCCAAAAGAACTTGCGGAAAGGCTCTTGACCAGTTGTGAGGTGAATGTTGATTGGAGGATGTTGCTCTCGTCATCCACTCTACACCCAGCCGGCAATAAGTAGAATCCCAGGGGATTGATTCGCCGAATTGCCAGCATTGGGTCCTCACCACGCCTGGAACACTCGCTCAGTCCCGACCACGGTTTCAATCCCAACCTCATGAGCACCGTAGGTCTATACACATCCGCTTCCAGCAAAAGCACGGGGACCTTTCCATTCTCAGACAAAACCGTGGCGAGGTTCAACGAAACAGTGGTCTTTCCGTCCCCTGGCATCGGGCTGGTAATCAGAATGCTTTTCAATCCCCGCGACGCTTGAAGGCTCTTGAGCCTTATTTGTGCCAACCGGAACCGATCTGCTCCGGCACTCGTCGGGTCGTGGTAGACAGCCACGCGGCTCTCCGGAGAGATGGCGCATTCCTCCGTTCCAACGGGAAGAAAGAAATCAACCTTCTCCCACTCCGGAAGCAAATCCTCTGAAGATAGTGAGCCAAGGCTCGCATCCATTCCAGCTTGGTTAAGAACTCGGTCAGGCATGTCTGTTATCAACTCCCCAAAGTGTTCCCACTATAAATTCATGGGAACGGATCGCAAGTTCGTCTTTAGCTCCGCCAATAGACGTAGAATTCAGTCACTCCTAACAGTCCGCATATGAGGATCCCAAGCGTCCACTCGAGCACCGCCAAGCCCGTCCGCCTATGTTCTTCTGCCTTACTGAGCAACAGCGGAACTCCCAGCATCAACGGGAAGGCAAAAGCCCGTCTTAGGTCGTGCTCATTGCGAAGTGAGTGGTCTCGGGACTCAACGAAAAAGGCCAACGCCAACCCCAGTCCGAGTCCTGCTGCCAAGCCCCCCAAACTGACCTTGATCCGAGCCGGACTGGCCGACTTCGTAGGCAGGCTGGGTTGGTCGATGATCCGGAAGCGCTCGCCCTGTTGGCGCTCAATCAAACTTGTTGCCAGCTCGGATTGCGTCTTCTTGGCCATCAGGTCCTCATAGTTCTTTTTGGACAGTTCATAGTTTCGCTGCAAATCCAAGAGTTGTTGCGCTCGCACCGGAGTCAGGTTGAGGTGGCTTTGATACTTCTCGATCTGCAATTGAATTGCCTTCTGGTCGGCTAAGTCATTGTTGATCTCGATCTCGTTTGCCTTCAACTGGCTTTTGACCTGTGCCATGGCCGAGTCTTTTTCCGTCGTCGGCTTAGCCTGATTGGAGGCCTCCTGGGTGCTATCCTTGCGTGGCGCCGGGTTTTTGCTTACTGCCGCCAGCAAGGCCTGCGTCTCCTTAATCTGCTGATCGATCTTCACCACGTCCGGGTACTTCTCGGTGTACCGCGCCAGAAGCTCCGCCCTTTCATTTTGAAGCCTGGTCAATTCCGCCCTCACCGTGTCGATGGGGTTTGCAACCGTCGAGCCCGTGACAGGGATCCCGGCAGCGGCGAAGTCTTGGTACGAGGAGAAAAGGGACTGCAGATAAGCTTCCTGCGCCCGTGCCCGTTCCAGGGCAGTCACAGAGTTCTGGAGTTGGCTCTGCAATCCGGTAAGGATGGCGAGATTACCCTGTTGCTCCTCCGGCAGTTCGCCGAGATACTTCATCTTGAAGTCTCGAACCCGAATATCCTGTTCTTTTAAGTCAGCCAATGCATCCGCTAGCTTTTCGACCAGGAACTTCGTCGCGCCTGTCGACTGTTGTTCCTGCGACTGATTGTTCTCTTTAATAAAGAGCTCGGTAAGACGGCCTGTCACCGCCTGCGCCGAACGGGGGTCGTCACCGGTAAATGAAATCTTGAAAGCGTTCAGGCCTTTGGGCTCGGGGCCCTTTTGTGTCGGCTGAATAACGATGTTGCTCCGCATCAGCTCTACCAACTGCTCGGGAGCGGCGTGACTCCGCTCATTCGAGTACAGACCAAATTCGTCGATAATCTGGAGCAGTGAAGTGCGCGACAGAATTGCGTCAGTCATGATCAAAAGCACTTCCCCGAGATCGTTGGTCGTATTAGCAGTGACGTACCGCTCAGGGACCTGCTGGCCTTCGACGAGAATTGTAGCCTCTGACTCGTAGCGCTTGGGGAGCATGAACGCGACCAAAGCGGCGGCGAGAGCTATGACTGTCGTAGGCACAATCACCCACCAGCGCCGCCTGCTCGTGACTTCGAACGCTCGTTCTAGCGTGATATCTTTGTTTTCGTCTTGTTGGGCCAAGGACTTCTACCTCCACCAACGGATGGCGAACAACTCCGCCTCAAGGAACCACGATGGTGTCGCCATTCTGCAGTACCACATTTTGTTCCGTGTTCTTCCCTTTGATGACCTTATTGTAGTTAAAGTAGAGCGTCTCAGTCTGGCCGCCCTCCCGGCGCCTGATGATCTTGACCTTGCCGGACTTGGCAAAGTCGAGAGGGCCTCCGGCGATGGCGATGGCCTCGAGCACTGTAGTGGGCTTTCCCAACTCAAACGATCCGGGCTTTCCAACTTTGCCGACGATGACGTAGGTCTGGCTTTTAACCTCTTGCACCATAACGGTGACTTGCGGACTCGAAATGTACTCTGCGAGCCGCTGGCCTATCAAGCGTTGCACGCTGCTCGCGGTCAACCCGCTTACCTCTAACTCCCCAACTAAAGGTAAGGATATTTTGCCATCGGGGCGCACGGTGACAGTCCGCGTGAGTTCGGTATCCTTCCAGACGTTGATCGCTAGCACATCGGAGGGTCCGATACGGTAGTCATCAACCACCCGCTTGGCATTTGGGGCGGCCTGCTGACCCGTTGATTCTTTTCCCCCTTGGGCCGGCCCAGCGGCCATCGTGCCATCGGAGTTCCCGGCGGGTCGGGCGGAAGCCACTCCCCACCCCCGGCCCATAGAACTTACTAGACCCACCAAGAGAAGGAGCCACATATACCGCTGTCTAGTTTTCTGAGTGCCCATCTTAAATAAGCCGCTTTCTTAAGGATACGCTTCACGAACCAAAAGCACAACGCAGGCAAGGAGCTTGGCGCTTACAGGCTCACGACTCACGGCCATTCCCTGTGGCTGATGTCGGGTCAAACTAGCCCTGCTATCCAGCGGCCAGAGCGTAGGAGCGATACGACTCGAGATTCCGAGTTCCCAGGCCAGCCCCCGTCCTGACAACGCGATTTGCATCCCCGCCGCTCACGCGCTCCACCATGCTTGTGTCCACTTCAACGGAAGCGGACTGGGAGAGCATTTCCACGGAGAGGACCAGTCGATATCCGCGGGTCCTGCGGACTAAGATTCCCTCGATCCCTTCCAGTGGACCCGACGTGACCCGGACGCGGTTCCCGCATTTGAGAAAGGGATGCGGCTCGACTTGGTACGAGCTTGCGACCAGCCTGCGGACCGCTTCGATCTCTTCCCATGGTATATTCGCCGCACGTCCGCCCCAGCTCACAAGGGAGTGGACACCAGGCGCTGTCACGAGCGTTAACATTCGGTCCAGCCCGCCGTGAAGGAAGACGTAGTTGGGGAAAAGCGGAAGCAGGAGCTCCTTATCGCGGTCCTTCCAGCGATGGACGGTCCGATATTGTGGAAGGAAGACCTCGAATCCCCTGGCTGATAGAGCTTGCGCGACTGCGTTTTCGTGCTGGTGCCGAGTGTAAAGTGCATGCCACCAGGAAACGCCTGCCGGCGTCGCGTGATCGTTGCTTGCCGCAATGTTTTCCATTGGATGTTACTTTCTGTGTTGGTCAAGAGCGGCGCGCGGGCAATGTAAATAATCCGTTCTCACGCATAAATCCCCGGCCTCCGGCTGCTAATGCTGGCGCCGCCGTACCTTCGCTGTGGTGTCCGCGCTCTTGCCCAGCCCCATCGAGTCTTCCCTGAGTATGGCTTGGCGGACAATTCGATAATCGCTGATCGACACAGCCAGAGCGACCGGCGTTTCCGGAGCATTTCTTTGCTCCACGCGGACAACGGCGCCTCTACAGCGGATCTCCGACGCGTTATTCAGTTTGGGTCCGACCGCAAGCTGCAATCTCAACTCGAGCGATGTCTCAGGTACCAGCGGATGCGTTGATCGGAACAACACCCCCGTGTAGCTGATATTCTCCGTCGTCCCTTCCAGCCATGCAGTGCTTTGCGATTGGCGAAAGTATACGGGCAGATGAAGCGCGAAACGCCTTGCGCGCTCGCCGTTCTGATGTAGTGTTTTAGTGCTCATAGTGACCGGGGGACTGAGAATGATATGTAATGACCTTTGCGCTTTTCAGCGCCAAGCGCTTACACCCCGAGGTGGGGAGTCGAGGAAGCGGATCGTCCCTCCCGGCCCTTGCCGTCGGGTTGGACACAGGAAGAAGGCACGCTGGAAAACATTCGGCAACTCAGAACGTTGGCTGCTTTTGGTCGGTCGAAGCAAGTGATTCGGCATGAGGTCTGGTCATATAAAGCTCCGCCCTGTGACTTACAGGCTTCCTTTTCTGTAAGCCATACTTCACTGGTTCGAGGATGGAATCCGCAAGCCGCCCGGGCCCGCGTCGAAACCCATGGGTTGGCGGACCTATCGTCCCCAACCGCTGCTTGAATTTCCGCTATGGGCACTCAACTGCCCAACAACGGATTCGGGTGCAAACACCGCAAATTCCACGTCAATGATGGCCGTTATCGTCCAGCCGTCGCGCATCCCTGCGCCGAATAAGCCGATAATGAGATATCCGGATCGCTATCCACGGGCCGCCCTCGTCGATTCCGCGCCGCTCCGAGCGCGTGACCGTGCCTCGACAGATCACCTCGGCAGCCCGGACTACGCCCATCCGCCGCGGAAGAAGCAAAGTCAATTCGATACGCGTGCTTGGCTGAGCCCAATCCTCGCCGTGGAATAGCATGCCCGACCGGCTGATGTTTCTGGTGGTTCCGCTGTGCCAGCCTTGTTCGCTGTCGGTCCGATAGCGCACCGGGATTTGTAATTCGAATCGCTGTGCACGTGTTTTACTACTTAGGCTAACGCCACCGCTTGCGTCGGACATCATTCGTCCCAATCCTCGATGATTTCTTGCGACCTTACCAGGGACCATTTACGGTCTCTTGGTGCTTTCCCAACTCTCGCTAATTTATGATCTCAGTGTACGCTGCCCTGAAAACTTGACAATAGCCCTATGGTACCATTGAAATAGCACTATGGGTAGCTATAGTGCTAGCACCGTCCAGTGCCATACCCTACCGCCTACGATGTGGGCTTAGTTGCCGGCGACCAGACCATGGTCGACGGCATAGAGGACGAGTTCCAAACGGTTGGAAACACCCAACTTATCAAATATGTTGGTCAGGTGGTGTTTTGCGGTGTTTTCGCTTATTCCAAGCTCCCGCGCCAGATCCTTGTTCGTATAGCCGGCCACAATCAGTGCTATGACTTCCATCTCTCGTGAGCTTAGGCCAAAGTTTCGCGGGGCCTCTGATACGGCGCGAGACGGCTTCAATCGGCGAAGTGCGTGGATAAGGTCCGAAACGCCCTCCTGGCCAACCCAGTACTGACCTTCGTTGACGCAATGAATGCTCTTAAGAAGAAGCTGCAGTGCCGAATGCTTCAATACAATCCCGCGCACGCCTAACTGCAACGCCTCAACGACTTGCTCTCTCTCGATCGCTGCGGTCAACATAATCGTGCGCGTTTGGAGTTCCAGCTTGCTCAATTCTGCAAGCACTTCGAGGCCAGTCAACTTGGGCAACGAGAGATCCAGCAGGAGGACTTGCGGTTTGAGCTGGCGAACCACCTTTACGGTTTCCTCGCCATCCACGGCTTCGCCAACAATCTGCATCCCCGGCTCAGCCTCCAGCAGCTTCCGCAACCCTTCCCGAAATAGTGCGTGGTCGTCCGAAATGACGATGTTAATTGTAGGTGCAGACTTTTCCATGGGCAGCCGACGGGACCCGAGCCACGTTACTTCTCTTAGCCCAGCAAAACAGACCGTAAACCTTTTATACCAAGTTGTTATGCACTCGGCATTTGGATCAGCTTAGCTGTGCCGGAGGCGTAGAATGACCTGCGCACGCCGGTTCGCGTGCACCCTTCACTCTGCCAAATCAGGATACGCTCTTTAGGACCCTCGCAGCTTACTTGAACGTCCCCGAAATGTCAAGCAAACACAACATGTTCGCCGGGGTCACGAGTCGAGTGCTTGAGCTTCGAGTGCACTCGGGGACAGGCTTTCCATTCGTCGAATGAAGCATGAAGACGATATAGTTATCTACTCATGTATATGCGCCATCGTTTCAACAACTTCCGACTGCTCTCTGCCCCGGAATTCAGCATCGACCAGTTTCCTTCTCCTGAGGCGTGTCACAGTTGGTTCCCTGCCGCCGGCAAGGTCGGCCACCTTGAGCTTGGTTGGCCGTCGTTCGGCACTGGCCGGCCCGCATCCAACCGCATTGCACGAGGGCCCCCGCCTGCTGCCGATGCGCAGAGAACTAGTGCCGGCTTTTCGTCTGAGGTCACGGCCCTTCGCCAGGGAAGGGAAACGGCCGTCAGGAGATCGGAACGTTGGCTTTTGTCTCGTTCGAGGCTGGGCTCTGCACACCATTGGCGTCGACGGACCGAAGGACATCGTAGTAGGTCGTCCCTGCCTTCACGTTCGCGTCCACAAAAGTGGTGATGTTGACCGGCGCGGAATCTATCGGCGTCCCGCTTTCCCCCCCGAGGCGGTTCCCCGGTGAATATCGTAGCCTACGACTCCGGGGGTTGCACTGGCGGCCCAGGATAAGATTACGTCCGGGCGCCGGTACCCGCAAGGCTTACTTTGCTCATGAGTCGCCCTCGCCCTGAGCGAAGAGACACGTGGACATCATGAAGGTCACTTAGTTCGCGCGTTTGGTTCTGGACTATTTGGTTGGAGAGCGGGCCCTCCTCAAATTGCCTCGCGGGAGAGGCACCTCAGAGGGCCCGGTTGGTTTCTACGGACGATTCGCTCTTTTTGGGCGAAGAGCGAGACGGTTAAGTGGACGGAACTGTCGACGATGATTCTGCAGAGGCCGGACTCTGCGTGTCATCCGAGCCGACGGTCGTCACCACATAGTAGTACGTGGAACCCGCGGTCACGCTCTCATCAGTGAAGGTCGTCCCGCTGACCGGCGTGGAATTTAACGGCGTCGAACTCTCTCCTCCCGAGGTGGTTCCTCGGTAGACGTTATAACCCACGACCCCGGAGGTTGAACTGGGAGTCCATAGGAGAACGACATTATGGATTCCCAATCCAGAGAGGCTTACCGTTTGCGGGCTGCCCGTGGCATTGTCGGCGATGGCGAGAGATGCAGTTTCGGACTTGGACGTTGACGGAGTGAAGGCGACGCCAATTGAGCAATTCGCCCCCGCCGCAACTGAACTGCCACAGGTGTTCGCAACCTCAGCGAAGTCCGCCGCATTCGTGCCGGTAATCGTGAGGCTGCTGATACTCAGCGCCGTGCTGCCGCCGTTAGTCAAGGTGACGATTTGAGTGCTGCTGGTCACGGAAATTGGCTGGTTCGCAAAAGAGAGGCTGCTCGGCGACAGACTGACTGTTGCCGAAGTGCCCGTCCCACTGAGGCTGAGAGACTGTGGGCTGCCGCTGGCGTTGTCAGTAAAACTGACCGAGGCCGATTGACTGCCGGTGGCCGTTGGGTCAAACGTGACGCTGACCTTGCAACTGGCGCCAGCCGCCAGCGAGCTGCCGCAAGTGTTCGTTTGAGCGAAGGCACCGGCGTTGGCGCCCGTAAGCGCGATGCTGGAGAGGCTCAAGGCGGCGGTGCCGCCATTGGTCAGGGTGACTGTCTGAACCCCACTGGTGGTATTGACGGATTGGTTGCCAAACGAGAGGCTGGTCGGCGAGAGGCTGGCGGATGCCACCGTCCCTGTCCCGGAGAGGCTTACCGTTTGGGGACTGCCGGCGGAATTGTCAGCAACACTCAGCAACGCCGTACGACTGCCGCTGGCCGCCGGTGTGAAGGTGATGTTGAACGTGCAACTCGACCCCGCCGAAAGCGAACTGCCGCAATTGTTGGCCTGGGCAAAGTCACCGGGGTTAGCCCCTGTGATCGTCACGCTCGAAATGCTCAGAGCGGCGGTGCCTGCGTTATCCAAAGTGGCAGTCCCGGCCCCACTGGTTTTGCCGACGGGCTGGCTGGCAAAGGCGAGGCTGCCAGGCGAAAGGCCGGCTGCCGGAGTGCCGCCTGTGACTCCAACGCCGTTAAGGCTCACGCTCTTGCGACTGCCAAGACCGGCGGTCCAGACGATGAGCGTCGCAGAGCTGTTTCCGGGTGTATTGGGGGTGAAGGTCAGGCTGATTGTGCAGCTTGCTCCCACTGCCAGCGAACTGGGGCAGTTGTTGGACTGTGCAAACCTACTGGCATACGTGCCGGAGAGTGCCACGCGTGAAATAAACAACGATGCGCTGCCTGTATTTTCCACAGCGAGGTGTTGGGCAGGGCTGGTCGTATTGACGACCACCGATCCGAATCCAATGCTGATCGCAGAAACCCCGGCCACTCCTTGGCTGTGTGGCGCAGAAAGAGCCACGGTGCTGGAAGCGGAGAGAACTGCCAGCGCGATCAGGGTCGCTAGAAGAATCCCCGTTTTCAGGCGAGGTTGGCGCAATGCCCAGGCTGGAACGACGAATTGTCCCAGCTTGTGGAACTTGCGGGTTTGAGGAGAAAGAAAGGTGTGAGAATCTGTCTGACGTATTATTTCGATTAGACTCATGGTGTTTATGACCCTTTACGAAGATATTAAGCGAGTACGATCGCCAGCTATCCGCAGCCACGACTCGCAAAGACTTAATCGGCCCGGAGGGCGGGCTGATAAACCGAGGGGAGCCGCAGAAAGCCGGATTGGGAGAGCTTGTCCAACAGCCACTTCGTCGAAACTTGTGAGAGTTTTATAAGGGTGCCCCTGTTTCCACGAGCCACGGCGGGGGAAACGGGCGATGAGCGTGCGGGAGTCAAAAACTGAAGCGTCTTTCATATTCCCTATCTCTCGAACCGGCTGAGCCAACCGGGAGCGACCATTGAACTGAGGGCTGAAGGTACCAGTACCAGAGGGGGGGGTCTATAGTACTAGGGTACTGTCAGATCGGTTATGTATGCTTTAGGTGCTGAACATTTGAAATGATGGCGGATGCCGTCTATAGCACCAAGGTACTGCCCGAGACCGTGAGTTGGCTTTTCATGGCTCCCCCAAGTTGGTACCTTGGTCTCAGTTTTGGGCGAGTGGGTGCTGCGCTCTCCCGTGCCGCCAACGGAGGGCGCAGTTGACCGCCTTGTTGGTTCAGAAGATTGCTGCTAGACTTGAATTCCGGCGGACGATTGCAAGGCTTGCGAGACGCGGAAGGCAGGGCAGGGAGGTGCGCGGTGGCCAAAGAGGAGGGCAGTTCATCGGGGTTCCGAGTGGTTGACCGCCGGCCATTTGCCGCCGACGGCTCAAGAAAAGACGATGTGGTTGAGGATGAAAAGAACGAGGCGGCTGCGCGGGCGACGCCTCGGAGTGCGCCGCGCGAGGTGCCCAACGAGCCCCGCGGCCCATTTGACGAGGACTCCTCCGGGTTTGAAACCCTGGTTTCTTATCTCAGCACCACGGCCATGTTTCAACTTGGGTTAATAGCTGGGCCGTCGGGAGAGCACATTCCTGCCGACATGCCCAATGCCAAGCGCACCCTTGATCTGCTGGAAGTGTTGCAGGAAAAGACCCGGGGCAATCTCACCGCCAATGAATCTCGACTGCTCGAGGATGTCCTTTACGAACTGCGCATGAGCTTTGTCGAGATGCAGAAACGACAAACGCGAAAGAGCAAATGAGATTGACCTTCTTGGGGACCGGGACTTCCACCGGAGTTCCAACCCTCGCCTGCCATTGCAGGGTTTGCACTTCTCGTGATCCGCACGATCAGCGGACCCGACCTTCGCTGCTGGTTCAGTTCGACGGCCGCGTCCTGGTGATCGATACGACGCCGGACTTCCGTACGCAAGCTCTGCGTGAGAAGCTGGACCGCTTGGACGCTGTCCTCTTTACCCACTCCCATGCCGACCATATCCTGGGACTTGATGACGTCCGTAGCTTTTACTTCCGGCAGCAGAAGCCGATTCCGATTTACGCTGACGCCCATTGCATGAAGGAAATCCAGCGCACTTTCAAATACATCTTTGACGGCGACTACCCCTACGGCGGGATCGCCCGGCTCGATCCCCACCTCATTGATGGACCCTTTGAAGTGGATGGCCTCAAGGTCCTTCCGGTGCCCGTGCTGCATGGCAATTTGCCGATTCTGGGATTTCGCATCGATGGCGTCGCCTATTTGACGGATGTGAGCGAAATCCCGCAATCGAGCTATCCGCTGCTGGAGGGCCTCGAGGTACTGATTCTCGATGCTCTGCGCCCGCGTCCCCACCCCACTCACTTGACGGTCGAGCAGGCCCTCCGCGTGATGGAGCGATTAAAGGTTCCGCGAGGATACTGCACCCACATCGCCCACGAATTGGGCCACGAGGAAACCAACGCCCGTCTTCCCTCGCATGTGCGGCTGGCATACGACGGGCTGCAACTGGAGATCTAGGAAGTCGAGAGTCGAAAGTCGAGAGTCGAGGGTGGAAGAGCTGCTGAGCCGCCGGTGCCTCACTTTCGACCTTTGACTCTCGACTTTCGACTTTCGACTATTGACTCCCTATGCTCGTCATTGACAATCTCGGCGAACTACAACCCGCGCCTGCTTCCTGCATGCTGACCATCGGCAACTTCGATGGAGTCCATCTGGCGCACTACAAGCTCCTGGACCGCGTGGTGGAAGTGGCTCGCCCTCGAGGTGCGATCGCCGCCGCGATCACTTTCGAGCCGCATCCCATCAAGTTTCTTGCCCCCGCTCACGCCCCAAAGCTCCTCACGCCCTTCGCCAGAAAGGCCCGGCTGATCGCCCAGAGCGGCATTGACCTGCTGGTGGTGCTTCCCTTCAACCGCGAACTGGCTCACCTTTCGCCCTTGGAATTCGTGCGCAAGATTCTGGTTCAACCGTTGCACACCGTGGCCGTGCATGTGGGACCGAATTTCCGCTTCGGGTATCGTCAAGCGGGAGATGTGGAGATACTGGAAGAGTTGGGCCGGCAGGAAGGTTTCAACGTGGAAGTGCTGCCGCTGCTGGAAGTGCGCGGCCAGCGGGTTTCCAGCACACGCATCCGGGAATTGCTGGTCGAGGGCAAGGTCCAGATGGCCAACCGGCTGCTGGGCAGGCCTTTCTCGGCCTATGGACCGATTGTGGCCGGCATGGGGGTAGGCCGCAAGCACACCGTCCCGACCCTTAACCTCGCGCCCGTTGAGGAACAACTGCCCAAGACGGGAGTGTACGTCACTCGCACCCGGCTCGGCGAACGGCTCTGGGATTCCGTCACCAACGTTGGCCATAAACCCACCTTCGGTGACAACCAGAGCCTCACGGTTGAGACCTTCCTTCTGAGTTACCCAGGCGGCGAGATCCAGCAGCCCGACATGGAAATCGAGTTCCTCTACCGCCTGCGGGACGAGATCAAGTTCCAGAACCCCGCCATCCTGAAACTGCAAATTCAGGAAGATGCCCGGCGTTCGTTGAAGTTCTTCCGCCTCTTCCGGGCCTTCGCGCCACCGGAGAACCGCAATTCCGTCCCAAAACGCCTGACGCCGGAGCAAGCCTAAGCGAGCCGGGTCGCATCCTCCGGCGCGGGCGTCTCGCCCGCTGTGGAGTGGGCATTCCTTCGCTCCGCTCAGGACCGGTTCTGCCCGCGAGTACTTGCGGGGGCGGGACGCCCCCCTGACAGCGGGCGGGACGCCCGCAGCACGCCTCATTGGCGCACCCCCTCGGCGGCCGGTCCTTTGTTTTCTATAACATTCTCGCTTTGTTCCGGCGATTTTGAGGTTTCGCCGGCGTTCTGCTCTGCCGGACTTTCTCTCCCAGCGTCGAGCCTCACGACCTTACTCAGT
>Ga0187891_1000329_pt1 | contig 48672 bp, 47 predicted proteins | sample June2016WEW_21_4_FD_132990 | JGI IMG/M metagenome (GOLD analysis project Ga0187891, IMG submission 132990) | Peatland microbial communities from SPRUCE experiment site at the Marcell Experimental Forest, Minnesota, USA - June2016WEW_21_40 | ecosystem: Environmental > Terrestrial > Soil >... | reverse complement strand
CTATCGCGGTAATCTCGTATTGGGGCAAACCCAAGACGATCTCAGAATCGGTCAAATCAAAATCTCCCAAGATTGTTTTACCAATCTGGGATCAGGGTTTGCCCCCGGAATTGATCAAGAGCCCACAGACAGGCCGCCAGCGCTTGAACTTACGCTCTCCAAATCCAGCGTGTGGCAAGGGCAACAAGAAGCGTCGAGACGAATCTCAACACGGCAGGCAGAAAACGTTCGCGCCGCGTTGGCGGACCGAGCTGCGAGAATGCCGGCTAGCGGCGGCCAACCACGGGAGTCGCGCCAGTGACTTGGATCACAGCCTCTTCGATCGAGCGCGCCACCTGCTCCGGCGGCTGCGCGCCGTCCACGGTGTGGACTCGCGCGGGCCCGTACCAGTCGAGAATCGGTCCGGTGAGCTGGCTGTAAGCATGCAGCCGGTCGCGGATGACGGATTCCTGATCGTCCTCGCGGGTCAGCAGCCCCGAACCATCGGCGTCACAATAACCCGCGATACGCGGTGGTTGCGACTTCAGGTTGTAGATCCTCAGGCACTGGGGGCACTGGCGGCGCGCGGTCAAACGAGCTACCAAGACCCAGTCCGGCACGTCGAGGTGGATCACCACCGGCTCGGGCAGGCCGCGTTCGGCCAACAGCTTGGCGAAGTTCTGCGCCTGCGGCACCGTGCGCGGGTAGCCATCCAGCAGGAATCCGTTCTTGCAGTCCGGCCGCGAAATGCGGCTGGCTACGATGCCGTTGACAATGTCGTCGCCCACCAGGCCGCCGCTTTGCATGATGGCGCTGGCCTGCTTGCCCAATTCCGTTCCCGCCTTGCATTCGGCGCGGAACATTTCACCAGTGGAGATGGCGGGGATGTGGAATTTTTCAGCAAGCGAGGCCGCTTGTGTACCTTTACCACAACCGGGCGGGCCAAAAAGCAGCAGAATCACGACAGCCTCCAGAACCTAAGTTTAACATAATCAGGTCCGAAGCTATCTAATTGGGTTGAATCCTTCCGTCGGGGCGGAGGCGGAGCTTGAGGCCGCGCCATTCCACCGTCGAGCCGAAAAGGCCGGCTAGCCAGACCGCGAACCCGAGCAGATCGCGGACAGGGATGAGCGCCGAACTGCGGGCCGCATTGCGGTCTTCCAAAACTTTGGTGGCGATCCAGGCGCCAGCGGCGATGCGCAGCGCCAAAGCTGGAATCGCGGCCCACCAGGCGCCGGCCAACAATGCCAGCAAGCTCCACAACGTGGCATGGGTGACAATCGAGCCACAGTATCCGAAAAACCGCGAGACGCGGATGGTGCGCGCCCAGCGCAACTGGTGCCGCCAGACCTCGAGCCACGAGCCGGCGCCCAGGTTGGTTTCGACCACCACGTCCGCGAAGACGATGTGCAAACCGAGCGAGTGGATGTGGCGGCCAAGCTGGTAATCGTCGGCCAGGTAATCGAAGATTCGTTCAAAGCCGCCGATGGCGCGCAGCGTTTCGGCGCGGAAGACCATGGTTGAGCCGAGAGCGAACTCGGCCACACCTAGGAGCCGCGCCACCAGGACGCTGGGGGCGAAATCGGTCGAGATGCCGAGCGCCTCCATGCGCGTTGCCGCGGAGCCGCCGTGCGCGCGATAGAGGCACGTCACCAGGCCGGTTTCGGCAGCGGCAAGCGGCGCCACCACGGCGTCAAGATAGCCGGGCGGAACGAAAATGTCGCCATCGTTCACCAGCAGAATATCGTAGCGGGCGTGGCGCGCCAGTTCGGCCAGCACGCCGGCCTTGGCGTTTCGCGCAGTAGTGGAAACCCGCGTGATGGAAATCGGCAGGTTGGGGAACTCGCGCTGCAAGTTCTCGAGGTCCGCTATGGCCGGGTCCTCGGGATCGCTGACGCCGAACAGGATTTCGAACTCGGGATAGTCCTGCGCGGCGTGGGAGCGGATGCAGGCGTAAAAGCCGGGGTCGCAGCCATGAATCGGCTTGAGAATGGAAATGGGCGGCTCATAGGAAGGATCCTCGAACCGTTCCGTGTCCCACGACGCCGCGGCGATGAGCGCCAGCAGATAGTACGCGGCCGCCGCCAGCGCCGGAAATGCCAGCAGGATCACAGCGAAACCAGCGCCACGCCGCTCAGGACGACCGCTGCGCCCGCCCAGCGCAGCCAGTTGACGCGCTCCTTCAAAACGTACTTGGCCAAAACCGTTTCGACGACATAGGTGGCCGCGGTCACCGGGACGGCGAAGCTGAGGTCCGTGAGCGACAGCAGCCCGAGGTAGGCAAAGAACGAAACCGCCATAGCCACCACGGAGCCGATCACCGCGCTGTTGCGCGCCAGCGTGCCCGCCGCGCAGCCGAGAGCGCTGGGGCGGAAGTCGCGGATCTCGCCGTAGCGGCGCATACCGATGGCCTGCAGCACCTCACCCACGCTAGTGGAAGCCACGATGGTAGCAATCAGCAGCCACTTCATGATGGCCCACCCGATTTGCCGCGCCAGGTCTGTGGCGTGCTGCCGCTGCCCACCAGCGCCACTCCGGCCACGATCAACAAAATGCCGGCCCAGCGCGTGCCGGTGATCCGCTCATCGAGCAGCCAGCGGCCGGCGAACGCCACCAGCACATACCCGAGCGACGTCACCGGCAGCACGTAGCTCAGATCCGCCCAGCTCAGCAGCGTCATCCGCGAAAGCAGCCACACGATGAGCAACGATACGCCCAACGCCACCCACGGCCGGAACAGAACGGTGATGTAGGAAAGCGGCGAAGGGAGCTCGGCCGGCATACCGCGTTTCAGAAAGAAATTGCCGAAGACCTGGGCCAGCACGACGATAGCGGCGCAGCCCCAGGTTTTGCTGCGCAACCGCGCGGTTTCCGATGTCATCGAAGGGGTCAATCGCTGGAAGAAACCGGCGCCGGCGCCGCGGCGGCCTTGTGGCCCGCCACGAACTTCTTGCGCTTGGAGCGAAGCGCCATGTATTCGCGTGCTTCCTTCGCCAGCCGCCGCCGCTCGCTCGAATTGAAGATCGCCTTCCTGACGATGCGCCAGATCACGCGCGGGCGGAAGAAGTACTCGCCGTAGAAGCGCTCCACCCAATCCACCAGTTCGGCGCGGTCCAGACCCGGGTAGACCACGACCGGCAATTGGTGGCCGGCTTCATCGGTCAGCGCATCGATGGTGAGCAGATCGTTCCTTTTGGCGTAATCGTAAAACTCGGTGCCGGGATAGGGGTGGGCGATCGAGACCTGGATGGTTTCCGTGTCCATCCGCTTGGCAAAATCGATGGTCTTGCGGATCGTCTCCCTCGTTTCGCCGGGCAGGCCGATGATGTAATCGCCGTGCACAGTCAGGTCCAGCTTCTTGCAATTGGCGGTGAACCGCTCGGCCATCTCGATGGTGGCGCCCTTCTTGATGTTCTTCAGGATCTGCTGGTCGCCCGATTCGTAGCCCACAATCAGCAGCCGGCAGCCGGCTTCCTTCATCGCCTTCAGCGTGTCGTAATCGGTGGTCACCCGCGACGTGCAGGACCACGTGAACTTCAGCGGCTTGAGCTTCTTGCACAGCTCGATGGTGCGGTCCTTGCGGTAGTTGAAGGTATCGTCGTCGAAAAAGATCTCCTTGATGTTGGGGAACTGTTCGAGCGCGTAGCGCGCTTCCGCGGCCACGTCATCGGCCGAGCGCAGGCGCCAGCGGTGGCCGGAATGCGTCTGCGGCCACAGGCAGAAGGTGCACAGCGCCGGGCAGCCGCGGCTGGTATAAAAGGCGATGTAGGGGTTGAGCAGGAACGGGACGTTGTAACGCGTGATGTCGAGATCGCGCTTGTAGGTCTTGGTCACCCAGGGCAGCGCATCCAGATCCTCGATGGCCGGACCCTCGGGGTTGTGGATCACGTCACCATTGCGGCGGAAGCTTACGCCGGGCAACTCGGCGAGGGGTTTTCCCTTGGCGTAATCGGCTATCTGGTAATCGAACTCGCGGCGCACCACAAAATCGATCGCGGTGGTGGAGCGCAGCGTCTTCTCCGGCTCGATGGTGACCGGCGGGCCGACGAAAGCCACGCGCAGCTTGGGGTTGGCGTCTTTCATCATCTCCGCCATCTTCACGTCCACCTGGAGGCCGGGCGAGGAAGTGTAGAGCACCAGCAACTCGAATTCCCTGGCCATCTGGACCGTTTGCGGGATGGAAATCTTGTGCGGCGGCGCATCCACTACCTTGCTGTCGGGCAGCATGCCGGCGGGATAGCAGAGCCACACGGGATACCAGTAGGATTCGATTTCGCGCGAGGCCGGCCAACGCGAGCTGGCGCCCCCATCGAATGCTTCAAAGGACGGCGGATTCAGAAATAGTGTTCGCACGCATTTCCCTCGCCCGGCGCTTGCCGGCGCCTACCGGGCATCGTCCACCACGTCTGTTTCATCTTCATCCAATGCGTAATTGCTATAGTCGATGGTCAGCTCGGCGCGTCCCACCAGGCGCGTGTCCACCACGCTTTCCATCCGCAGGGGCACGGCCTGGCCGTCGCGGATCTCGTATTTTCGTGTGAAGGCCACCCGCTTCACGAATAAAGACGGATTCTTGACCAGGTAACCCGATTCCCGCACCTTCAAGTAGGTGGCGGCGTCGATCCACAGGTCGCCCTTGAAAAGACCTTCCGCCTTGCGCTTCGGCGTCACCTGGAACCGGTAAACTCCGCGGCCGTCCAGCTCCGAGCGGCCTTTGAAGTGGAAGCGATAGTGATCCGGCGTCACCGCCATGGCGGCCTCGCGATCCTGCTGCACGCCCATTTCGGCGGCCAAGTAGCGGGCAATAAGGTCGCGCTTGACCGTTCCGTCGCCTTCGAAACCGAGCACTTCGTAGGTAATGCGCCCCAGCCTGGAGATGCGCCGCAGCGCCCGCAGCTTGCCGGTCTTGCTGAGCTTAGGCAGAGCGCCCTGGATTTCCACTTCCATGGTCGAGGCCCTCGAAGAATCCGCCTGGTTCTGCGCCGCCGCACAATAACTGCGCACGATCGCCTCGGCGCCGTCGGAAGACTCTTCCGCCATCGCCACAGCACCGAGAAAAAGAACAGGTATAAAAACGCAGACCTTCAAATTGGGACCCCGAGCCGGAAAAGAGTGAACTTCTTAAGTCTATCAGGGGAGGCAGGATCAGGGCAATTGCGGCCAAGCAGCCGGGCGTAACAAGGCGCCCCGCGCGCGGCCGCCCGCCGGCGCAGTGGTGCTACCATGTGGCTTCCTTGGCCGCCGTCATGGACCACATCCTTTCCATTGTCCTGTTCACTCCGCTCGCCGCACTCGTGGTGCTGCTCGCCATTCCGTCGTCGAATGCCCGCGCGGTGAAATGGTGGGCGAACATCGCCGGCTTCCTCGGCTTCGCGGTTTCCCTCCCGCTGGTCTTCTACTTCGACCGCACCAAGGACTTTCAGTTCGTCGAACAGGCGCCCTGGATTCCCTCCATCGGCGCCACCTACCATTTGGGGATCGACGGCCTCGGCCTGCTGCTGGTGATGCTCACCACGCTGCTGGGCCTGATATCCATTCTCTCGAGCTGGAGCGCCATTCAGGATCGCCTCAAGGAATACTACGCCTTCTTCCTGCTGCTACAGACCGCCATGCTGGGCGTCTTCATGTCGCTCGATTTCCTGCTGTTTTTCGTTTTCTGGGAAACCGTGCTGGTGCCGATGTACTTCATCATCGCAATCTGGGGCGGCCAGCGTAGGCAATACGCGGCGATGAAGTTCATCATTTACACGCTGATCGGCAGCGTGCTCATGTTCCTTGGCATTTTGGTCCTCTACTTTCAGCACTTCATGCAGTTCCGCTCCTACAGCTTCGATATCGTGGAGCTGCTGCGGACGCAGGTGCCGGTGACCACCCAGTGGTGGGTGTTCTGGCTGTTCTTCGTGGGCTTCGCCGTCAAGGTGCCCATGTTCCCGTTCCACACCTGGCTGCCGGACGCGCACACCGAAGCGCCCACGGCGGGCTCCGTGATCCTGGCCAGCGTGCTGTTGAAGATGGGGACGTACGGTTTCCTCCGCTTCTCCCTGCCGCTGCTGCCGGAAGCGGCCAAGAACCCCACCGTGATTACGGTGATGGCGGTGCTTTCCATCATCGGCATCGTGTACGGCGCGCTGGCTTCGCTGATGCAGAAGGACTGGAAGAAGCTGGTGGCCTATTCCTCGGTGAGCCACCTGGGATTCTGCACGCTGGGCATTTTCGCGCTGAACCCCGCTGGCATCGCCGGCTCCATCATCCAGCAGATCAACCATGGCATCTCCACCGGCATGCTCTTCCTGATTGTGGGCGTGGTCTACGAGCGCCGCCACACGCGCGAGATCGCCCAATACGGCGGCCTGCTGAAGGTGATGCCGATCTTCACGCTGGTGTTCGGCCTGGCGGCGTTGAGCTCGATGGGGATGCCGCCGCTCAACGGCTTCATTGGCGAAATCACCATTCTCAGTGGCGCGTATCAGATGTCGCACGTCTGGGCTTTTTGGGGAGCGGTGGGGATCGCTCTCGGCGCGTCTTACCTCCTGTGGCTTTTCCAGCGCACCATGCTGGGCGAGGTCAAAGAGAAGAACCGCGCGATCCCGGATCTGAACTGGCGCGAGATCGCCGTCTTTGCGCCGCTGATCGCCTGGGCCTTCTGGATCGGCCTGAATCCGCAGCCGTACTTCCGCGTGCTCGACCGGAGCGTGGCGCGAATCGTCGAGCGGGTGCAACCCGGCTACTACGAGGAGCGGCACCTGCCCAACCCGCTAGGGAATGCGCCGCGGATCGGCGCGGTCACCAACACGACAATCGTGACTTTGAGATTCCACCCCCACTCGCAAGCCCGCTAAATGTCTTCAAACTACTCCCAGCGTGCGGCTTACTGCCGTTTTCCCACGCTACCTACCGGAGTTGCACCAGGTCCTGGGGCGAGGGTGCCTCAAGTGGCGATGGCGCCAGGTCCTGCCGGCCGCGCCAGAAATCGATGTAGGAAATCTGGTGCACGCAGGCGACGGTGCAGCGCGGAGCGCAGGCCTTGGCGGTGCGGTATTCCCGGGCGATGTCTTCGGGCGTGTATTCCATCAGCGGCTTGGCGGGGTAGCCGCGCTGCTGCGAGCAGTAGTGCACCAAGCCGTCCTCGCAGATGTAGAGATAGCGCGCGCCGGCGCGGCAGCGCCAATCGTTTTCTTTCCCGTGCGCGATGTTGTCCTGGAAATAGTTGATCTGCGCATAGCTGGATTTCTCCATCGCACGCATGGCCATATAAATCTCGCGCTCCTCGCCGCCCAGCGGACGGAGCTGGCCGGCGCCGTCGTGAATGATGCCGATGGTGGAGGTGAAACCCAGCTCGATCGCGCGCCGGCCGATAACGGGCGCGTCCTGCGGATGGCGTATGCCGCCGCCCACCACCGAGTTGATGTTGACGTGAAACTCGGCGTGTTCGGCGAGCAGGCACAGCTTGCGGTCGAGCACCTTCAGGCTCTTCTTCGAAACATCGTCCGGCATCACGTTGTCGATGGAAATCTGCAAATGCTCCAGGCCGGCGCGGTTGAGACGCTGGATGCGCTCGGCGGTGAGCAGGTAGCCGTTGGTGATGAGACCGGCGATCATACCGTGGCGCCGGACGCGCGCGATCAGCAGATCCAGGTCGGGATGCAGCAGCGGCTCGCCGCCGCTGATGGTGATCACGCTGGTTCCCAATTCGGCCAGCCGGTCGAGCCGCTGGTACATGGTCTTGATCGGGACCGGCTTCGAATGGTCATCGTACTCGTTGCAGTAGGTGCAGGAAAGATTGCAGCGCCTCGTGGGAATGATGTGCGCCAGCACGGGATGGCGGGTCGAGACCAGCCCTCGCAAAATCATCCGGATTTCGCGGGCGCGCCGGTGTGCACTTTTCCAGGCCTTTCGGAAACGTCTTCTCAAGTCCCTCATAGAGTGCGAAGTGTTTCTATTACAACACATGCCCGGCCCGTGGCGAAACTCCCGGTGACTGGCCCGGTGGAAAAAGGCAAGCTAAAAGAACGCCCACCAATACCGGGCGCGCTCAGACCACCGGGTTGTGCAGCCCGCCGGTACTTTCGTTCACGGCGGAGATCTCCGCACGCCTTCTCCGGCGAGGCATCGCGGAGCCGCTTGCGGATCACCACCATCAGCTCGCCTTCGTAGTGAGCGCCGGTCGCATCGCGCGGAATGCGGATCAGGTCGCCGGGGTTCTGCAACTGGTCTCGCCGTAGTGGAACGGACCGCCGCGGATGCGCATGCAGCCGCAGGCGCGGACGAAACGGCGCACGCATCGCTCGCCGTTCGGACGCGTGAGTTCCGCCTTCGATCGGGGTCCCGGTGGACGAGGATGCATTTTTCTCTTGACTTTCTTCGCGAACAACCTTATATATGAATCACATTGCGATTTTTTTACGTCGCAAAATTTGATGTTAGGGAGAATCAATCGATGAAGAGCGCAACCAAGAAACCCGCGAAGAAAAAGGCTGCTCCGAAGAAAAAGAAGTAGTCCCGGGTTCGCCCTGAGCAAGGGCGTTCAAAACAAGTTCCACTCCAAGGCCCCGATTTTCGGGGCCTTTTTCATTGTTTCAGGCTTCTCCCTCCGGTTCTCCCGCTCCCTCTTTGCGTTGCACCAGCACGCGAAACGTCTCGCCCATTCCCACCAGCAGCGTCTTCAGTTGCATGCGGCGGCGCATCGCCTCGGCCGCATCGTCCACCTGGAGCACGGACGCGAACCGATCTTCCTCACCGGCGTCGAGCAGCGTTCGCGCCAGGGTCTGGAAGCTGACGCGCCGCAACCCCAACTGCGCTCCGCGCTCCTCGAGCGCCGTGAAGTTGACGTGCGCGGTGATGTCGCGCTCGCCCGGGTCGGTGAGCACGTCTTCCCGCGCCACGTGCGAGCGGTACCCCATCAGCGTGCCCCTGGGAAACCGCGCGGCTTCGGTGCGGGTGTATCCGTAATCGACGGTGATCGCGCAGCCGGCATCCAGCGCCGCGGCGATACGGCGAATCCATTCGAGCGCGGCCAGGCCGGCCTCATACCAGTTGCCCTCCTCGGGCGGCGGACAGTAGCGCGCCAGATAATCGGCGGTCTCAGCGCCAGCGCGCGCACCCGTCTGCCAAACGAACGTTCCGTCGGAAATTCCAACGCGCTGCTCGCGAAACTCGCCGCCCCGGAAGACAACCACCTCAACCGGCAGGGCGTCGAAGAATTCGTTGGAAAACAGGACACCGCTCCAATGTTCCGGCAGTTTTCCCTCGGCCGCGTCGATGGGGATGTAGCGCCACGGCGCGAATGAACCGGCCATCTCGCCGCGTCCGGCTCCCAGTTCCACCACTGTACAGTCCGCCGCGTCGCCCGCGGCGCGGTAAAGCTGGCGCGCGTGCGCGGCCATGAGCAGCCCGAAGACCGGCTGCAATTGCTCGGCAGTGTAGAAATCGCCCTGCTTGCCGAACGGATCGCGCCGGCGCCGGTAATAGCCGTGCTGCGGGTGGTAGAGCGCGACTTCCATGAACCGGCGAAAGCTCACCGGGCCGGCGCGAACGATCTCCGCGGCCAGAATCTCGCCGGCGGGGGTCACTTCCATCTGTCCTTGTTCTTCGGCGTTTCGAGGAACATCTCCACCAGGTAGTCGTGCATACAGTCGTAGAGATAACGCTGGAACGTCCAGGCGAACTGCGAATGGTCGATATCGCGCTGATGAATCGGAGCGTAGTATCTGTGCGTTCCGGCGGTTGGCTGCTTGAGATCGATCACCAGCTCGATCGCGCCGTTGTGCTCGCGCGCGGAGAATCTCAGCAGCGCGTGATCGTAGCGCGCGATCTCCGCCTCCACCTTCTCGAGCGCCGTCACGGACCTATGCTAGCGTGAAATCAAGCATGGCGCTACCCGCCACCGTCCGCGTCAAACTGAGTTCGGAAGCCGCCGGAGCGATCTCGATCACTCCGGTGGTGGTACAGGAATTGCCCATCCGCGACCTGGTTGGGCACATGCTCGCCGTCACCGGCAAGGACGAGGCGCGCCTGTGCGAAATCCTGCTGCGCGGCTCGCTGGTGAGCGGCGGCTCTCGTCTACGCTGGGCGGGATGGGAGGCCGACCGCGAGAGCCTGCGCGAGCTGCTAGAGGCTTTCCCGGATCCCGATCCGACGCTTGTCTTTGCGCCCGCTCGCTGCACGCGCGCCGTGCTGACCGGCGGCAGGCAGGCGATCGAGATTGGCCGCGAAGCGGCTGCCAGCCACGGCCTGTTCCGGCGCAGCGGATTCTGGGAGGAGCTGATGGAGCTGGTGAGCGGCTCCGCCCCGGTGTATGCCGGCTATTCGTACCGCGACGCAGCCGACCGGTACCGCTGCCTGCTCTCTGCCGGCACCTGTGCCCGCCTGCGCGCCGCCGCGCAGAGCCTGCACCACTCCACGCTGCGCGCCCGCATTCAAACCGAGGCGTTCGCGGTGGTGGAAGCGTATACCGAGCGGTGAACGGCGCCGGGTTCCCGGCCCCCTACTCCTCGAGATCCCTGACCTCATCGGCGGGGTTCTCGAACCTGGTGAACGCGTGGAGGAAGTTCAGCTTGACCGTCCCCACCGGGCCGTTGCGCTGCTTGGCCACGATCAGCTCCGCCCTGCCGCGCAGACTTTCGTCGTCCTTCCTATATACTTCCTCGCGAAAGATGAATCCCACCAGGTCGGCGTCCTGTTCGATGGATCCGGATTCGCGCAAGTCGCTCAATTGCGGCCGGTGATCGCCCTGCCGGTTCTCCACGGCGCGGCTCAACTGCGAAAGCACCAGCATGGGGACATTGAGCTCCTTGGCCAGCAGCTTCATGCCGCGCGAGATTGCGCTCACCTCTTGCACGCGGTTTTCGAAGCGGCCGCGGCCGCTCATGAGCTGGAGGTAATCCACGATGACGAGCCCGATGTTATGCTTCTCCATCTGCAGGCGCCGCAGCTTGGCCTTCATGTCCATCAGGTGGACTCCCACGGTATCGTCGACATAAAGCGGCGCCTCCACCAGCTCGGTCAGTGCATGGTGCAGCTTGCGCCGCTCCTCCTGGTTGAGGTAGCCGGCACGGAACTTCTGGCTGTCCACCCGCGCAGACGCGCACAACATGCGGGTCAGCAGCGACTCCTTGGACATTTCCAGCGAGAAGATGGCCGCCGTCTGCTTCAGCTTGAGCGCCACGTACTGCGCGATGTTCAGCGCCAGCGCGGTCTTGCCCATCGACGGCCGTCCAGCCAGGATCAGCAGTTCCCCGCGGTGCATCCCGCCCGACAACTCGTCGAACTTGATGAAGCCGGTGCCGATCCCTTTGATGCGCTTGCTGGGGTCGAGAAAAGCACTGAGTCCGCCTTCGTAGCCGGTGACGATATCGTGGGCGTGCTCCAGGCCACTCTTACCCCGGGTATCGCCCAGCTTGAGCAGCGTCTCCTCGGCGCCGGCGAGTATCTCGTCCGGTTCCTCTTCCCCCATCAGGCAGCGGCTCATCATGTTCTGCGAGGCGAAAACGATGCGCCGCAGAATCGATTTGTCCTTGACGATGCGGATGTAGCTGTCCAGGTTGGGAATTTGCGGCAGACCGTCGTCGAGTGAAACCAGGTAGCTCAGCCCGTCGCAGGCTTCGAGCTCGTTGAACTTCATCAGCTCGTTGGCTACCGTGACGCGGTCGATCTTTTCGCCCCGCTCCTGCAGTTCGCCCATGCGCCGGAAGATGCGCCGGTGCTTCTCCAGGCTGAAATCGTCGGGCTCGAGTGTCCCCGCCGCCTGCACGTACATGCTCTCGTCCAGCAGAATCGAGCCGAGCACGAATCGCTCAGCGTCGAGGTTGACGGGGAGTCCCTTCTCGATGGCACTGGGAACGGTCATGGCAACCGACCTAGCTTAGCCTCTTGCGGTGCGCTGTTACAGGAAAAATACGGCCCGCGTTTTGACGAAGATAGGCTCAGGATAAAACAGACCCCCGCGGCCTCGCGAGCACGACGACGCAACTTCCGCGCAATCAGCGCATCCCATTTAGATTTCCGCAACAGCGCACCCACTTTCCACAGCCTTTCCACTTTAGGCGGAAATATCTTCTTCCTTTGTACCGGATTCTGATACAGGATTCCAGTGTTTTGTTTTGGAAGGGCGGCTCAAAGCTGCACTCAAAATCGCCGACGTCCAAATCCGGTCATAATCGCTGGAGGAGGAATTACTTGCATGCCCACTTGGGCGATCTCGCATGGCATGTGGTCGGATATTTTTGCGGTGGGCGCTCCGGTGCTGGAAAAGATCATCCGCCCGATCATCGTCTACCTCTTCCTGGTGCTTCTGCTGCGGGCATTCGGCAAGCGCGAGCTGGCGCAACTGAATCCCTTCGACCTGGTGGTGCTGCTCTCGCTATCGAACACCGTGCAGAACGCCATTATCGGCAACGACAATTCGCTCTCCGGCGGGCTGATCGGCGCCTTCACGTTGCTGGGCGTGAATTACGTCGTGGTGCGCTTCCTGTTCCGGCACCGGCGGCTCGACGAGCTTTTCGAGGGCAAACCCACCACGCTGCTGGAACACGGCAGAATCGTCGACGCAGCACTCGCCAGGGAACTGCTCACCCGCGCCGAACTGGTGACGGTTCTGCACCGCCAGGGCTTCGACGGCGTCGCCGACGTGGAGCGCTGCGTGCTCGAACCGGGAGGAACATTCTACATCCAGCGGAAGTCGCCGCCGGCCGACGAGGTGCAACATGCCGAGGTGATAGGGCGTCTGAATGACCTGAGCGGCAAACTCGACCGGCTGCTGGCCGCGAAGAGCGGCGCCTGAGCGAAGCTGTGGAGCGGCCTCGAGCCAGTGTAGAATCGAAAATGGAGGAATGGCCGAGCGGTTGAAGGCGGCGGTCTTGAAAACCGTTAGTGGGGTGACTCACTCGGGGGTTCGAATCCCTCTTCCTCCGCCACCCAAGTCCCTGGGAATCAGGATGGCGGCAGCTTGCTTCGTTTTCGCCCCGCGTCTATGCCGCGTGCGCTTCAAACGTCCTCCGCCACGCTCCATGCTATGATCCAGGCTGGGCGTCAGTTCGCTGGTTCCCGCCCTGAATAATACCGTGGCGGCCCAGCCGCAACAATCCAATATTGAGGGCCATCTGTTCTCGATACGGAACACGCCGCCCAAAGAGTAGAGGTGAAAATCATCATCGGCATTTCCGGCGCCAGCGGTTCACTCTACGGAGTGCGGCTGCTGGAACGGCTGCGCGCGATCGAGGGTGTGGAGTTGCACCTGGTCTGGACGAGATCGGGCGAAAAGACGCTGTTCCTGGAAACCGGAAAGCACATTGCGGATATCCGCACGCTGGCGGACCACTCCTACTCGCCAGAAGATATATCCGCCAGGCTCGCCAGCGGTTCGTACCCGGTCGATGCCATGGTGGTCGCCCCTTGCTCGATCCACACCATGTCTGCCATCGCTCACGGCATCACTTCCAACCTATTGACCCGCGCCGCCGACGTGACCTTGAAGGAACGGCGCAAGCTGATTCTGATGGTGCGCGAGACGCCATTCCATCTCGGCCATCTGCGCAGCATGACGGCTTTGGCGGAAATGGGAGCCATCGTCGCGCCGCCCATTCCCGGCTTTTATCATCACCCGCAAACCGTGATGGATCTGGTGGATCACAGCCTGGACCGCGTGCTCGATCTGCTCGGCCTGCCCGACGCCGCGATTCGCCGCTGGCAGGGAGCCGGGCAATGAAGACCCCCCGCTCGCGCCGCTCGCCCGCGGTGGCTTTCCAAGGCGAACGCGGCGCCTTCAGCGAACAAGCCGTGCGCCAACTGCTGGGGCCATCCGCCGCCGTGGTTCCCTGCGTGAGGTTCGAAGACATCTTCCGCAACCTCAAGCAAGGCAGCGTGGCTGGCGCTGTGGTGCCGATCGAGAACACGCTAGCCGGATCGGTCCACGAGAATTACGATCACCTGCTGCATTTCGAGCTGCCGATCGTGGCCGAAACCAGCGTGCGCATTGTGCACAATTTGATCGCCGCCGAGGGCGTCGCCTTCCGCCAGATCAAGCGCGTATTCTCGCACCCCGTGGCGCTCAATCAGTGTCTGGATTTTTTTCTTGCCAACCCGCAGATCGAACGAATCCCATATTACGACACCGCCGGAAGCGCGAAAATGATCGTCGAAGAAGGGCTCACCGACGCGGGCGCCATCGCCTCCGCGGTCGCTGCGGAAATTTACGGGGCGCGCATTTTGCGCAAGTCGATCGAAAGCGACCGGCAGAATTTCACCCGCTTTTTCCTGCTGCGGACGCCCGCGTATGCCCGGCGCCATCCCCTCCGCGTGCCGGTGGGAACGGTATGGAAGACCTCGCTCGTGTTCAGCACGCGCAATATCCCGGGAGCGCTGTTTCGCGCGCTGAGCGCCTTCGCTTTGCGCGACCTGAATTGCACCAAAATCGAATCCCGCCCGCTGCGCGGCAAGCCCTACGAGTATCTCTTTTATCTGGATTTCCTCGGCCACGCCGACCACCCTCACTGCCGCAACGCGCTCCATCACCTGGAAGAAGTCGCCGACTTCCTGCGCGTTCTCGGCTGCTATCCGAAAGGCGCCTGACGCAGGCCCGGTGAGTTCCTTTACCCCGCTTCTTCGGTGTTCCCTACTTTGAGCACGGCGAGGAAAGCTTCCTGCGGGATCTCGACGCGGCCGACGCGCTTCATGCGTTTCTTGCCTTCCTTCTGCTTCTCGAGCAGCTTGCGCTTGCGCGTGATGTCGCCGCCATAACACTTGGCGAGCACGTTCTTGCGCAGGGCGGAGATGGTTTCGCGGGCCACGATCTTGTTGCCGATGGCGGCCTGCAGCGCCACTTCGAACATCTGGCGCGGGATGAGCCTTCGCAGGCGCGAGATCAGCTCCTTGCCGCGCTCGAAAGCGAACTCTTTATGGACGATCATGCAAAGCGCGTCGACCGGCTCGCCCGCCACCAGCACGTCCAGCTTCACCAGGTCCGAGGCGCGATAGCCCGCCAGGTGGTAATCGAGCGAAGCATAACCGCGCGACGCCGATTTCAGGCGGTCGTAAAAGTCCAGCACGATTTCGTTGAGCGGCAGCTCATACGTCAGCATCACGCGGCTGCCGATGTATTCGAATTTCTTCTGCTCGCCGCGCTTCTCTTCGAGCAGCTTGAGGATGCCGCCCAGGTATTCTTCGCGCGTGATCACGGTGGCAAGGATGATGGGCTCCTCCACCTGCTTGATGCCCGAGGGGTCCGGGAACTTGGTGGGGTTGTCGACCTCGATCACGCCGTTCGCCGTCGTGGTGATGCGATAGCGGACGCCGGGGGCGGTCGTGATCAGGTCGATATCGAATTCCCGCTCCAGGCGCTCCTGCACGATCTCCAGGTGCAGCAGGCCGAGGAAGCCGCAGCGGAAGCCGAAGCCGAGGGCCACCGAGCTTTCCGGCTCGAAGCTGAAGGCGCTGTCGTTGAGGCGCAGCTTTTCGAGCGCGTCGCGCAGCACGCCGTGCTCGTGCGATTCCACCGGATAGAGGCCGGCGAAGACCATCGGCTTGATCTCTTCAAAACCGGGGAGCGGCGAGCCGGCGGGGAATTCGTCGTCGAGAATGGTGTCGCCGATCTTGGCATCCGAGACGGTCTTGATGTTGGCGGACAGGAATCCCACTTCGCCGGCGCTCAGCTCATCGCACGGCGTCGCCTTGGGCGACTGGTAGCCGACCGCCTCCACTTCATAGCTTTGCTGATTGGACCAGAGCCGGATTTTCTGGCCCTTGCGGACACGGCCGTCGAACACGCGCACCAGGACGATGACGCCCCGATAGGAATCGAACCACGAATCGAAGATCAGCGCCCGCAACGGCGCCTCGGACGATCCTTTGGGCGGGGGAACCAGGTGCACGATGTGCTCCAGGATGTCGTGGACGCCGATCCCCGATTTGGCGCTGGCCAGCACGGCGCCCGAGGCGTCCAAGCCGATCACGCTTTCGATTTGCTCGCGAATCCGCTCCGGCTCGGCGGCCGGCAGATCGATCTTGTTGATTACCGGAATGATTTCCAGGTTGTGGTGCAGCGCCAGATACGTGTTGGCCAGCGTCTGCGCTTCCACCCCCTGCGACGCGTCCACCACCAGCAGCGCGCCCTCGCAGGCTTGCAGGCTGCGCGAAACCTCGTAGGAGAAATCCACGTGGCCCGGGGTATCGATCAGGTTGAGCTGATACTGGTTGCCGTCGTCGGCGCGATAGTTCAAGCGCACGGCGTGAGCTTTGATGGTGATGCCGCGCTCGCGCTCCAGGTCCATCGTGTCGAGCACCTGTTCCATCATTTCGCGCGCCGCAAGCGCGCCGGTCGCTTCCAGCAACCGGTCCGCCAGCGTGGACTTACCGTGGTCGATGTGCGCAATGATAGAGAAATTGCGGATGAATTCGCGGTCCATGAAGCGTGGGGAACTCAACCGATTATCTCACACGCCCGCTTGGTGGAGCACGCTTCAGCCCTTTGTTTGCCACGAGCCAAGTAACCGTTTTTTTACCCCATGCTACGATAATTACTTGTCAGGTCTCGGGCTCCGTGCAACGGGCGGCTGCAAACCCCGCCAGGTCCGGAAGGAAGCAACGGTAGCGGTGTAGTTCGTGTGCCGCGGATCACCCGGGGCCTGGCACTGGATCCCGGCCGTGGCCGGACGCGCCCACCCCATGTACCAGGTCATCGCCCGCAAATACCGGCCGCAGACGTTTCAGGATGTGGTCAACCAGGAGCACGTCAAGACCACGCTCGAAAATGCCATCGTCCAGAACCGCATCGGCCACGGGTACATTTTCTCCGGCCAGCGCGGCACCGGAAAAACCACCGTGGCGCGCATCCTGGCGCGCTGCCTGAACTGCGTGGAAGGCCCTACCGCAACGCCCTGCGGGGTGTGCGCGAGCTGCCTGGAAATCACCGGCGGCGGCACCGTGGACGTAATCGAAATCGACGCCGCGTCCAACCGCGGCATCAACGAAATGCGCGAGCTGCGCGAGAATGTGCGCTACCGGCCGGCGCGCGACCGCTACAAGGTCTTCATTATCGACGAAGCGCACCAGATCACCAGCGAAGCCTTCAACGCGCTGCTCAAGACCATCGAAGAGCCTCCCGAGTGGGTGGTGTTCGTGCTCTGCACCACCGAGGCGCACAAGATTCCGGCCACCATCGCGTCGCGCTGCCAGCACTTCAGCTTTCGCTCGGTGGATTTCGAGGATCTCATCGCGCGCATGGCCTGGATCTGCGGCCAGGAAGGCATCGAGGCCGAGCCCGAAGCGCTGGCCGTGCTGGCGCAGGCGGGCGAAGGCAGCGTGCGCGATTCGCTTTCCGCATTGGACCAGGCCATCGCCTGTTGCGGCCAGAAGCTCAGTGCCGCCCAAGTGCGCGCGCTGTTGGGCGCCTTCTCGCTCGATTCGCTGGAACAGGTCACGGCCGCGCTTGAGGGTAGCGACCCGCGCCGGATGCTCGAGATGGTCGACGAGCTGGAGCGCAACGGCCATAACCTGCAGCACTTCAGCCGCGAACTGGCGCGCTACTTCCGCAACCTGCTGGTGGCGCGCATCGCGGGCTCCGATACGCGTTTGATCGCCGCCAGCGCCGCCGAGCGCGACCGGCTGGCCCAGATCGCAGCGCGTTTTTCCGAAGAGGACCTGACGCGGTACCTGCACCTGACCCTCGAACTGTTTCGCGATTTGCAATTCTCGCTGCAGCCGCGCTTCCATCTGGAAATCGGTTTGGTTCGATTGGTGCATGCGGGCCGTCTGCTGCCCATCGAACAGGCGCTTGCCGAACTGGGCGGAGCCGAAGAGCGCCCTGCGCCGGCCATCGGGCGCACCAGCCCGCCGCCGCGCATCCCCGCTGTGCCGCTGCGCACCGGTCCATCGCCATTCGAAGCTGATCGCGACAAGAAATCTGGGAGTCCGCCCGAGCCGCAGAATTCCGGCGCCAACGCGCTGGCACCGGCGCCGCTGCCTGACGCTGGCCCTCGCGAGCGCCTGCACGCGTGGCTCACCGAGCATGGCCTGACGCATCTGGCCGACGCCGTCGAGAACGCGCGCGTCACCCTTAGTGGCGGCGATATTAAGATCCTGGCGCCCAAGTCCTACCACCTGTATTTGAAGGACCGCAGCTTCATCGAAGCGCTGCGCGAAGTTTTCGCGCGCCCGCTCAACTTGAAGCTGTCCGCCGACGATTCGCCGGAAGCGGCCCCGCGGGAAGCGGCGCCGGCCGCCGCAGAATCAGCCGATGAGGCCGCCGGCCGCGCGCTGGCCAACCCGGAAGTGCAACGCTTCCGCGAGGTCTTTGGCGGCGAAGTCCGCCGTATCCGCAATTTGAAGGAGCAGCCCAAGTGAAATTACCCGGCAACATGCAGCAGATGATGCAAAAGGCGCAGCAGATGCAGGAGCGCCTGCAACAGGAGATCGCGCAGATCAAAGTCGAGGCCTCCGCCGGCGGCGGCATGATTTCGATGACGATGGATGGACAGAAGAATCTGCTCAGCGTGAAGATCGATCCCGAGGTCGCCGGCGACGTGGAAATGCTCCAGGACATGGTGCTGGCCGCGCACAGCGAGGCCCTCAAGAAGGTCGAGGACGAGGTCAAGCAGAAGATGGGCGGCATGCTCGGCGGCCTCGGCCTGCCTCCCGGTATGTTCTGACGATGCCCGATTTTGCCGAACCGCTCGCCCGCCTCATCGCCGAATTCAAACGCCTGCCCGGCATCGGGCAAAAATCGGCGCAGCGGCTTGCGTTCCACGTTCTCCGCGCCGGCCGCGACGACGCCGAACATCTCGCGCAAGCCCTCCTCGACGTGAAAGACAAGCTCGGCCTGTGCCGCGTCTGCAACAACATCAGCGATAGCGACGTGTGCTCCTATTGCGCCGATTCCAGTCGCGACGCCAAAGTTGTCTGCGTGGTGGAAGAGCCGCACAACATCGTCGGCATCGAAACCACCCGCGAGTTCACCGGCCGCTACCACGTGCTGCATGGCGCGCTCTCGCCGCTGCGCGGCATCGGGCCGGAATCGCTCAAGCTCAAGAACCTGGTGGAACGCATCGGCGAGGGTGAGATCCAGGAGGTGATCGTGGCCACCAATCCCACCACCGAAGGCGAAGCCACCGCCGTCTATCTGGCGCGCCTGTTGAAACCGCTCGGCGTCAAGGTGACCCGCATCGGCATGGGCATCCCCGTCGGCAGCGATTTGGAATTCGCCGACGAGGTGACCATCTCGAAAGCCATGGAAGGGCGAAGGGAGATGTGAGCTGGGGTGGAGCAACAACTCGAATACTGGCCATGGATGAACACAGATAAACACAGATGGAGAAACAAGAGGGTGCTTGGTACTCACCTGTGATGGCCATGAGTTCAAAACCGAGAACACGGGAGGTGTTCGCATGAAGAACCGCGGCGTTTGCCCTAAATGCGGTTCGACTGCAATTATCCGCTCCGCGCGGCTGCAGCGGGTGGCGGAATCAAGAGTCCCGGTCAAGATCGCTGTCGACGGTAATCCGGATGCGTTCCTACGAAAGGAGACCGAGCATTCCGATCTGGAGGCGCGTGTCTGCTCCCAGTGCGGCTACGTTGAGCTCTATGCTGCGGATGTCGCACCTCTTTCCAGCGCCTACGAGATGGCTCGGAGCAATACTCTGCACTTGACGGGCGACGGTGTGTCGTGATCTGGTGAGCGGCCCGGTTTTCGGCGGAAACCCCACGAGCGTCTTGTTGCCCGTGGGGCAGGATGCCATCCTGCGCGGCGGTTGCCAACCACCGCGCAGGCCGATTCCCAATCGGCCCGCAGCTTACCAAGCTGCCCCACAAACGAACGCCTTCACGGGACCGCGGTATTAGCCTCGGGCCTACGCGGACAGCTACTCCGCTTCGCGCAAGCCGTCTCTAGTCAGGCCGCCGATTTGTAAGTCGGCCATCAGGTTGGCCTCACGCAACGAAGCAAGTTGCACTTTGAGATAGTTGCCTGTGAGCGCTGCGCCGAGCTCGTGCAGCGTTACCGCCGAAAGCGTGCGGCCCACCATGCGTTGGCGAAATTCCCGGTTCTTCCGCTCTCCCAGCTCGCGCAACACGCGGTTGCGTTCCTTGCGTACGGCCATCGGAACCGGGAGTGGATGTTCCGCAGCCGGCGTTCCGGGCCGCTCCGAATAAGTGAAGACGTGCAAATAAGTGAACGGCAATTGCTCGATGAATTGCCGGCTCTCCTCGAAGTCCGCGTCCGTTTCGCCGGGGAATCCAACCATCACGTCGGCGCCAATCGCGGCGTCGGGCATCAGCCGGCGCGCTTTCAGGATGCGGTCGGCATAATGCCGTGGCCGGTATTTGCGGTGCATGCGGCGCAGAATCCGGTCCGATCCGCTTTGCAGCGGCGCGTGGACGTGCGGCGCGATGCGGGCGCTCGCAGCCATCAGCTCCAGCAGGTCGTCGGAAAAATCCATCGGCTCGACCGAGCTCAGCCGCAACCGCTCGATCGCGGTCTCGTCGAGCAACCGCCGCACCAGGCCCGCCAGCCGCAGCGTGCTTCCCGGCTCGCGGCCCCATCGGCCCAGGTTGATGCCGGTCAACACCACCTCGCGATACCGCGCCGCCAGCCGCCCTACCTGCGCCACCGCTTCATCCGCCGGCATGCCGCGGCTGCGCCCGCGCACAAACGGGATGATGCAGAACGAGCACCGGTTGTTGCACCCATCCTGAATCTTCAGATTCGGCCGCGTCCGATCGCCGCCCGCGTCCTCGACCGGCGCCGAAAGGAACTCCTGCTGCGCGAAGATGTCTCCGACATGAACGTTGCCATGGTACGGCGCGCCCGTGGGCGCCAGCGCGATCAATTCCGGGATGGCGTGTTTGTGGCTGTTGCCCACCACCCATTCCACGCCGGGCAGGCGGGCGAGCTCCTGGGGCGCCCGTTGCGCGTAGCAGCCAGTGACCAGAATCCGCGCCGCCGGGTTCTCCCGGTGCACGCGGCGGATGGTTTGCCGCACGTCTTCATCGGCGGAAACCGTCACCGTGCAGGTGTTCAGTACCACCAGGTCGGCCACCGAGCGCTCGCTGGCCTGCGAAAGGCCGTCAGCCGCCAGCGACGATTCCAGCGCCGCGCCATCCGCTTGCGTAGCCCGGCATCCGAAGTTTTGGACGAAGAATTTCCCCACGGTCGTACTCATTATAGGGAAAGGTAGGACAGACGATCGGTTTTTGTCGTCTGTCACGCCCCGCCCAAGCGCGGCGCATTGACAGACGACAAAAACCGATCGTCTGTCCTACCTTTGGCTACCTAACCGGCAGCGTCCCCAGGTAATTGCCGTAGCCCACCACCACCGTCGACGACACAAGCACCAGCAGGCTCACCGCTAGCCATGATTTCGTCCGAACGCTGGCGCCGCGCCATTCGTGCAGCGCAATGCCCCACAGGCTGCTGAAGATGATGATGCTCGCCATGTGCAGCGTCCAACTGGAGAATTTGTACGCGCCCATCTGCGTCTCGCCCATGGTGTAAAAGAAGAACTGGAAGTACCAGGTGGTGCCGGCCACTGCACTGAAGAAATAGTTGTTCCACATCGGCGCCCGCTCCGGCTCGGCGCTTCGCACGGGCAGCGCCACCGCCATCTCCTCGCCGGGAGCGTCGGTCGCGTTTTCGATGATCCGCTCCTCGCTGCGCGCCGGATGGTGGTTGCGGATCTCCGCGCTGAAGTACTGGTAGCCGGTATGGTTTTTGATATTCAGAATCAGGCACCATATGAAATTGGTGGTGAACCCGCCGGCCAGCAGCACCGTCAGCACCGGCAGCCCCTGCCAGAGCGTCGAGGTGCCGTGCTTGAGCGCCAGCGCCTTGATGGGCGCGCCAGCGTCCAGCCCAAAGGAGAAACAGGCGCTCATCACTCCGGAGAAGGTGGCCACCAGCACGCCTTTTTTCAGGTTGAATTCGCGGATGACGGCCGTCTTTTGCTCGGGCGACATCTCCTTTTCCTTCGACATGCCGGCCTTGCCCGCGAACGCGATGCCCGCCATGCAAATCGCGATGCCCAGCACGATCACCTGGCCGGAGTGCGACGGCAGCACATGCGAGAAGAACTGGCCGTGATAGATAGGCGGAATCAGCGTGCCGAACGCCGCGCAGTAACCCAGCACCATCGCCATCCCCAACGACATGCCGAGGTAGCGCATGGTCAGCCCGAAGGTCAGCCCGCCAAACCCCCACAAAACGCCGAAAAAGTAAACCCACCAGATGGTGTCCCAGCGCGTCTCGTGCAGCACGCCGAGCAGGTCGCTGGAGATGGTCGAACCGAGCGCCCACGGCACGATGATCCAACTGAAAACACCGCCCACCAGCCAGTACGTTTCCCAACTCCATTTCCGCACGGCCCGGAAGGGAACGTAGAAGCTGCCGGACGCCAACCCACCCAGCCAGTGAAAAACCACGCCAATCAGAGGATTCGGAGTCATAGTTCCGGTCTCAACGCGCGAATCCTCTATTGTAAGCGTGGTGCTGTGCCGGGGGGAAATCGCGATCGCACGGGACAGGCTTCTCTGTCCCAAGGCGCCGCTCCCTCGCCTGGCAGCGCTCATTCCGCGACGCAACAGGCCAATACCAGACGCACGGGCTTTATGATGTAGCCGCCGTATCCTCTCCCGCCAATTTCTTGCGCCGTGCCTGTTCTGCGTCAGTCGGATTGTCGGGTGGAAGCGATCCCTTTGGGAGAGGGCCGGCCGGGCGGTACGTGTTTAAGAGGACGCCCTTGGATGTGCAGCGCGACTCCACCAGGGTAAAACCACGCGGCGGCACGCCATCTTCGAACAGCCGCTTGCCCTTGCCGAGTACCAGCGGGTAGATCCAGACGCGAAACTCGTCGACCAGTTGTGCGGCGATCAGTGTCTGAAGCAGCTCGCTGCTACCCCAGATGTGCAATTCAGGTCCGTCGGATGCCTTCAGCCGGCGGACCTCGTCAGCGGCGTCACCGCTCATGCGATGCGTGTTCACCCAGTCGAATCTGTCGAGGCTGTTGGTGACGACGTGTTTCGTTGCCTTGTTGAAGGCGTTCGCGATGGGATTATCGCCGGCATAGGGCCAGTGCGCCGCGAAAATTTCGTAGGTGCGGCGCCCCAAAAGCAGGTCGAACTCACGGGACATGATCTCGCCCAAAGCCGCGCCGCCATCAGCCGATCTGAAGGGAATCGTCCAGCCCCCTTGCGTGAAGCCCCCTCTCGGATCCTCCTCCGGCCCGCCGGGCGACTGCATGATGCCGTCGAGCGTGACATGGGTAATGGCGATGATCTTTCTCATGGTGATTTCTCCTTTGCTGGATGGCCGGGTTTCATTCCGGTGCGAACTCCGCCGCTGCCGTAGGAAGTTGGAGCAGACGGTGGTTGCGGTCGGAGCTGCTTCGGTTCAGCTCTTCGGCTTCGTGAGATGGCGGTAGAGCTTGAATCCGAGAAAACTCAGGACCCCGCCCGCGATAGCCCCAGCCGCGACGACCGCAGTTGCGGACAGGGCGGTCACGCTGCCCTGAGCTGCGAGCTCCAGAACTCCAGCGGTTGCGCCGCCTGCGCCGCCAACCCCGGCGCCGACCGATGCTGCCGCGGCAGATTTGATCCTCTCGCTCCCTTTTTCCTCCACAATAGTCACATTTTACCGCATCCCCATTTTTCGGGCGGCTGGCATAGATTCGTGATAGCCGAACACCGGAGGGTGCAGCATGCAGGAAAGCGCCCCGGCTCCGCAAATCAACGTATCGAAGATACCGGGTGGCGGAGGCATCGCAGGAGCGATGTTCGCCGTCAGCAGTATGCTGATATTTCTCATCGGCATACCAGCGTTATGGTATTTCCTCCCTGCCGCCATTGCTTTAGGCTGCGGCGTTGCGCTGGTTGTTCATTTCATCCAGCATGAGAACCCAGGTAAATCCTGGATTCTTGTAGCCACGAAGAAATAGCTAGCACTTCTTCGATTCAGTCCTGAAGAAATCTTCGAGATGCTTTTTCCGTATGACGAACGGCTGAAGCTGCCCGCATTCGAGTCCGATGCTGTTCACTCAGCTTGTGGCCAGGAGAAGCCGGGACGACTCTCGGCTCAGCGGGCCTGACGGCCCACGCCAGGGGACCGCGAGGGGACAGACCGCTCTGTCCACGCGGCGCAAAAGGCATCGCCTTGGGACAGAGAGGTCAGTCCCCAGGCGCTACCGGTACAGCCTTCGATACATCTCGGCGTTGCGCAGCACGGCCTGCACGTATTCCCGCGTTTCGGCGTAGGGGATCGATTCCACGAACTCGGCTGGCTCGCGGTAGATGTTCCAGGTCAGCCATTCGGCCACGCGGTTTGGCCCGGCGTTGTACGCGGCCAGCGTCTGCTCCAGGTTGCCGCCGTTCTGGTCCAGCATCGAGCGCAAAATAGCCGTGCCGATTTTCAGATTCGCCGCCGGCTGCATGAGAACGCGCGGCGTGACCCGCCCCACCCCGGCGGCTCGCGCGAAGTGGCGTCCCGTGCCCGGCAGCACCTGGGTCAGGCCGTAAGCGTGGGAGTGCGAGACCGCCTCCGGATTGAACTCCGATTCCTGCCGCACCAGGCCGGCCACCAGAAACGGATCGAGTCCGCGCCGCCGCGCATCGGCCGTCAGCTCGGCGCGATAGGGCAGCGGAAATAACAGCTCCCAGAAACGGCGCGGCGCTTCGGTCAATCGCAGGTTCAAATAGTCCGGCGCCAGGGCCTTCATCATGCGCATGCCCTGATGCGGCGCCTCGGCCGCCGCCGCCCCCTCCATGGCGAGCAGCGCCGGCTGCCCGTCCGTGCGTGCCCCAAACCGCAGTTCCTCGTCGGCCAGGTCGGTCAGGCCGGCGCTGCGCAGTATGCGCGAGCGGGCGATTCGCGACTCGGTTGCCGCGGTTGCCCGCGCGGGCACCGCCTCGCCCGTGGGCAATGTCAGCCGGGCGAGGAATTCGGCCACCTCGGCCGAGCCGACCGCGTTCCGCACCTGGGTCTGGCGCAGCCGCTCGCGCGCTTCCGCCGCGTAGTAGTACCCTTCCATGGCCGTCATCACCCGCTCGAAGTACAAACGAGCCGCGCCAAAATCCTTCTGCTCTTCCGCCAGCCGTCCCAGAAAATACAGCGCCGCCGCGGCCGTGCCGCTGCCGGGATAGTTTCGCAACTGTTCGCGCAACAGGTTTTCCGCATCGCCCCGCCTCTCGAAATAGGTGCGAAAAGCGACCCGAAAGTGCCAGTGGGCGGCCTGCGGGTCGTCGGGAAAGTTCTGGTAAGCCGCCTGGTAGAGCGGCAGATAGCTCTGTGGCTGGTTTTGTGCCCAACTCCGCCCGGCCGCCGCCACCAGCGCCTTCAGCCGCCAGGGCGATTTCGGATATTGCGAGACGAGCCGGTCCAGCGCCGCGCTCACCTGCGTCTCATCCTCCGCGCGATGGGCGCACTCCGCCACATAATAAATGCGTTCCGCGTCGGCCTCGCCCGCGTTCAGCTTCATGCCGCTGAGGTCGTCGCAAGCCGCGCCGGCGTGCCCATCCAGAAGATCGGCCGCGATAGCCCGCACCAGCGCTTGCTCGCGCTCGCTCCCGTTCAATCGTTCCGCCGCGGACTGGTATTCGGCGCGCGCCTCTTCGTATTGCCGCGTCTGGAACAAGCGGTCTGCGCGATGCAAGAGTTGCTGCGGGAGCGGTTGCGGGAATGCCTCGCCCATCCGCTCGCGGAGGCTGCTCAACGCGTCCGCGGCCCGGCTGGCGGCCTCGCCGGTGACAAACTGAGCATTTGCCCGTTCGAGGAAATCCGCCGCGCTGGCCGGTTCGCCGGCCGCCACGTAGCAATCGGCGAGCGCTAAATCGCCCTCCGGCTGCGGCAATTCGGCGTAGTGATCGCGCAACAGTTTCACCGCGCCGGCCGCATCCGCCGCCTGCCGCGCACGCGCTTCGATCACCCACGCCCGTCCCGCCTCGGGCGATGCCGGCTGGCGGTGCGCCGGCTCCAGATCGCGCGCCACGCCCTCGAAGTCGCCGCTTTCCACTCGTGCCGCGCCCAGGTAGTAAGCCACGTAATCCGCTATGCGCTCGAGATTGGAACGCGCCTTGCGCAGGTTGGCCGCCGCCGCCGGGTAATCCTTTTGCTCGTATTCGACCACGCCCAGCGCCAGTTGCGCCAGTGGCGCATCCGGCGGATGCAACGCCGCCCACCGTTCCACGGCCGCGCGGCGGGCCGGTGTTGGGCCCGCGCGGTACGCGCGCGCCAGTCGCGCCAGGTTGGTCGCCGTCTTCGGGTGGCCTGCCGGGGCAGTGGGACCGGCCGCCGCCCGCCCAACGACGCTACAGCAGAGGACCAGGGTAATCTTTGCCAAGCAGTTCCGCATCGTCGTTGGCGAGCGTGTGCACCATCTCCAGGTGAAGATAATCGACCATGCTGGGGCACTGGGCGAAAAACTCGTCGCGAAAACTTCTCCGCGCTTCCTCGATCTGCGTCTCGAGTTCGCCGTAGAGATCGCCACGAACACGGCCCGAGTGCACCGCCGCACCTTCGCGCAGGCGCCACTGGGCCACCCGCACACGGGCAAAACGCTGCGCGCGCAGGTGAAGCCGCTGCTCCCCGGCGGGCAGACTGTCCCAGCTTCTCTCCGCCGGTGCAATGGTCGCCAGCTCGGTTGCGGCAGCTTCGGCAGCGGCTTCGGCTTCGGCTGCCGCCGCGGCTGCGGCGCGAGACAGGCGATCCCACTCCTCGCCCGCCACCTGCGACAGAAGCTCTACCGCCGCGATTTCCACCACCCCCCACGCACACACCACTGCCGGCACTCCGTTGTGGCTGGTTACCGGGAAAATCGCCACCCGGTCGTCCCCGGCGGATGCCGCCAGGACGGCCAACGTTCCACCAACCTCACTGTCCGCCGCCGCCGCAATCACCGGCTCGCGGCTCTCGATGGCCGCCGCCAGCGCGGGAGCCACATCGAGAGCCGTCTGGCTGCCCGCCGCCTGCCCGGCATCGCCGCTCGGGCGGACGCTCTCCAGCTTCGCCATCCCGCCTTCGATCGACAAAACCGCCGCACCGGCTGCAAACTGCGCCGCCACATCGGCGAGTGTGTCCGCCATCGACGCCGGATCGCCCGCCTGCCAAAGCCGCCGCACCGCCTGATTGAGCTGATTCGCGCAATCCTGGCGCACTTGCTTCCCGAAGTCTCCCGCCGCCCGCTCGACGTCGTCGAGCACAAGCGCAAGCCGCTCCGCCAGCATAGCGCGCAGAAAAGACGGATTCGCCGCGATCCCCATCGCTGTTGGTCATTGTAACGTAGGCGAGCCACCGGAGCGGTTGTTTCTTGCCAGCGCCGGGGCGTGTGCGATATTCAGGCGGTAGCCCCGCCGGAACGCAGCGGATGAACCCATAAGCGAAAGACGGTAGCCCATGGCGTGAGCCGCCGGAGTGCGGTGGCCTGACGGAGCCCCTGCCAGGGGCAAACGAAGGGCGCCCTATAACCCGAAGCGCTCTTCCACCCACGGGTCGCCGCGCATGTGATAGCCGTTGGCTTCCCAGAAGCCGGGGCGGTCCTTTTCCACCAACTCCAGGCCGTTGAGCCACTTGGCGCTCTTCCAGGCGTAAAGCTCGGGCACCACCAGGCGCGCCGGGCCGCCGTGTTCAAGCGCGAGCGGCTCGCCATCGTGCAGAACGGCGACCAGGGAATCTTCGGCCAGGAAGTGTTCGAGCGGGAGGTTGGTGGTCCAGCCTCGGTCATATCCATAGGCGATCACAAAATGGGCCTCCGGTCGAGCGCCGCCGCCACGCGCGATCAGCTCGCGGGTCGCAACGCCTTCCCAGAGGTTGCCCAGGCGCGACCAACGGGTGACGCAGTGAAAGTCGGCAAACACTTTGACCCGCGGCAGTTTCTGGAAATCGTCCCAATTCCACTCGATGGGCCGGGCCACCAGGCCGCCCAGGCGCAACCGCCAGCTCTGCAGATCGATCGCCGGCGGACCGCTCGCATCCAGCACCGGCCACTTCTCGGTCCGCGATTGGCCCGGCGGCACGCGCTCGGCGCGGCGCGTGTCCGGACTGACGATCACGTCCGGCGGTTGCGAGTCCGCCGGCGGCACTTCCTTACCTTGTGTCTTGCTGCTGTGCTTACCAAACACGGACGCTTCCCCTGCTACCATTCTGCCATTAGAACCGCGAATGTCACGGCTCATACCCAGGGAGATCCTCTCGCGAAATACAAATTTGCGGCAACGAGGATTTGCGCCATAATCGAATCAGACTGCAGTGTGACGGTGGGAGTGGGAAAAGGCGCGGCGAACCTCGATGCCAACGGTGCCCCAATTTTGCGTGTCCGGCCGCTCGGCCCGGTGGATTTGTTGCGGCGCGCTGCTTGCCTGCGCAGCGCCGCTCGCGGCGCAGGAACCGATACCTGGCGAGACGCCGGGCGGCATGGTCCGCCTGTTCGCCACCGATGGGGCGGTGCTGGAATCCCAGGATGTGCGTAAGGACCTGCCGTGCACGGTAACTCCCAGCAAGCCCGTGCTGGGTTTCGACCTGAAATTCCATGCGGGGTATGAAGTCGCCGTTCCGCTCAAGGAGCTGGCCGGCGAGGGCAACCAGCTCACCATGGTCTTTCGCGCGATTCCCGAGGGCCACACCGAAGAACCGGTCTATTTCGCGCAACACGTCTCGGTGCCGCCCCTCGACGACGTGGATCGCGGGCCCGCTTTCCTGCTGGGCGCCTTCGACGTCGGCGAAGGCAAGTACCACATCGATTGGCTGATGCGCGATCGCGCCGAACGCGTCTGCTCCTTTCATTGGGACGCCGAGGCCGCGCTGCCCCCGCGCGACAAACAAATCCCCCTCGATATCGCCGCCGGCGCCGTGCAGCCGTCCGACACCGAGACCTTCAAGCCGGAACCGCCGGTCGAGCGGGACGGCGACTCGCCCCTTAAGGTGAAGGTGATCGTCAATTTCGCGCCCCAGGACGCTGCCGCTGCGGCTCTGCAGCCGATGGAAACCAGCGCGCTGGTTTCCATCCTGCGCGGCATCGCCCGCGAACCGCGCATCGCCAAGTTCTCCCTGGTCGTGTTCAACCTGCAAGAACAGAAGGTGATTTACCGCCAGCAGGAGGCTCCGCAGATCGATTTCCCGGCGCTAGGCCACGCCCTGCACGCGCTCAACCTGGGCACCACCGATCTCAAGCGGCTGGCGCAAAAGCACGAAGGCTCGGAGTTTCTGGCCGGCCTGATCTCGTCCGAAGTGAGCCAGGTGAAGGACGGTCCGGACGCAATAATTCTCGCCGGCCCCAAGCTCGGCCCGGAGGACGTGATTCCGCCGGACGCGCTGAAGCAACTCTCCGACGTGAAGTTTCCCGTCTTCTACATCAGCTACAATTTGAATCCGGCCGCGAATCCCTGGCGCGACGCCATCGGAAACGCAGTTAAGTATCTGAAGGGTATGGAATTCACCATCAGCCGGCCGCGTGATCTGTTCTTCGCCTGGAACGAGATCATGGGCCGCATCGTGAAGGGCAAATCGGGCGCTACCGTTGCGGGTAACGCGCCCTCTCAATAGGACGTCAAATACATTAGTCAATGCGAATCGCCGCCATCGCGCTGGTCGCCGGTCTGCCTTGCCTGGGGCAGCAGTTGGGGCTTATGGAGAACCTGGCCCCGAACCTTCCGACTCCGCAGTTGATCGTGCAGAAGATGCTCGAGGCCGGTCACGTGAAAGCCGGCGAAACCGTTTACGACCTGGGCAGCGGCGACGGGCGGATTCTGATCGCCGCAGTGCAGCAGTTCGGCGCGCGCGGGGTGGGCATCGAGATCCTGCCGGAGTTGTGCAAGAAATCGCGCCAGCACATCAAAGAGCTTGGGCTGGAAGACAGGATTACCATCGTGGAAGGCAGCGCTCTCCACGCGGATCTGCGGCCGGCCGACGTGGTGACGATGTGCCTGCTCACCACCTCCAACGAGCGGCTGCGCCCGCTGCTGGAAAAGTCGCTCAAGCCGGGAAGCCGCGTCGTCACCAATGAGTTTCCCGTCAAAGGCTGGCGTCCCTTCGCCGTCGCCCACGTCCGCGAAGGCTCCATGGAACACATTATCTACGTCTACAACATGGGCAAGACACGGTAGTTGCTTCGCGAAGCGAGCCGGCAACCAGCCGTGCGCTTGAGCACCCAGCTGCGCGCTGCGACGCTGATCTCGGGGCCGCACGTCGTGGGTGGTGCGGTCACCTCGCTTCTGTTTGCGGCCGGCATCACCAGACGCATCGAAAAAACTGCATCGGAATCCTGGCTCCCAACCCGACTTCCGCACCTTGGGGGCTTGACAAGCAAGCGCGGGCAGTTAGAATATTTCTCATCCACCGCCTACGTATGCAACCCGCCTGCGAGCACACGCGCACCCAGGTCCTGGCCCGAAGAGATGGCGTGGACTACGTGGAATGTCTGGATTGCCGCCAGATCTTCGAGGCCGAAGACTTGGAACCTGTCAAGACCGAGGAAGACGAAGAATAGCCCTCCCTGCCTGCGTTAGCATGAAGGGAAATGCTCGATCTCGCTTACGTGCGGAACAATCTTGATGCGGTTGCGGCCCGTCTGGCCACCCGCGGGGCAAGTGCCGGCCTGGAACAATTCCGGGAGCTGGACCGGAAGCGGCGGGCGGCGATCACGGAATCCGAGCAGCTCAAGGCGCAGATCAACGCGCAGAGCCAGAAGATCGGGCAGATGCGCCGGGAGGGCGCTGACACCACCGCCGAACAGGAGGGCGTGCGAGCTTCCAAGGCGCGTGTGGCAGCGCTCGAAGAAGAGCAGAAGACTTTCGACGACGGTTTTCGCGAGTTGCTGGCCGGCATCCCCAACCTGCCGCACGAATCGGTGCCGGTGGGCAAGAGCGAAGCGGACAATGTCGAGGTGCGCCGCGTGGGCAAGCCGCGGCAATTCGATTTCACTCCTAAGGCGCACTGGGACCTGGGGCCGGAACTGGGCATCCTGGACTTGGAACGCGCCGCCAAGATTACCGGCGCGCGGTTCGCCCTTTACTGGGACATGGGCGCCAAGCTGGAGCGGGCGCTGATCAACTTCATGCTCGACGTGCACACGCGCGAGCACGGCTACACCGAGGTGCTGCCGCCGTTTATGGTGAACTCGCGCAGCCTGTTCGGAACCGGCCAGTTGCCCAAGTTCCAGGAAGACCTCTTCAAGTGCGAAGGGCGGGACCTCTGGCTGATTCCCACGGCAGAAGTGCCAGTGACCAATATTTACGCCGGCGAAGCGCTGGAGGCCGACGCGCTGCCGGTGAAGCTGTGTGCCTACACGCCGTGCTTCCGCAGTGAGGCGGGCTCTTACGGCCGCGACGTGCGCGGCATTATCCGCGTCCACCAGTTCCAGAAAGTGGAGTTGGTGAAGTTCACCCATCCGGAGGCAAGCTATGACGAGCTGGAGAAGTTGACGGCGGATGCCGAGGACATCCTGCGGCGGCTTGAACTGCCGTTCCGTACGATGGTGCTTTCGACCGGCGACATGGGATTCTCCTCCGCCAAGACCTATGACATCGAAGTCTGGCTGCCGGGGCAGAACGGGTACAAGGAGATTTCTTCCTGCTCCAATTTCGAGGCGTTTCAGGCGCGCCGTGCGGGGATTCGCTTTCGCGGCGGCAAGAAGGCCGAATTCGTGCACACGCTCAATGGAAGCGGCCTGGCGGTCGGCCGCACCTGGGTCGCGATCGTCGAGAACTGCCAGCAGCGGGACGGCACGGTGGTGATTCCGGCGGCGCTGCGGCCATATCTGAATGAAGAAGTGATCCGGCCGCGGAAATAACCGATGAACCTGCAACTGGTGGGCAACCTGATCCGGCTTCGCTACCGGCTGATCTGGGCCAAGACGCGCTCGCGCAACGGCAAGATCGCGTTGTTCCTGTCGGGCTACTTGCTGCTGATCGCGGTGATAGCCTTGCTCGCCGCTGGAGGGCTGGGCGCCGGCACGATAGCCGTACGCGCCGGGAAAGCCACCGAGATCGCAGCCGTAGTGCTCTTCGGAGTGTATTTGTGCGCCACCATCGGGACCGTGATTCTGGGGTTTGGCATGAACGCCATTTTCGCGGAAAGCGAAATGCGGCGGTATCCGCTGCGGGCGCGGGAACGGGCGCTGGCGCGGCACATCGTGGCGATGCTCGATCCCTACTGGTACCTGGTGGCAGGGCTCGAGATCGGCCTGCTGGTGGGCCTGTACCTGTTCGGTGCCGGGCTCTTCTGGCTGGGTTTGGTAGCGGTACTGTTGCTGTACGTGTGCAACTATGTGACGGCGCGCGTGGTGAGCACCATGGTGGAACGGATGGTGGCGCGGCGCGGTGGCGCCACCGTGCTGATGGCGGTGATCATGGCCCTCAGCTTGGGACCCAGCTTGCTGATGCCGTATCTGCAGAAGCATCCGCATGCTGCCGTCCCTTACCTGGCTTGGGGGAAGTGGACGCCGCCCTATGGGGCGGCGCTGGCCATGACGCATCCCGATCTACGGGCCGTGTGGGGTCTGGGACTGATTCTGCTGTGGACGGCGCTGCTGGGCGCGGCGATGGCCGCACTCGAACGGTGGCCGGCGCGGGCGCGTAGGGCGTCATCGGGCAAGCTTCAATGGGCCAGCCGCTACGAGGGCGTAGGGGCCTTTCTGGGCCCTCAGAACGCCATCCTGATCGGTCAGTGGCTGCGGTTCTTTTCGCGCAACAACCGCTTCCGCATGATGTACCCGCTCTCGCTGCCGCTGGTGGGGTTCATGATCTACGCGTTCACGCGGCAGCCCGGCATGGCGCATGGGCCCAAGGTCGAGTTCGCTTCCGCGGTGGGCGCCTTTGCGATCGTCGGTTTCATCGGCACCGCTCAGTTCGCAGTCAATCAATTCGGCTACGTGGGCAATGGGCTGCGCCGCTACTTGCTGCTGCCCGCCGATCCGGCCGCGGCGCTGCGCTCCTGCAGCTACACCTTCGCCCTGCTGGACGCGGTGCTGATCGTGGCCGGCCTGGTGGCTTGGCCATTCCTCAGCCGCGGTCCGTTCGATCCGCGGATGATGGTGCTGCTGGCCGGGTGCAGCCTGGCGGGCATGTTCCTGTACTTAGCCGCCGGCCTCTGGGTCAGCCTGCTGTCGGCGCGTCGGGGCAACTATTACAGCAGCTTCGGTAACGACCTTTCGTTCGCCGGCAACGTGGTTCTGATCGGCACCATGATGAGCCTGGTGTTTCTGCCGCGGGTGGCGGCCGGGCGCTGGCCGGAAGCGTTTTGGTCCGGCTACTGGTGGGTGACGCTGGCCGCCGCCGCGCTGGCCTTCGGCATTTATTGGACGTCGCTCGAGCGCGCCTCGGCGTGGTTTCGCGCGCGGCGCGAGCGGCTGCTGGCCATTATGGAAGGGAGATCCTGAATCGATGAGTTCCGCCATCCTGATGCGCAACCTGGCCAAGCAGTACGGACCGGTGATCGCGGTGGAAGACCTTTCGCTCGACGTGCCCAAAGGCTCGATGTTCGGCTTTCTTGGACCGAACGGCTCCGGCAAGAGCACCACCATCGGCTGCCTGACGGGGCTGCTCGATCCTTCGGCCGGCGAAATCGAAATCCTGGGCGAGCGCTTCACCGCCGAGAGCGTGCACCTCAAGCGGCGCATAGGCGTGATGCCGGAAACTCTCGGCCTGTTCGAGCCGCTCTACGCGCACGAGTTTCTGGCTTTCGTGGCGCGCATGTTCGGATTGGATGAGGACACCACCCGGACGCGCGTCACCGAGCTGCTGGCGGCGCTGGAGCTGACCGACTCGCGCAAGACGCTGGCCGAGTACAGCACCGGCATGCGCAAACGCGTGGCCTTCGCGGCCGCCGTGATCCATTCGCCCGAAGTGCTGTTTCTCGACGAGCCGTTCGAGAGCATTGACCCGGCCGGCGTGGCGCTGATGAAGCAGTGGCTGCGCCGCTTGACCGAGCAGGGCCGCACCGTGTTCATCACCAGTCACGTGCTCGAAACCGTGGAGCGGCTGTGTACCGCAGTGGCCATCATCACCCGGCCGGGCAAGCTGGTCTGGCACGGCGACATCACGGTGCTGGCCAACGACGGCTCGATCCAATACGATGGCCAGGAATTCCGCGCGCTGGAGCCGCTGTTTCTGCATCTGACCGGCCAGCATTACGCGGACCTGAACTGGCTGTAGCAGAAGAAGAGCCACGGATACACACGGAGGAGCACAGCTAAGATTTTGAGACTTAAGGTTTACCTTTGCTCCTCCGTGTTCATTCTTTGCAAGTGTCCTTTCATAGCCTCCGGGAACTGAAAGTAGACGAATGGCACGGCGCGGCCGGTGATGCCGATCAGCTCCAGGCAGAACAGGAACACGGCGATGGCGGAAACTTAGACCCAGGCCGGCGCTTCCGGCAAACGGTCAAACCAACCGCAGCTCTTTCGAGCACGGCCAGCACCAGCGCCATGATAACGGCGTGCAGAGAGAGATTCCGGTTCCCCGCCGCACGGCGAATCATTGGACTCGTCCTACGAACGCTCCATATCCGGGGAGAGCCAGGCTATTCAGGCTTACCGTCCGGCCGGACTTCGAGAAAGAGCTCAGCAGAGTGGCGGCGTGCGCTCCACCGGCATGGAAACTCGCCGTCTGGGGGGACGCGGTGAAGTTCAGAACGACCAAATCAGTGGTGCCATCCTTGGCTCGCCGCGTGAACGCCAGCACGTTCTTATCGTTTTCGTTAATGAGAGCAAAATCGCCGGCGCGCAGGGCGGGGTCCGTCTTGCGGAGACGGATCAGCGCTTTGTAGTAATTCAGCAGCGAGCCGGGATCGCGCGTTTCAACGGCTACGTTGCGGGTCTCATAGCCTGGCGCCACGGGCAGCCACGTGGCCCTGGCGTTGCTGAAGCCGGCGTTGGTCCCGGCATCCCACTGCATGGGGGTGCGCTCGCCATCGCGGCCTTTCTCGCGCGGCCAGCCGATCTTTCCGATTGGATCGCGCACATCCTCTATGCGCTTTGGGTCGTTATTCTCCATGCCGATTTCCTCGCCGTAGTACATCAGGGCGGTGCAGCGCGGCGTCATCAGCAGAGTCGCCAGCAGCCTGGCGATCGCAGCGTCGTTCTTGTGGTCGCCGAAGCGCGTCCAGGAGCGGGGATTATCGTGGTTGTCGAAGAAGAACAGCGGCAATCCGCCGTTGAGTTGGGTCTCCGCATCGCGCAACTTGCTGCGAAACACATCGGCCGAGAGAGGATTGAAGGCGAACTGCGTATCCATGGGAAGCTGCAGTTCGTCTTTGTGCGCGCCGTACATTTTCGCCAGCTCTTTAATATTGGGAAGGTAAGTCTCCCCGATGAGGACGCGGCCGGGGAATTCGTTGGTGAGCCGCCGCAGTTCCTTCAGTACGTCATGACACTCGGGAAGGTTATCGGTATACTGCCGCGTCAAAATGGGATCGCCGTAGCTGTTCACGCCTGGGCGCGCGACCGGCTCGTCGCGCAGTTGCGGATCTTCGAACAGGGACGTAATGGCATCCAGCCGGAAGCCGGCCACGCCCCGTTTCATCCAAAAGCGCATCGTGTCGTACATGGCGCTGCGGACTTCGGGGTTCCTCCAGTTCAGGTCGGGCTGTTCCGTGTAAAATGCGTGGTAGTAAAACTGGCTTCGTTTGGGCTCGAACGTCCACGCGGAGTGTCCGAATATCGATTCCCAGTTATTGGGCGGCCCGCCTCCCGGTTTCCCGTCATGCCACATATACCAGTCCGCCTTCGGATTCGTCCGCGACGACCGGGATTCCACGAACCAGGGATGCCGGTCCGAGGTGTGGTTCAAGACCATGTCCATGATTACCCGGATATTGCGCTTCTTAGCCTCCGCCACCAGGCGGTCGAAATCCGCTAGCGTGCCGTACTGGGGATCGATGGCCCGGTAATCCGCGATGTCGTAGCCGAAATCGACTTGGGGCGAAGGATAGAAGGGCGTGATCCAGATGGCGTCCACTCCCAACTCTTGCAGGTAGGCGAGATGTTGCGTGATGCCTTTGAGGTCGCCGACTCCATCGCCGTTACTGTCCGCGAAGCTGCGCGGGTAGATCTCGTAGACGACCGCGTTTTGCCACCACTCGACGGGTTCAGCGGCGGAAGCGATTGGAATGCAGCCTACAACTAACCCGGCAACGAGCAGGCGGACGCGGCTGCTCAGTGCGTTCGTGAGAATGGGCATTGGTAGATTTTAAGCCAACCACGACAGCTTGGCAATTGTCTCGAACTTCGAAGCGTCTAGATGGATCGCACGGGCATGGCTACGATGTCGTCGATCCGCATCGCTTCTTTGACCACGAAGGGCTCGCCGTATTTCACGCCGATCAGGTTGCCGTAGAAGCGGGCGACGGCCCCCAGGCGCTCGCGGATCTCGGGCTCGCCGGGGAACAGGCCGGCGGCCTGGTCCGCTGCGCCGTACTGCGATCGGTAACTCAGCAACGCTTCCATGCGGCGCTCGAATTGGCCGCTGATATCGACGATGAAAGACGGCTTCACATCGGCGTAGAGACTCGAATAGAGAATCTTCTGCGGGCGGTGCGGTTCGGAGTACTCCTCGAGTTTCTTCAACCCGGCCAGGAAGCAGGCTTCGAAGCCGATTTCGCTCGTGCGGTAATGATCGGGGTGACGCGCTTCCCAATACGGCAGAATCACGGTGCGCGGCTTCAATTCGCGGACTTTCACGGCCAGCGTCATGCGCGCGGTGAGCGTGTTTTCGAGGCGCGCGTCGGGCATGCGCTGGTTGCCGCGCCAGGCCAGCAGCAGGTGCCGGGCCGCTGCCTGCGATTCGGCCACGCGGTCCTCGGGCGTGCCGCGCGAACCCATGTCGCCGGCGGTGAGATCGAGCACGCCGGTGCGGTAGCCCATCTCAGCCATGCGGATGAGTGTGCCGCCGCAGGTCTGTTCGACGTCGTCGGGATGGGCCGCGATGGCCAGCACGTCCAGGCTCACGCGCGCGCCGCTGGTTTCATCGGATATGGCAATGCCTCCAATCGCGCAACCGCTCCCTTACGGTCGCGGCTCCGAACGGACATCGAATGCTATCGGAGCCGCGACCGTAAGGGAGCGGCCGTTGCGGAATAATGCTTCAGTCAGCCGTTTCATTTACCAGGAAAGGTCGCGGCGGCGGTAATAGGGCTGTCGCGTGCCCAGCAGAAAGATGAGAACCATGCCGGCGATGAACCCGCCCACGTGAGCCAGAAACGCCGTGCCGCCACCATGGGAATACTGCGAAGCCGCGATGCTGCCGAAACCGCCGAACAATTGCAGCACGAACCAGTAGATCAGCATCGCCCAGGCGGGAACGTCGATGGTCGTGATAAAGAAAAAGACGAAAACGAAGGTCACGATGCGGGCGCGCGGGAATTTGACCATATAGGCGCCCATCACGCCGGCGATGGCGCCCGACGCACCCACCATGGGGACGCGCGAGAACGGGTTGAAAAGAACCTGCGCCAGCGCCGCCGCCACGCCGCACATCAGGTAAAACAGCAGAAACTTACCGTGGCCCAGAATGTCCTCGATGTTGTCGCCGAAAATCCACAGGAACCACATGTTGCCGAGCACGTGCAGCCAGCCGGCATGCAGAAACATGGAAGTGAAAATACTGGATATCGTGAAATGATCTGGCACCAGACCGTAAGCGGAAATGAAGGCATTGCGAGTGTAAGGGTCGAGCGAAAACTCGAACAGAAAAATCAGGATGTTGACCACGATCAGCAGGATCGTGACCACGGGCTTGGAGTAGCTCGGCTGTGTGTCGCGTAGCGGAAACATTTAGACCGCCGGAGGGCCGCCGGAAGCCTGCGCGCGCGCGGCAAAGTCGGGATCGGAGCGCCGTTCGCCGCGCGCCATCAGCAGGCGGATTTCATCGAGGCCGCAAATCCCGCCGCGGGCGCCCATAGCGGTGCAGTTGAGAGCGGCCATGGCGTTCGAGAAATCCAAAGCGGCAGGCATCGTCATCCCTTGCAAAACAGCATAGCAGAACGCCCCGTGAAACACGTCTCCGGCGCCGGTGGTATCGACGCAATCGACCACGTAGGCCGGTGCGTACAGGAACCGTCCGCCAGCGCGCGCGAGGGCTCCGTGCGCGCCCAGCGTCATCGCCGCCACCTTCATGCCATATTCGGTTTGCAAGCTCTCCAGCGCCTCGAACGGGTCGCGGATGCCGGTCCAGTTGCCGGGGAATTCGGAGCTGGCCACCAGGTAATCCACATTCGGCAGCACGCGGTCAAATCCTTGGTAAATGGTGTCCACGTCCACCGTGACCGGAATGCCGTGGCGGCGCGCAATAGCGGCGGCATGGGCCACGGCGGGCGTATCATGGCCGTCGATGTGCAACAGGTGCGCGCCTGTGATCTGCTCGTCGGCGATCTCGCCGGGGTCGATGCGCAGGCAGTCGTCGCGCCGCCACAACACGGTTCGCTCGCCGGTGGAGCGATCGACGATGATGTAAGCCGATTGGTTGGCGCAGCCCTTCCGCAGTTGCACGTGGTCCAGATTCACGCCGGTCGAGCGCAGGCTTTCCATCTGGATGCGGCCGCGCTCATCGTCGCCCACCGTGCCGATATACTTCGCCCGCAGCCCCAGCCGCGCGCACGCCACCATGGCGCTGGCTACCTGTCCGCCGGGGCTCATCACTTCCGCGTCGAACGGCGCCTTGCCGGCGTAAGCCGGGAAATGCGGAACCATCAGCAGCGTGTCGGTGGCATTGAGGCCCACACCCACCACGTCGAACTCAGGCATCGATAGACATTGTAACGGCGCGCCGCGCGCGTCCGCGTTCCATTGTGCAGGATAGCGTGCATAATAAGGTCACCGGCAGCCGTGCCTTCTGCCGGATCTGGAGGCCTATATGTACTCGGCGCTGTTGCTCGATCACTTTCAGAATCCACGCCATGTGGGAGAGTTGCCGGCGCCGGCGATTACGGTAGAAGTTTCGAATCCGGCTTGCGGCGATATCCTGCGGTTGTCGGCGCGCTTCGCGGGGGAACGCGTGGTGGAGGTGCGATACAAAGTGCGCGGCTGCACGGCGTCCATCGCTGCCGGTTCAGCCTTGACGGAGTGGCTGCTGGGGAAGCGGCGCGATGAACTGGCGGCATTCCAGCCGGCCGCGATCGAAGCCGCGTTGGGCGGCTTGCAGCCGGAGTCCGAACATGCAGCCGTGTTATGCGGAGATGGGGTCAAGCGGCTGCGGGCAGCGGCGGGCTAGGCAGGCTCGCATCCAAAGCAACGCGAGCAGCGGGCCAAGCTGCCAATTGAACTGGCTTGTGAGGCGGTGATGGCATCTTGCGCGCGACCGAAAGTGTGCCCCGGCCAGCCGCCGCGCAGGCCGATTGGCAATCGGCCGCAGGTTATCGACCTGCCCCACAATCATGCTGGCCTTATAGCGCAGCGCTTTCGTTGCGCAGTAGGTCCATTTCCCGCACCAGTGAGGCGAGCGATTCGACGCACCCGGAAAACTCACCGTCCGCCGCCCTGCTCTCAATCTGCTTGAACATGCCCGCCGCGCGGTTGGCGCCCACGTTGGCGCACGCACCCTTGGAGTAATGCGCCAGCCGCATGCACTGAGCTGTGTTCTGCGCGCGGATGGCGGCTTCGAGCAAGCCCATCTGCTGCGAGGTGTCGGCGAGCAGCGCCGCCAGGATCTCCCGCATCAGCTCCGGATCGTCCATGGTGATATCCCGGAGTTGGTTTTTATCGAGGACTGTATTCGTGTCGGTAGCCCGCACGATTTCATTCTGGAGTGAATACGAGTTGTGGGAAATCGAGCCAAGACCTTAGATGGGAACCCGGGATGCCTTAGGTGGCGATTTCATCGGCGGGGTGTCGGACAAGGTGGCGTGAAGATTCGCGTCCTTCGCAGGCCGAGGGCTTGCCACAACCAACCACAATTAACGAGGGCGCAGAGTGCCAAAGTGGAAAGTCGAGTGCACCACTCGGAGCTGTGGGTCTACCAACGCGGCAGCCTGGAAGCCCGGAGCTTCCGGGGTGCCGAAGCGCAGATCGAACAGTTCCACCAGCTTGCCGCCGTCCAGGGTGGGCGCCGGCGTGACCCGCCACAGTGGGTATTGATTGAACCGCAGGAATTCCTGAAAGACGGGGGTGCGCGCGGCGTCGTCGAGCGCCGGATCGGCGTCTGGCTTATAAAAGATCAAAGCGCGGGTAGGGTCGAAATCGCCGGTCACATCGATTTCGGCGATGGCGTAAAAGGCGGGTGTTTCGACCAGGCCGCGCCAGCGCAGCGGGTTGAACACATTGGGCAGAGCCGCCACTCGGGTTGGCGAGTCTCCCTGGTAAACCCGCGCCTCGAGCATCGCCACGGCCCGCGTGTGCAGAATCAGCCTCCCGCAATCGAGCGCCATCACAGCGATGAGAGCGAATCGAGCGGCGCCGCGGCCATGGTGACGCGGCTTGGCGCCCCCGGAGGCGATCTCGGAGCCAACCAGGCGCGCCAGAAACGGCCCCGCCAAAGCGGCCGCCGCGATGGCCCAGATCCACAGGTCCACCACGGCGGTCGTATCAAGACGCAGCCAGCGGCCGGAAAAAGGCAACAGCAGCCGCACGCCGTAGACGTTGGTCCAATCGAGCAACAGATGGACGGCCACGCCGAGCATCCCGGCCGCCAATGCGCCCGGCCAATAGAGCGGTTTCCTTCCCGCCAGCCGCACCACTACTACGGACAGCAATGCCAGCACCGGCATGGCGACAAGCGCGTGCGTGAGACCCCGGTGATAGTGCAGGTACGCGAGCGGGCCGGCCACACCGGCGAGCACGTCGATGTCCGGCGCGTTGGATGCCACCAGCAGAATCGCGGTTGCCCGCGGCGTCCACTTTCGGGCGCCGGCCCGCGCCAGGAAGAGGCCGATCGCGGTGTGGGTGAGATTGTCCATGGCGGGCGAGTTCCTATTGTAAAGAAGATTCGCTCCGAGGTCCTCAACTTTCCGCTGGCCTGGCGCGTTCCCGATAAACTGCGAACTCCCGAAAACCAATCAGTGAATCAAGCTTTGTTGTGGTCGGCCGTGCGATTCCGACCAGGCCCGCGGTCGAGCGCGCCCGGCTCGATCTGATCTCTTGTCACATTCGGGCAACCCTTCCGGATTCGGGTCTCCGGTCATCCCCGACTGCGTCAAAGGCCGGCCTTGCAGTCGGCAGACCGGAGTTCCGTCAGATGATTCTTGAAAGCCGCACGATTCTTCATCCATACCTTCTGCATAGGGCCAGAACACTGGGCAGGCTACCAATCCCAGGCCCTTTCTTTCGGCGACGCCCAAACTAACGCTCGCCCTCCACCGGCCACTGCCCCAGCACCCATTCCAATGCCTCGGCTGGCGTGCTTAGGCGGTGTTCCAACTGGGCGTCTTCGACGGCGGACAGGATCTCGGCGAAACGGGGGCCGGGGCGGTAGCCAGCGGCGATCAGGTCGGCGCCGGTGATCAGCGGGGCGGGTTTGATCTCATCGGCGGTCATCTCCTCCCATTTGCGCTTCACCAGCTCGTAAGTTTCCAGGTTGCCGCTGCTGGCCAGGCAATCCAGGCGGTGCAACTCGAGGTGCTCTTCGAAGCGGGGCAGGCGCATCAGGCGCTTGAGCGTGCTCTCTTTCATGCGGCCCGCATCTTTGAAGTGCATGTGATGCGCGACGAGCGATTCCACCTGCTCGGTGTCGTCGCGGGAGAAACGGAGGCGGGTGAGAATCGCGCGTGCCATCTCGACGCCTTTCTCGACGTGGCCGTCAAAACGGATGCGGTCCACCACGCGGAACACGGGCGGCTTACCCACGTCGTGCAGCAGCGCGCCCAGTGCCAGCGTCGGGGTGGCGCGATCGAGACTAGCGAGCAGCAGACGCGTGTGCGTCCAGACGTCGCCTTCGGGGTGAAACTCGGGTGGCTGCGCGACGCCGTGCATGTCGGCCACTTCGGGCAGCAGCACGGACAGCAGGCCGCTCTTGTCGAGCAGGTCCAGGCCGCCGGCCGCGCCGCCTTCGGTGAGGATGCGGACCAGCTCATCGCGCACGCGCTCGGCCGATACCCGCGTAATCAGAGCGGCATGGCGGCGGATGGCATCGAAAGTGGCCGGCTCAATCGCGAATCCCAGCCGGGCGGCGAAGCGCACGGCGCGCAGCAGCCGCAGATGGTCTTCGCGGAAGCGTGCGTCGGGATCGCCGATGGCGCGGACCAGCCGGGCATCGAGATCGGCGCGGCCACCGACGTAATCCAGCACCTCCCTGGTTTCGGGATCCATCATGAGGCCGTTGATGCTGAAGTCGCGGCGCAGCACGTCGGCCTTTGGGTCGGTCTCAAAATGTACGGTGACGGGCCGGCGGCCGTCCTCATATTCGTGGTCGCTGCGGAAGGTGGCGACTTCCACTTGCGCGAAAGCATCGCGCACCAGAACCACGCCGAAGTGCGCGCCGACCAGACCGGATTGCGGGAACAGGTCCAGGATGCGGTCCGGCCGCGCGTCGGTCGAGATGTCGAAATCCTTCGGAGCGGCCCCGCGCAGCAAGTCGCGCACGCAACCGCCGACCAGATAAGCCTGGTGTCCGGCAGAGCGCAGCCGTGCGATGACCTGGCGCGCCAGCGATTCCGCCTGCGATTGCGGCATTTCGACCTCCTCCACCCTATGCTAATATGCCGGGGCCGAAGCGCCACTCGGCGGCTGTGGTACGCTACGGCTTCATGCAGGGAGAGAGGCGTGCGCCGCAGCGGAATCGCTCGATCCGAGCGGCCGCGATTTGCCTCTGCGTGCTATATGCCGCCATTGCGTTCACGGTGATGGCAAGGGCGATTCTGCGGGGCAGTTCCTTCGACCAACTGGAACCCTACCAAACAACCGACTCCTTTCTGCGAGTCCTGGACACGCCCCACCCCGGGTTACTGGTCGAAAACAGCTTGTGGAGATACGCTCCGGACAAGCGTCTCTTGTTCGTCGGACCGGCCAACGAGCCTTCCACGCTGCGGGTGTATTACACGATCTCGCACCTGGCGTATCCGCGGCCGGTCGCGGCAGTCTTCTGCGGCGAGCCCGGTAAGAGCCGCACTTCCGCGGTAGAAAGCGTGCCCCGTTCTTCCGAAATCGCCGGGCTGATCTTCTTTGAGACCGATCCCGGGCCCTGGGCGGCTGGCGGAACCCGAGTGACATCCAGCCTCTACATCTCACCTCATAACGGCGCGGACCCATGGGAATCATTCTGTCGTTAGTCGCCCTTTTGATCGCCTTTGTGGGAGGCCTCGGGGTGGTCTTGCTGGTGCGCCCCTGTACGCCCCAACCTGACATTTGCGGAGTCTGCGGGACTGCTTTCATATTAGGCGCGGGATTGGTCTCATTGTCTTCCTTCTGCCTGGGATTTCTGATCCAGGGCGTACCGCTGCGCTGCGCGGTGACCGCCATTTGCCTGGGCATGGCAGGGTACGCATGGAAAAGGCGCAGTTGGGCGTTGCCGGATTTGTCCGGACTCCGGCTCCCCGCTCCCCAGGCGATCGTTCTCGCGCTGGTCGCCGCTCAAGTGGGTTTCGTAACCTGGCTCTCGTTGTATCGCGAAAGCCTGGCGTGGGACGGGTTGTTCAATTGGGAATCGAAAGCCAGAGTCGCGTTCTTGAACGGCGGGGCGATCCCGCTCCAATACTACACGAGCAACTATGACTTCTTTCACCGGAGCTATCCGCCTCTGGTGCCTTTGCTCGAAGCGTGGATCTATGGCTTCCTGGGCCGCATGGACCAGAGCATGATCAAGCTGATCGGCCCGTATTTCTATCTGGCCGCCGCGCTGCTTCTGATCTCCGTGGCAAACCGGACGAAACAGTGGTGCTGGTCCGGAATCTTCGTGCTCCTCCCCTTCCTGCTGGTGCCGGCGTTGGCGATGGGCCAAGGCAGCGCCTCTTCCGGCTACGTCGATTTTCCGCTCTCGGTGGTGTATGTGTGTGCGGTGGTGCACTGTGTCGAACACTGGCGGACCCAATCCGTGGACTCGGCGCGGCTGCTGGGTTTGAGCGCCGCGCTGCTCGCTTTCACCAAGGCAGATGGCATTGTCCCGCTGTTTTGCCTCACGGTGGCAATCGTCCCCCTGGTTGTGAGGGCGCGGAATTGGAAACTGGGAGCTTGGGCAATCCTCCCGGGGTTTGGGCTATGGCTGGGTTGGTCGGCATTCATGAGCAGCCTGGGGGTGCCGCGTGAGGCGGATTTCGCGGGTTTCACGCCGGCTGTTTTCCTATCTCATGTGGACCGGGCCGGACCGCTGCTGGTTTGGACAGTGGAAGAACTGACGGCCTTGCGACGCTGGAGCCTGCTGTGGCCGCTGGTGGCGGCCGGACTCTTCTATCTCATCCGAGGCAGGGAGAAATCGCGGTGGTATCCCTGGGCCGCAACGGTATGTTTGCCGCTGTTGCTGTATCCGTGCGTCTTCTTCTTCAGCGCCTGGAATCCGGTTGAGGCGCACGTCAAAATCGCGCTTCCCCGTCTCTTTGTACACATCGCATCGGCTGCCGCGCTGATGGCCGGAGTCGTGTTCGCGGAGGTGATGACGCCGGCGGAGCGTTTGCGTTCCTCTCGTGAGTCCGACCCGCCGCGGAATTTGAGACCCCCGGTGAGATAGGACCGGCGCGAGCAAGCGCACTCGCCTGGGACTGCGGCATTTCGACCTCGGCCCGCACCCGCCACGGCTATGGCCCGAGGACGTCGCGCTGGCGCACAAGCTGTGGCTGAGCTGAGCTGCATGGGCCCGGGATCGAAGCTGCACCGCCGAGACGTGATCAGCGTCGCCCTGCGCCGGATGAACGACGAGTTTCATTCCGATCGCAAGGAAGAAGTAGTAGGCGACGTGCTGCGCGAACTGGGCAATGGGCATTCGGAGCAAAACGGCACTAATGGCGCCGCGGCGAAGTAAGATACGGAGAATGCGTCTGGGGCCCCTTGCGCGGGCCCCTTTACGCCCGGTGAAATCGGGTAGGGCAGACCAGCGAGGGCCGGAAGGCGCGTCTGCAATTCCTCATGGGACCCCGCCGCGGCCCGGCTCGAGCCGGCAAGATGGCAGGCCGTGTGTGGTGGGTCCAAATTCAGGTCGGCGCGCCCGGCTGTCTCTCGGCTATGAATATGGCAAGGTCGCTCATGTAATGATCAATCAGGGCCTCTAGCACCGGCTTGTCCCAAAGGGCGACCTCGGGCGCCTTGCTTGCCAAATCCCTCGCTGCCTTCGTGAACCCCGAGGCGCTGACGACGATGCCGGAGCAGCACTCCCAATACTTCATGCCGCCGAGGATCTCCTGGACTGCCCCGTTGCCCACGTCCTGGTTGTATCGTTTGGCCTGCACGGCGATCCTGCGGTGCGAGGGGTCGGTGAGAATCAGGTCGGCCCCTTGATCGCCGGTCGCAGGGGTCTCCTCCACACCGAACCCGATGCTCTGAAAAAGGATCTTGAGAAACTGTTCGAAGCTCCTCCCTGTGAAGAACCGAAGCTGGCCCACATCGATGTTCGGCCTGCTCGGGGGCGCATGGGCACCCCGAGGGCCTCCTGGCATAGCGAACTGCCAAGCCACGTTGGCTCCGCAGAGCTCGCATGTAATCGGTGAGTCCCCTGCAATTGCCCTCAGAAACACGTGTTCGCACTGCTTGCACCTTGCGAGCTTGGGCTCGACACGCTCGGGCTCGCTCCGGGTGTTGGAGGGTAGACGCGGCCCACCTGCATCCCGATGAAGCGGGCCTAGAGGCGCCTCACCTCCATTCGAGTTGTCAGCCCTGTCGACGTCGGCGGCCTCGGCAGTGCCCTCGTCCCCCTCATCGAGTCCCGTGCGGGTTCCGACTGCCCCTTCGACCTCTTCGATGCGCGCCGTGGCCTCGCCCAGCGCGGCTCGGAGGTCTTCTCGCTCCTGCTGCCACTTCGGCCAGTCGTTGGCTTTCCACTCCCGCCAGCGCTCCAATTCCATGATCGCCAGCAATGGATCGCTCTCGTACCCGTTGGCAACCTGTCCGCCCCCGAGAGCACGGAGACGCAGGCGAAGCGATTCAAGCTGCTCGCCGGCATCGAGGAGCCTTTTCAGCGCCGTGTATTTCTCAACCATCTCCCGCAATTGGGCGCGTTCGGCCGCATCGGGAATCTGCTCCAGAATATCGGAGAACGCGCGGCCCTCCCAGTCGCAGGGCCGCGCGTCGCCGTCGACGTCCTCGGCTCGGCCCTGGGCCTCGCGGTCGGCGCCGTCCGCTTCGGCTTCTTTGCCTGGCCCCAAGCGCCAAACCATCAATATCCCCTGGGGCCGGCTGCCCACTCCATCCGACGCCTCGCACGGCCGTACCCCCGCCGCCGGAGCGTGAGCCGCAAACCGGACCGCGGGATGCTGCTCCTTTGGGGCGTGAGGATCTACCTCGACGGCCTTGTACCGAATGCCCGGCTGTCCGGAGGTGCTCCTCCGGACTTCGGCGTGGGTCCTGAGCCATCCGGAAACACGTTCCCCCCCGACCCCAGGCTCAAAACAAAAGCATGCCCGGTCATCCACGAAGTCCCCGGAACCGCTCTCGGTCTGGCGCACAATCCAGAAGTGTCGCTCCTTGGTGCTCCACTCGATTGACAGCCCGCCCTCAAATGGCTGTTCGCACCGCTGGTCCCACTCGGGATCGCCAACCTGAGGCACACGTCCTGTTTCCCGCCCCTCCTCATTTGTGGCCAAACCGCCGTCGGAACCGGCTGGGCCAGCGCGAGGCTCCCCCGGCTCCGTGCCCGCCGAACTGTCCGATTCCGAGCCGACCAGCGCGCCAGCCCTACTCCGTGCCTCCTCAGGCGCATCAGGTATCGGCTTTACGCCGTCATCCAGCGACATTGGGGTCACCAGCCTTAAGATCTGATCTGATTATCCGCCCTGTTCAGCTTGGGTTCAAGTTCGGCGACGATACGCTACGCCTTGCGGGAACCGAAGAACAGGATGATTTTCCCCACGCCGGGTTACAATAATATCCATGCCGCTCTTCAAGCTCGGCCCGAACCGGCTACAGAACACCGAGGACATCGCCCGTGTACAGTACACCCCTTCCCGGCCGCCCAACCTGGGCGGGTCGGAGAGCGCTGGAGCGAGCCAATCAGGACTGGAGATCACGTTTATGGACGGCACGCTCCTCTGTCTGTCCTCCGGTGAGGCGGACGCCGCATGGGCTGCGGTTCAAGCTGCGATGCCTCGGCAGGGCCAGTAACACTCACCTCGTTGGAGCGAAACGGGGAAAGTAACCAATTGCGTAGCTCTCCGGTAAAGGGGGTGACCTGGCGCCGCCCCCGGCCTCCCCGCGCCACCCTTCGAAGGAACCCAACACCGGGACAGTCCGCGGAATTCTGAAGAGACTGGGAATCGAGGAGTTATAGAGATGAAGTATCCAGCGCTGTTTGAGCCCGCCGAAGAGGGCGGGTTTGTTATCGCCTTCCCCGACGTCCACGAGGCGATTACCCAAGGGGACGATGAACGGGAGGGTATCGACATGGCGCAGGACGCGCTCATCACGATGTTCGCTCACCTAATCCGGGAGGGCAAGCCGATCAAGCTTCCGAGTAGCCCGAAGGGCCGCAAGTACCGCATGATCGAATTGCCCGCCATGGCCGCGCTCAAGACGGAACTCTACATCGCCTTCCAGGCGTCCGGCATGCGCAAGGCGGAACTGGCGCGCCGCTTGGGGATTCCCAAGACCACCGTCGACAGGCTGTTCGATTTTGCGAACCACACTCGCCTGGACCAGATCGAGGCCGCGTTCGCGGCGCTCGGAAAGCGGATTGCAGTCGAAGTGAAAGACGCCGCCTGATGGCGGCACGCGGCCGGCGCGACGGGGGAGCCTAGGTGCTACAATGTAGCTTTATGAGGAAAACCTCGGTCCGCGAACTCCACATCCACACCTCGGAATTGGTGCGAGAGGCTTCAGACGGCGGTAATATCGTCATCGAACGCCGTGGTGAGCCGGTCGCGGAGCTGCGCCCCATCACCTCTCCACCGCGCATGCCCGCGGCCAAAAAAGCGCGGATCTTCGCCTCCATGCGAAAAATCTGGGCTCGAATGCCGCAGGTCAGCGACAGCACGAAGATCGTCGAAGAGGATCGGGGCCGTTAGCCGCGTGTATTTCGACACGTCCTATATTGCAAAATTCTATTTCAATGAACCCGAGTCTCCACGGGTTCGCGAGCTCGTCCGAAAGGCGGGCGTCATCCATTCGTCGCTATGGGCCTTGGCCGAGTTCCATGCCGTACTTCATCGCCGGATGCGTGAAGGTGCGTCGTCACCCCGCGATGGGCGCGAGCTGGCCGCGCGCTTTTCCGAGCACATCGGGGACGGATTGTGGAACCTCGTTCCCGTCACGGAAGCTCTGCTGCGGAGAACCAGTGCCCGGATGGTTTCCGGTCCCCGCGATCTCTTCATACGCACCGCCGACGCAGTACACCTCACAACGGCACACGAGATCGGAGAACGCGCTGTGTGGACCAATGATCGCCACATGCTCGCGGCGGCCAGCTACTTCGGCGTAACGGGCCAGTCCGTTTAGCACCTTCCCGATTCCGGAAACCGGAAATCGTCACCCAATCTTCGTCCGAACTTCTCGCCCGACCTGCTAAAATAAACATTACCAACTCCCCGGGAGGAACAGCCTAACTTGAATACTGCAATCCTCGCCCTGGAAGACGGAACGGTCTTCGAGGGCCGGAGTTTTGGTGCGCCCGCCGAGCGCGCCGGCGAGGTCGTATTCAACACCGCGCTCACCGGCTACCAGGAAGTATTCACCG
>Ga0187891_1000328_pt1 | contig 48715 bp, 42 predicted proteins | sample June2016WEW_21_4_FD_132990 | JGI IMG/M metagenome (GOLD analysis project Ga0187891, IMG submission 132990) | Peatland microbial communities from SPRUCE experiment site at the Marcell Experimental Forest, Minnesota, USA - June2016WEW_21_40 | ecosystem: Environmental > Terrestrial > Soil >... | reverse complement strand
TAAAGATGTCGCTAACGAGAACGCTAAACAAGTTGAAGCGCTTAGGCCGTTCGATCCGATCGAAGTCGCAGCGACTTTCGGTGGCCTACTTACGATGCCAGAACTGCAAAGCAATTGCGTGCGGCTGGAAGTATTAGCCCATTTAGCGGTCGCTTACTGTCAGGGTCATAAGAAGCCGCCAACAAAGGAAGTGTCCCGTTGGTTCTTTGAATTTGGAAGCTCTACCGCGGGACGTATGGAAGATCCGGCTGAAGATGTATTTGTATCAAACATCGCGTCATCGCGCGGAAATTTTCGCGTTATTGATGGCATTTGGGAGTCAGCCGGATTTTATTTGCAGCGCATCATCAATGTTGTGGAAGGAATGCCTGCTGGGGGCGATTACGACACTCTAAGAAGCCACGTTTACACCTTACTCGCTTTGTCAGATTTAGCTTGTGAGCGGGCCAAGCTTACGCGTTATCAATTGGGGAACCAGAATCCAGAAACTTCACTTTCCGCAAAGCAGGCAAATTCCCTGAATGCTCGTCGTCGACGCGTGTGCTTCGAGACTGATGATCTTAAGGCGCGGGGAATTTCGATCGAAAATCTTGGCGTCTTCATTTTCAACCTCGCTGAAGCCGTTAAATTGCGCGACGAATCAGTTGGGAACTCGACACTAGAGCGCTTTCCGCTCCTAGCGCGCGAGGGCGAATTGTTCCTCGTCCTGCCTACGGCGATCAGTGTCACCATCCGTCGCTACGTGATCGAGCAAATGATTGCGGGCGGGATGCGGTTTGCGCTAGCGAGTGCTCTTGCGCGCGAGTACGGAGAGGTTTTTGCCAATATCCCGTTGTTGGGCGGCAAAAGGGGCGCTCCTATTGAGTTGCAGCGCACAAAGAACGGTTTAGTGGCGGGAGCCACGACTTCGGTCGATGTAGGCCGTCACTTGAACTTAGTGTGTTTCGGAGAAACCTTCGACGATATTGAAAAAACTGGTGTTGCGGGATTCCAGCCCAATCTGGAGGGAATTACCAATGACGTGGATGAGTGCATTGATCACGCCTATGAGCACTCGCGAAAAGACCCGAATTTTCGAGACGGCCTGACACTGGTGGTCGGATGCGGGATTGGCCGAGGCGCGATCGATTTCGTCAATGATAGACCGCGGGTGAATTGGCGCGTTGAATGTTTAAGCGCCTCTGATCTCTATGAGCTGAGCTGGTTGCACGACTTCAAGCCGCTTTCGCTGTGGCGGTTGCTCGATGCGCAGGACAAAGTCGAAGCGCATGGGATTCACCTGCACAACATCAACGGGCTTCTAAACATGGTGGCATGGGCGCGCAAACTCGACGGCCACCTTGTACCGCATCGAAGCCTACCAGACGATTTCACTGCGAAAGATGCGCAGCTGGGAATCATGATTCAACAAAACAGCCTCCGTGATCTTCGGTACGAGGTAGCGACCTCTTGGGATGCTCATGTTGTCCAGGACGTCACGGGTCGATGGGTGAGGGTTCGTAAAGACGCCGGGGCTTTCTTCGAAGAGGATCGGCAGCGCCCTATTTACGGAAGCAAAGAGCGGATCGGGCGATGGCTGCCGGGCGTTTTTTTAACCCCATCACGCGCATGGTGGGGCTCTATCGAGGTGCCCGAAGAAACATCCGGCCATAACGCGTATCAGCGTTGGAAAATGCTGATGGTATGGATTCCCAGAATGGCGCCGGTCCTAGAAGAAGCGTTACCGCAGCTTCCGCAAGGGCCGCTGCTTTTGCACGCAAAATTCGAGGGTAACGTTGGTGAATTCGAGGATGATCCCAAGCCCGTAAGCTTTGAAGAAGCCAAGGCCGACATCCGCGTAAGCGTTGACGAATGGAGAGATCGCCGAGCAGCTATCGGACTTCCGTGGCGAGATTGGCCGCGATGGCAAACCGGATTACTTGCGGCGGCATCTCGACCGCGTCGATCTAATTTCGAAGCATCTTCAAAACCTTCGGGAATATGTCGGTTTCCACGAAACACCGCAGGTCGAAAGCCATCTTGTTTTTAAGAATCCGGTGCCAATGCAATTTGCATTAAGGCGCATGGAAGAGCGAGTTCGCTTGCACACCTTTGACATGCTGAGGAACATCTAAGGCTTCTTTCGGACCGCACGGTGTCGTCCAAAATCCCACTTTGGCCAATACGTGTCTCGTCGTGCGACCAAGGATGACGGGTTGCCACCCAGAAATTTCAGCCGGTTGCAAGGGTCGCTGGTCGTCACCGATATTGATATTGCGTCTTGACAAGCGTCCCCTGTTCCGTTACATCATTGCGAATCTTGCCCATCAAGGACGTCAGTCGGGTGACGCCGGCCGATGGGGCAGGAGCGGTTCCCGCGGGCAGGGGCTCGTCACCTCCGCTCCCGGGCGGCTAACGGGAAAACGCCCGGCCGGCATGATGACCGGTCTGCGACTTTGTCGCTGGACTGGGATAGGTCGCTTTCAGGTAACGCCTGAAGGATGCCGCGTCCCAGGAAGCGCGTTCTGGAGCTGAGTTGCGGCGTTGGCTCGCTGCAACAAGTGCCGCGGTGGAACGCCGTCAGGCGAGCGCGCCGCGTTCGGCGCGAGCCGCGCCCGTGTGGCGCGGACCATCGGAAGACATGCGCCTGGCGGCGTTCTGCTTCCTTTTTATTTGTTGTTGTTTGTAGCCCGGATAAGCGGAGCGCCATCCGGGATCGGCATTCAAGCTTATTGATCGTCCCCGGATTACGCTTCGCTCCATCCGGGCTACGTGCGCAGAGCACGATCGAGCCGAAGCCGGTCCCACCGCCGGTGTAGGCGTGACGCGATGGTGCTCAGCGGAGTCGTTGACTGTCTTTTGCGCATGATCTTGTCCGAAAACCGGTAGCCACTTTTCGGAATCATGCGGTTGTACGGCATGCCTCGGGCGCGCATCGCGTCGCGAGAACGGGATTTCTTTCGTCATTGCGAGGAGCGGAGCGACGAAGCAATCCAGAACTTCCGTCGCGGGACTGGATTGCTTCGCTTCGCTCGCAATGACGAGAACGCCGATGCGTCGCGAGAACGAGGAAGCTTGTGGGGGAAATGGTATCAAAACAAGAAATAGCGCTGCGTCATCGGCAGCGTTTCCGCCGGCGCGCAGGTGAGCAGCTCGCCGTCGGCGCGCACTTCGTAAGTCTCCGGATCGACGTCGATGTGCGGCGTCGCATCGTTGTGGATCATGCTCTTCTTGGAGATTTTTCCGCGCGTATTCTGGACCGCGTAAAGCTCCTTCTGGATGCCGAGCTTTTTCCCGAGTCCCGCGTTGACCGCGGCCTTCGAGGCAAACACCACGGAGGACGCGGTGCGGGCGCGGCCGTAGGCGCCGAACATCGGCCGATAGTGGATCGGCTGCGGCGTCGGGATCGAGGCGTTGGGATCGCCCATCGGCGCGGCGACGATGGTGCCGCCCTTGATGATGCAATCGGGCTTGACGCCGAAAAACGCCGGCGACCACAGCACCAGATCGGCGAGCTTGCCCTTCTCCACCGAGCCGATGAGCTTCGAGACGCCGTGGGCGATGGCGGGATTGATGGTGTATTTGGCAACGTACCGCTTCGCGCGAAAATTATCGTTGTCGCCCTTCTCCTGTTTCAGCCGCCCGCGCTGCTTCTTCATTTTATGCGCGGTCTGCCAGGTGCGGATGATGACCTCGCCGACGCGGCCCATGGCTTGCGAGTCCGACGACATCATCGACAGCGCGCCGATGTCGTGCAGGATATCCTCCGCCGCGATGGTCTCCTTGCGGATGCGGCTTTCGGCGAAGGCGAGATCCTCGGCGATCGACGGATCGAGATGGTGACAGACCATCAGCATGTCGAGATGCTCGTCGATGGTGTTGCGGGTGTAGGGCCGCGTCGGATTGGTCGAGGACGGCAGCACGTTTTGCAGCCCCGCCACCTTGATGATGTCGGGGGCGTGGCCGCCGCCGGCGCCTTCGGTGTGCAGGGCATGGATGGTGCGGCCCTTGAACGCCTTGATGGTGTCCTCGACGAAGCCGGATTCGTTGAGCGTGTCGGTGTGGATCATCACCTGCACGTCGTAGTCGTCGGCGACGGAAAGGCAGCAGTCGATCGCCGCCGGCGTCGTGCCCCAGTCCTCGTGCAGCTTGAGCGCGCAGGCGCCGGCTTTGATCATCTCCTCGAGCGCCGCCGGCCGCGAGGCGTTGCCCTTGCCGGCAAAGCCGAGATTCATGGGAAAATCGTCGGCCGCCTGGATCATGCGGGCGATGTGCCAGGGGCCGGGCGTGCAGGTGGTGGCGAAGGTGCCGTGCGAGGGGCCGGTGCCGCCGCCGAGCATCGAAGTGACGCCCGACATCAGCGCCTCGTCGACCTGCTGCGGGCAGATGAAATGGATGTGGGTGTCGAAGCCGCCGGCGGTGAGGATTTTGCCTTCGCCGGCGATCACGTCGGTGCCCGGTCCGATGACGATGCTGACGCCGGGCTGGATATCCGGATTGCCGGCCTTGCCGATGGCGGCGATTTTGCCGTCCTTGAGCCCGACGTCGGCTTTGACGATGCCCCAATGGTCGAGAATGAGCGCGTTGGTGATGACGGTGTCGACGGCGCCCTGCTTGTTGCTGACCTGGCTTTGCCCCATGCCGTCGCGGATCACCTTGCCGCCGCCGAACTTCACCTCCTCGCCGTAAATGCAAAAATCCTTCTCGACTTCGATGATGAGATCGGTGTCGGCAAGCCGCACGCGGTCACCCGTGGTCGGGCCGAACATGTCGGCGTAGACCGCGCGGCTCAATTTCGCTGGCATGGTGTCCTCCGTGGTTGTTTGCGGCTCGCCCGACGCACGAAAAGAATCCCCAGTGTTATCCCCATGGCGCTGCACTATCTGCTTTAGCTTGCCTCGCGCCCGCGGTGCGGTATCATCATCGCTAGATCGCTCGCGTTTGGTTTCGCCGGATGAGAGAGATCGCCAAGGTCAGATCGGCCTGGTGCTGAAGCCGCTACCGGCGTCGCACCAAGTGCTGAGTTGATCCTGGTCCCAGCCGCGGTAGCAGCGCTGAGAACGTGACGGGCGGGCTTGCGCAAGCTCGCTCGTCATGTTTTTTGCGGCCTTTCTTTTTGCGCTTTGTCCAGCTTGCCCATGATCTCCTGGCGGAAACCGTAAACCGTGCGGGTGCCGGCCAGCGCCACCAGCTTGACCTCGCGCGTCTGGCCGGGCTCGAAGCGCACCGCCGTGCCCGCGGAAATGTCGAGGCGCATGCCGCGGGCGCGTTTGCGGTCGAATTTCAGCGCCGGGTTGGTCTCGAAGAAATGATAATGCGAGCCGACCTGAATCGGCCGGTCGCCGCTGTTCGCGACCGACAGCGTCACGCTCTTGCGGCCCTTGTTGAGCTCGATCTCGCCGTCCTTGATGAAGTATTCGCCGGGGATCATCTGCGCCTCATCTGATCGGCTCATGCACGGTGACCAGCTTGGTGCCGTCCGGAAACGTCGCTTCGACCTGAATCTCCGGGATCATCTCGGCGATGCCGTCCATCACCTGCGCGCGCGTCAGCACATGGGCGCCTTCGGCCATCAATTCGGCGACCGAGCGGCCGTCGCGCGCACCTTCGAGAATGAAATCGGAAATGAGCGCCACGGCCTCCGGATGATTGAGCTTGACGCCGCGCTCGAGCCGGCGCCGCGCCACCATCGCCGCCATGGCGATCAAGAGCTTGTCCTTCTCGCGCGGAGTAAGATGCATCGGGGTCCTCTAGTTCATCCACAGCCGCGGCAGCGGCCCGGCGCCGAGCGCCGTCAACACGCCAATGAGATCACGGCGCAGCGCGGCACCGTCGGGCGCGACAAGCCGCGCCACGGCGAGCCCGTTCCACGCCGACACGCCGACTTCGCCGGCGAAGTCTTTCTCCATGGCGCGGACCGCCGCAACGGCGCCGTCATCGCCGGGAATCTTGAGCACGCTGGCAACGGCGACGCGCTCGGCCGCGATCGCACGCTGCGCCAGTTTTTCCGCGATCGCGCCGTCGAGGCGCAGCGTCTCGGCGAAGGCGAGCGCGCCGCCGATGCGCACGCGCCAGCGGTCGAACAGATGTCCCTGCAGCACGGCCTCGCCCATGGCCGAACGGCCGAAGACGATGGCTTCGGCCAATACCAGCTTGGCATCGCGGGCGAGCTCGATGTCGATGGTGCGCCGCAGCCGCACCTGATCGAACAGAATCGTCTCCTGCGGCAGCCACGCCAGCGCGCCGCCGGGACCGATATCGGCCTTCACGCCGACCTGCGTATCAGGCCCGAGCGAGCGATAGACCTTTTCCGCGGCGGCGGTGGTCACGGTCAGCCGCGCGCCGGCGCCCACGGCGATATCGATGTCGAAGCGGTCGCCGCCCGTCATGCCGCCGGCGGTGTTGACGATGACGGCATCGAGCGTTGCCCGGCTCGTTCCGTTCGGGAAACGCACCCGCAGCGAGCCTGCCTCATGCACGCGCGCGCGCCGGCTTTCGCCGGCAGCGGCCGCTACCGCGAGCGCGACGCGCCCGACCGCGCGATTGGCGGCGAAGATTTTATCGTCCGTAGAGTCCGCCGGCCCGCTCGCAAGCAAGTTTCATCCCCCGCAACAATAATCATACATCAAAAATCAAATCGCCATGGCCCGGCGCAGTGCGCCCTCGTCAAGGTCGTCGCGGTTGCAGGCATAGACGATGGCGCCGCGCTCCATGACGGCGAAATGGTCGCCGAGTTCGCGGGCAAAGTCGAGATATTGCTCGACCAATACGATGGCGATCTGGCCGAGCGAGCGCAGATAGGCGATGGCGCGGCCGATGTCCTTGATGATGGACGGCTGGATGCCTTCGGTCGGCTCGTCAAGCAGCAAGAGCCGCGGCCGCATCACCAGCGCGCGCCCGATGGCGAGCTGCTGCTGCTGGCCGCCCGAGAGATCGCCGCCGCGCCGGCGCAGCATGTCCCGAAGCACGGGAAACAGCGAGAAAACGTCGTCCGGCACGCTGCGGTCGTCGCGCTTGAGCGGCGCAAAGCCGGTCCTCAGGTTTTCCTCGACGGTGAGCAGCGGGAAGATTTCGCGGCCTTGCGGCACGTAGGAAATGCCGCGCCGCGCCCGCTCCGGCGGCCGCAGCGCGGTGATGTCCTCGCCCTCCCACATGATGGTGCCGCGGCTCACCGGATGCTGGCCGGCCAGCGCGTCGAGCAGGCTCGTCTTGCCGACGCCGTTGCGGCCGAGCACGCAGGTTACCTTGCCGGGCTCCGCCTTGAGCGAGACGGCGCGCAAGGTTTGCGCGGCGCCGTAGTGCAGATCGATCGCGTTGACCTCGAGCATCGTTGATCCTATTCGGCCAGCGAATTCGCCATTCGCTCCCTACCGTCCCAAATACACTTCCACCACCCGCTCGTTCGCCGAGACTTGGTCGATGGTGCCCTCGGCCAGTACCGAGCCCTCATGCAGACAGGTGACCTTGACGCCGAGGTCGCGGACGAAGGCCATGTCGTGCTCGACGACGACAATCGTGCGCTCGCGGTTGATCTCCTTGAGCAGCTCCGCCGTCTGGCGCGTTTCCGCATCGGTCATGCCGGCGGCCGGCTCGTCGACGAGAAGCAGCTTCGGTTCCTGCGCCAGCAGCATGCCGATTTCGAGCCATTGCCGCTGCCCGTGCGACAGGCTGCCGGCCAGGCGGTCGCGCACCGCCGTCAGGCGGATGGTCTCCAACAGGCTGTCGATGCGGCGGCGTTCGTCCGCGCTCTCCCGCCACCACAGCGCGGCGCGCGCGCGGCGGTCCGACTTGAGCGCGAGCTCGAGGTTGTCGGCGACGGTCTGGCTCTGGAACACCGTGGGTTTCTGGAACTTGCGGCCAATGCCGAGTTCGGCGATCTCGGCCTCGTCGAGCCGCGTGAGATCATAGGAACCGTCGAACATGACGTCGCCGAGGTCCGGCCGGGTCTTGCCGGTCACCACGTCCATCATCGTTGTCTTGCCGGCGCCGTTCGGGCCGATGATGGCGCGCATCTCGCCGGGCTCGATGGCGAAGGAAAGATTGTTCAGCGCCTTGAAGCCGTCGAACGAGACGGTGACGCCGTTGAGATATAGTAGTGCGCTGGTCAGCGCTTCCATGGCCAGACCTCACTCCGCCGGCAGCGGCTCCGTCACGCCGTCCTCGGCGGCCGCCGACGCCCGATCCCGCCGTAACGCGTTCCAATGCCGCAGCGTGCCGACGATGCCGCGTGGCAACAGCAGCGTCACGGCGATGAACAGGCTGCCCAGCATGAACAGCCAATAGGGCGCCAACGCTCCCGAGGTGAAGAACGTCTTGGCGTAATTGACCAGCACGGCCCCGATCACCGCGCCGGAGAGCGTGCCGCGGCCGCCGACCGCGACCCAGATCACCGCCTCGATCGAATTGCCGGGGGCAAATTCGCTGGGATTGATGATGCCGACCTGGGGCACGTAAAGCGCGCCGGCGACCCCGGCCATGCAGGCCGATAGCGTGAACACCAGCACTTTGTAGGATTCGACGCGGTAGCCAAGGAATCGCGTGCGCGCTTCGGCATCGCGGATGGCGATCAGCACCTTGCCGAACTTCGACGTGATGATGGCCCGGCAGACAACAAAGGCGATCATGATCGCCACGCAGGAGACCGAGAACAACGCGTTGCGCGTCGTCTCCGCCTGCACGTTGAAGCCGAGAATGTCCTTGAAGTCGGTCAGCCCGTTGTTGCCGCCGAAACCGAAGTTGTTGCGGAAGAAGCCGAGCATCAGCGCGAAGGTGAGCGCTTGCGTGATGATCGACAGATAGACGCCGGTGACGCGGCTCCGAAAGGCGAACCAGCCGAACACGAAGGCGAGCACGCCCGGTACCAGCACCACCATGAGCGCGGCATAAGGAAAAAACTGGAAGCCGTACCAGTAGACCGGCAGCTGCTTCCAGTTCAGGAACACCATGAAATCCGGCAGGATCGGATCCGCATAGACGCCGCGGGTGCCGATCTGCCGCATCAGATACATGCCCATGGCGTAACCGCCGAGCGCAAAGAAGGCGCCGTGGCCCAGCGAAAGAATGCCGCAGAATCCCCAGATCAGGTCGATCGACAGCGCCAGCAGCGCATAGCAGGCGTATTTGCCGAACAGCGACACCAGATAGGTGGGCACGTGAAACGCGGAGGATTCCGGCAGCGCGAGATTGAGTATCGGCACCACGATCGCGATGGCGGCGACGGCGATCAGGAACATCGTCGCGCCGCGGTCGAGCGAGCGGATGAGCATGTGCGAGCCCGTCTTCATGCTTCCACCGCCCGGCCCTTGAGGGCGAACATGCCGCGCGGCCGCTTCTGGATGAACAGAATGATGAGCACGAGGATCGCGATCTTGCCGAGCACCGCCCCGGCATAGGGTTCGAGGAACTTGTTGGCGATACCGAGCACGAAGGAGCCGACCAGCGTGCCCCAAAGATTGCCGACGCCGCCGAACACCACGACCATGAAGCTGTCGATGATGTAGCCCTGGCCGAGATTGGGGCTGACATTGTCGATCTGCGACAGCGCCACGCCGGCCATGCCGGCGATGCCGGAGCCCAAGCCGAAGGTGAGCGCATCGACGCGGCTGGTGCGGATGCCCATCGAAGCCGCCATCGGCCGGTTCTGCGTCACCGCGCGCATCTCAAGGCCGAAGCGCGTGTAGCGCAGCAGCGCCAGTAGCGCGATGAACACCGCGAGCGCAAAGCAAATGATCCATAGGCGGTTATAGGTGATGGTGATGCCGCCGAGATCGAACGCGCCGCTCATCCACGACGGATTGCCGACCTCGCGATTGTTCGGGCCGAACGTCGTGCGCACCGCTTGTTGCAGGATCAACGAAAGACCCCAGGTGGCGAGCAGCGTCTCCAGCGGCCGTCCGTAGAGAAAACGGATAATGCAGCGTTCGATCAGTATGCCGATGGATCCGGCGACCAGGAAGGACAGCGGAATGGCGATGGCCAGCGAATAGTCGAACAGCGCCGGGTTCCTGGTCCGGATCAGTTCCTGCACGACGTAAGTGACATAGGCGCCGATCATCACCATCTCGCCGTGCGCCATGTTGATCACGCCCATGACGCCGAAAGTGATGGCGAGGCCGATGGCCGCCAGCAAAAGCACCGAGCCGAGCGAAATCCCGTACCAGGCGTTCTGCACGGCTTCCCAGACAACGAGACGGTTCTGGATCGCGGCGACGGCCACAGAGGCGGCCTTCGCCACCGGCGGCGAGGTGTCGGCCGGCAGGCTGGAAAGCAGCCCGAGAGAGTCCTGGTCACCGCGCTGGCGGATAATGTCCACGGCGGCGAGCTTGTCTTCATCGCTGGCCTTGTCGCCGGACAGAATCACCGCGGCGCGCGCCTCCACGAGCGCGCGCTTGATCCGCGGGTCCCGCTCCTTGGCGATGGCAGTGTCGAGCGTAGGCAGCGCGCTCGCGGCACGCGATTTGAACACGGCCTGCGCGGCGTCGTAGCGCGCGGCGGGATCGGCGGCGAGCAGCGTCAGTCCGCCAACCGCGGCGTCGATCGCACCCCGCAGCCGATTGTTGAGGCGGACATTATCGAGGTCTGCCGGCGCCTCACCGGTGATCGGCTGTCCAGTTGCGGCATCGGTCAGTTCGCCGGTGTCGTTTTTGATATAAACCGCCTTACGCTCGCCGCTGAACATCAACCGGCCGTCCTGCAGGGCGCGGATGATGGCCTCCGCTCGCGCATTGCCGCTGGCGGCGACTTCCCTGATGCCGGTGATGGTCTCGCTGAAATCGTCGGCGGTGAAATGAGCGAGCGCCTCATCGAGGCTGGCGGCGTGCGCGGTCGCGCAGCCCAGCGCGAAGCTGAAGGTCAATAGCAGAGCGACGAGGCAAGCTCGGCTGAAACGCATCGCAAGATTCCCGGACCGAAGCCCTATCCGTACTGACGACTCAGAGACAGTCTCTATTTTTTGTTGGAGCATGATCTTTTCCGAAAACCGGTACCCACTTTTCGGGATCATGCTTTCTTGTTGGAGCATGATCTTATCCGAAAACCGGTATCCACTTTTCGGGATCATGCTCGGGATGCGGGAAGGCGATACGCCGCCTTCCCGCGCCTTCATGGTCACAGCGCCGGCATCGTTACGATGCGCCGCCGCACTTCTTGGTTACGGTGTTGTAGTTGCCGCACTTGAGCGTAACCCAATCGCCAATGAGATCTTTCGATCCGGGCAGGTAAGCCGACCAGGCGGCGCCGGGGACCAACCCCTTGGTCTTCCACACCACGTCGAACTGGCCGTCGGGGCGAATTTCGCCGATGAAGACCGGCTTGGTGATGTGATGGTTCGGCAGCAACTCCGAGATGCCGCCGGTGAGGTTCGGCGCTTTGGTGCCGGGCAGCGCCTCGATTACCTTGTCGGCGTCGGTCGATTTGACCTTCTCGACTGCTTTCACCCACATGGCGAAGCCGATGACATGCGCTTCCATCGGATCGTTGGTGGTGCGTTTCGGGTTCTTGGTGAAAGCGTGCCATTCCTTGATGAAGGCTTCGTTCTTCGGATCCTTGATCGATTCGAAGTAGTTCCAGGCGGCGAGGTGGCCGACCAGCGGCTTGGTGTCGAGGCCGGCGAGTTCCTCTTCGCCGACCGAGAACGCCACCACCGGGATGTCTTTCGCCTTGATGCCCTGGTTGCCGAGCTCCTTATAGAACGGCACGTTGGCGTCGCCGTTGATGGTCGACACCACCGCCGTCTTTTTGCCCGCCGAGCCGAACGCCTTGATCTTGGAGACCTCGGTCTGCCAGTCGGAAAAGCCGAACGGCGTGTAGTTGATCATGATGTCCTCGGGAGCCACCTTGAGCACGTCCTTGAGGTAAGCCTCGAGAATCTTGTTGGTCGTGCGCGGATAGACGTAGTCGGTGCCTTCCAGCACCCAGCGCTTCACATTGCCGCCCTCCGGGCTCGCCAGATACTCAACTGCCGGGATAGCCTGCTGGTTCGGCGCGGCGCCGGTGTAAAATACGTTGCGCTCGCTCTCTTCGCCTTCGTACTGCACCGGATAGAACAGGATGCTGTTGAGCTCCTTGAACACCGGCAGCACGGACTTGCGGGACACCGACGTCCAGCAGCCGAATACGACGGCGACCTTGTCCTTGCTGATCAACTCGCGGGCTTTTTCCGCGAACAGCGGCCAGTTCGAGGCCGGATCGACCACGACGGCCTCGAGTTTCTTGCCGAGCACGCCGCCCTTCTTGTTCTGCTCGTCGATGAGCATGAGCACCACGTCCTTCAGCGTCGTCTCGCTGATTGCCATGGTGCCGGAAAGCGAATGCAGAATGCCGACCTTGATCGTGTCCTCGGCGCGGGCGGGCAGCGCCGCCGTGAGGCCTAGGGCAAGACCAGCCGCGGCGGCAAGCCAGCGGCGGCTTGGCGGTCGTTCGGTGACCGCGTTCGTTGAGTTGAGCATCGCGATGTCCTCTGTTTGACGCGCGACCGGCCCGGCGCCGTCCCGCAGCCGCCAAATCGCAAGGAGCGTGCCAACCGCTAATGAAGTCTAAGTGATTGAATATGCGCCATAATTCTTATGAGCGGATCTCATTGGACATGCTCGCGGCGCCCATTTTGAATCCGCTCTATGCGTGCTACCGCCTATTTTCTAGGCGGCTCCATTAGAATTATGAAAAAGCGGTGATGAAAGATTAGGCAGAAATCAAAGCGCGCCATACTTGACGCCAGCCCCTGCGGTGCGCCGATAAATGGCGCGCCATGGCTCATTTCATCAATCAACGGCAATTCCCGATCGAATGGGGTTACTGCGATCCGGCAGGCATCGTATTCAATGGCCGTTTCTTCGAATTCTTCGACTGGGGGACCTGGTCGCTGTTCGAGGCCGCGCTTGGCGTTCCGGCCTGTGATTTGGCCACCACCTTCGGCATCGTCGGCATTCCGCTGGTCGACGCCCGCGCCCGTTTCCTCGGCCCGGCCCGATTCGGCGATGTCGTGGAGCTGACGTCGCAGGTCAAGGAGTTCCGCCGGTCGAGCTTCGATGTCGAGCATCGCTTGGTTGTGCGCGGCGAGCTCGCGGTCGAAGGTCGCGAGACCCGCGTTTGGGCGTCGCGCGATGCGACCGACCCGTCCCTGATCAGGTCACAGCCCATTCCGGACGAGGTCGTCGCCCGCTTCCAGGTGCCGTGAAGACGACGGCGGGCGACCCAGGCTCCTGCAGGTTTCCCGACGCCGCTCGGCCGGAAGTTCAGAACAGGTTGGAGAACGCCCAGTAGAGAGTGCCGGAAATCACCATGGCCGCCGGCAAGGTCAGCACCCAGGCCAGCGCGATGTTGCGCACGGTCGACAACTGCAGCCCGGAGCCGTTCGCCGACATGGTGCCGGCGATCCCCGACGACAGCACGTGGGTCGTTGAAACCGGCAATCCATACATGTCGGCGGCGGCAATGGTCGCGGCGGCGGTGATTTCGGCGCACGCACCTTGGGCGTAGGTCAAATGGGTCTTGCCGATTTTCTCGCCGACGGTGACAACGATACGCTTCCAGCCGATCATCGTTCCGAGGCCGAGCGCGATGGCCACCGCGACCTTGACCCAGGTGGGAATGAACTTGGTCGCCTCGTCGAGCGATAGCTTATAGGCGTTCAGTGCTTTGATCTCTCCCGGCGAGAGGTCGCTGGCCTTGTCTTTCATGAGAAAGCGGATCGCCTCTGAGGCGAGATACATATCGTTGCGCGCGTTGCCCACGCTCTCCGCCGGCATTCTGGCGATCGACCCGTATTGCGTGACTTCCTTGGAGATTTCCCGCACCAGGGCGGCCAATGAGGGATAGGTTCCTTCGGTGAGTTCGTGGTTGGCCACGTAAGCGGTCACCGCCGGGCGCGGATTGCCCAACACGTTATAACCGGCCGCCTTTTGCTCAATGACGGCGCTTGCGGCTTGCGATGTTGACGCAAAGGCCTGCACCTGGTTCGGCGGCAGGGCGCGATTGAGCGCATAGGCCGTCGGTACCGTGCCGATCAGGATGAGCATGATCAGGCCCATGCCCTTCTGGCCGTCATTGGAGCCGTGGAAGAAGCTCACCAGCGTGCAGGTCAGGATCAGGATGCCGCGGATCCACCATGGCGGCGGCTGGTCGCCCTTGGGCTCGGCATAAAGGGCCGGACTACGGACGACGAATTTGAGGGCCAACAGAAGCACGGCGGCAAGGGCAAAGCCGAACAGGGGTGAGAACAGCAATGCCTCGCCGACTTCCTTGGCTTTCGACCAATCGACGCCCGACGTGCCGCTGCGGCCATGCAGCAGCGCGTTGGTGATGCCGACACCGATAATGGAGCCGATCAAAGTGTGCGAACTCGATGCCGGCAGGCCGAAGGCCCAGGTTCCGAGGTTCCAGATGATGGCCGCGATCAGGAGCGCAAAGACCATCGCGAAGCCGGCATGGCTGCCGACCTGCAGGATCAACTCGACGGGCAGGAGCGAGATGATGCCAAAGGCGACGGCGCCCGAAGACGCCAGAACGCCAAGCAGATTGAACATTCCGGACCATACCACCGCGAAGCTGGCCGGCAGCGCCCGCGTATAGATGACGGTCGCCACGGCGTTTGCGGTGTCGTGAAAGCCGTTGACGAACTCGAAGCCGAGCGCGATCAAAAGCGCGACGAACAGCAGCAGGAAGGGCGCGTAGCTCGTGACTTTTGCGCCGGTTTGACCGATGTCGGAATAGATGCTGTAGGCGACGAACAGGATAACCGCCGCAACCACGCCGCCGAAGAGGATGCCAGCCAGCGGATTGATGCCGCCACCGAGATCCGGCCCCCTGCGAGCTGCAGGCTCGATCGAGCCGGGTAAGGCGATATCACTCATGCGGGCCCCCGTTCAGCCAAAGAGCCTCAACTGTGCGCAGACTTTGTGACAAGCAAATGAAAAGCGGGCGGTCTCGGGGGCGGCATTAACGCGGGGATACAGGCCCCGCAAGGCTCGGCGCCCGAGGGTCGAGGAGCGCCCTGTCTGCGATGTGCTGCGTTAAGCATTCCCGGCAAATGACGGAACTTGCATCGGGAAAACGTGGCCGCGGCGCGCGGCGCCAAGTAGTATCGTTTGGTGCAAATTCCAGCCGAAGCGGGATTGTGGCTAGTCCTCTGTCACAGCTAGTTCTGAACAGCCGCTTGCGCGCCTATCTCGACATTCTCGTCGTCGGTTCGGGCGCCCGCATGTTCGGGCTCGCCTCGAATTTCGTCGTGCTGCTAATGTTGAGCCGCTTCCTGCCGAAGGACAACTTCGGCGATCTCATGACGGCGTTCGGTTTCTATCGGCTCGCTGGCATCGCGCTCGGCGTCGGCGGCTCGCTGGTCTTGCTGTTCCACGTGTCGCGCCGGGTCGACGATCATGCGCACGAGGTCAGGTTGCAGCGCTTCTCGGCGCTGGCCGCTGCGCTTCCATCGGCCGCGATCGCGCTGGTTGCGGTCCTCGGCGCCGATCCGGTAGCGCACGCGCTCGGCAAGCCCTCGCTCGCCGGCTGGCTGCAGCAGCTTGCCCCATTTCTGGTTTTCAGCAGTTTGCTGATCGTCGCGACCGGAGCGCTGGAAGGCCGCTCGCGCATCGCGGAATCGATTTTCTGGGGCGAGGTCGCGCCCAACGCGGTGCGGATCATGCTGCTGCCGCTGGTAGCCGTCCTCCATCTGCCGCAAGCCTATGTGGCTCATGTGCTGACGCTGTCGGTGCTATTGCCCTGGCTGTGGTTGTCGCGGCGCATGTGGGATCGTTCGGTGCGCGGCTGGCAGCGCTGGTCGGGCTGGGATTTCAGTTACTGCGGCAAATTTGTCGCCTCGACGCTGTTCGCCAATCAACTGGGCGCAGTCGACATCGTTATCGCCAGCATCTTATTTTCATCGGCAACCGTGGCCGACTACGCAGTGGCGGCGCGGCTGGCGGCGCTGTTCACGTTCTTCCAGCTGGCTTTGCTCAAGCGGTTTGCGCCGCGCGCCGGGCAGCTGCTGCAGGCGAAGGAACAGGCGACGCTGCACGGCGAAGTCGAGGTGTGCCGCCGCCTGACGATCGGCTGCACCGCTTTGACCATCGCCGGCGTGCTGGCGCTGGCGCCCGTGGCGTTGCCTCTGCTCGGCAACTTCATGGACGCGCGTGTTTTATTGATCTGGCTGGCGATTCCGTCGTTGGTTCAGTCCTTCTACGCGGCCTCCGACCGGCTGCTCATCATCGCTGGTCAGGCGAACGTCGCACTGATATTTACCGCCGCCTCATTCGCCATGCTGGTCGTGTCTCCGTTTGCGACCGCGGCCTGGCTCGGTCCGCTGGCCATTCCGGCCGCTATGATCTTTTCAATGGTTTGTTTCAATCCGCTGATCGCCGTACGCGCCAGGCGGCTGGTTGGCGTGCGCACCATCGCGCTCTCCGACGCCGCACTCATAGCCTGCGGCAGCCTGGCGCTTGCCGCCTCGGCGATCGTGCCGTCGTTCATCAACGCGGCGATAACCTACGGTCTGTTGGGCGTGATCGGCGTTTACTACATAATGACGGCGACCGCGCGATCGGCTGCAGACGACTACGACAGCGCTCTGCTGCTTGGCGCCCGCACGCCTGTCTCCGACAAGGCCTCGAAGTAAACGGCAAGCGTGCGCTGCGCGATGGTAGGCCAGTCGTGGGTCGCCAAAAGTCGGGCGCGCGCATGAGTATCGGGCGTTTCCGCGACCGGTGCCGCGAATATCGCGTCCAGATGTTCAGCCAGTGCCGCAATATCACCCACGTTGAAATAGCGGGCATCCGGCAAGTCGATTTCCCGATGGGCCGGAATGTCGCTGAGAATGAGCGGCAGGCCAAAACTTGCAGCCTCGAGCACCGCGATCGGTTGTCCTTCGTGACTGGAGGGCAGGACGAACACGGCGGCGTGCGTGAACAGTTCGGCCAGTGCCGCGCCGGTCTGCTGTCCGAGCATGACAACGCCGCGAGTGTTGGCGGCGGCGTCGGCGACGGCGCGCCCATAGCTTCCTGAATAATCCGCGCCCCCGACGAGCGCCAGCTTCCACTGCGGCTCGCGCAGGCGCGCGTATGCAGCAATGAGATCGAGTTGGCGCTTCTGCTGGTCGATTCTAGCCACCGTCAGCGCATAGCGGTTTGCCGATAGGCCAAAGGCTTGCAGGGTTGCCGTCGAACGAACCCGGCAGGGCTTGCCGATGCTATTGGGGATGCCCTTGACGGAAACCCGGTAGGCACTTGTCATCTGTTCCGCCAGGCGCTCGGAGACGGCGATGCGGCCGTTGGCGAACGTCATACCTGCCCATTCTCCAAGCCGCAGAATCGTGCGACCGGCACCGCTCCACTTTTCGTTCTCATAATTGAGAACATGATGCGTTACCACGACCTGCAGTCCGAGAGCGCGGGCCAGCGGCGTAAGCAGCGCCGGTCCGATGGAATGGATATGCAGGATGTCGGGTCGTGCAAACGCCGCCCGCAGCACACCGAGAAAAGTATGGACGAGAGCCTCAAAGCCGGAGATCCGCGGAGCCCAGACCCGCGACAGCTTGACGCCGCGCCAAGTCGCGTCGCGCGTCTTTGCCACATAACCGCTGCGGACGAGCGCTTCGACGCAACATCCGAGTGCGACCAGCGCGCAAGCCAAGTTCTCGGCGTGCTTCTCCACACCGCCCTGCACGTCCGGAAAGCCGCGGATTCCGAGCATGGTGACGCGCAAGGCGCGGCGGCGGCCCTGCTGCTCGATCCGCGACATGTCGGCGATCTTATTCATCGCACCCGCGCCGAGAGCGCGCTGTAAAGACTGAGTTGGCGCTCGAGATAAACCGCCGCATTGAATTCGCGCTCGACCCAAGCGCGTCCAGCCGCGCCCATGGCGGCGACGCGCGCGTCGGCGAGCGCAGCGAAGCGCGTGAGCGCGTCGGCAAGCGCTTCGATGTTGCCGGTCGGATAGAGCACGCCGGTTTCCTCCTCGCGCACGAGTTCGGGAATGCCAGCGATCCGCGAACCGATGACCGGGCGTCCCGCCGCATAGGCTTCGAGCAACGTCAGCGGGGCGTTCTCGTGACACTCCGACGGCACGACCACGGCCCGCGCCTCCTGGATCACAGCGGCGAGCGCCTCGTTGGTCAGATAACCGGTAAAGATCACGTCACCGTCGAGCTGTTCGCCCAGCGCGCGCAATCTCGCATCGAGCGGCCCGCTGCCGACAAGCGTGACCGGGACACGTGCCGCGCAGGCGGCCCGTACGAACGTCTCGACGCCTTTGAGTTCATCCAGGCGCCCGCAGTAGACGAAGCGCCGACCCGGGACGAAATCGGGTTTGAATCGCTCGATGTCGACGAAATTGGGAATATAGACGAAGCGCTCGCGAACGAATCCCCACTCGACCAGCTTTTCCAGCAAAAACCGGCTCGGCACGATGAAACGATCGACGTTGGCTTCGTAGGCTCGCCATAGCCGGTGCAGATAGGACTCGACCATCACCAAGCTCGACAGCGCCCGTGATCCCTTGATGCAGCGGTGGACGGCGACATTGTAGAGCTTGCCGCCGCGGCAACGCTCGCACGGCCTGCCGCCGGACATCATCGTATAGGCGGGGCAGGCGAGCTTGAGGTCGTGCAGGGTCATCACTGTGCGAATTCCGCGCCGCTTCAGCAACGGAAGAAACGACGGCGACAGATGATGATAGACGTTGTGGACGTGGGCGATTTGCGGCTCGATCGCGTCCAGGAGGAGGCTCATATTACGGCGCGCCTGCATCGAGTAGATGACGCGCCAGGCGCGCAGCAGGTTGCCGCCGAGGCCGTAACTTGCGCCGAACTCGATCTCGTCCGGGAAATAGTCGGACCACGGCGTAGCAAGATTCTGCGGGTGGCGCATGGCGAAGGGCACGACCTGCCAGCCGATATTCTCCATCATGCGGTTGTGCTCAAGGAAGAGCACTTCGGCGCCGCCGCGCGGATAGTAGTAGTTGTTGATCGCGAGCAGGCAATTGGTATTCTTTAGCATGCGATTCACCCGCCGCTCTCGGTAATCGTCAGGAAGCGAAACCCGACGATCGAGGTGACCGTTAAGAACCACAGCTCGCTGCCGCCGCGGAAGAATTCCGACTCGAAGCCCGACAGGCAAAGGCCCAGCATCCAGAATTGCAGAAACAGAATCGCGAGCGGACGATCGGCGGGCTGCGCAAATGCGCGGCGTAGATCGCCGAGCGGCTGGACGATGATCCACCACAGCGCCGCTGTCAGGCCGACGAAGCCGGTGGTGATCACAAGGTTGAGATAGCCGTTGTGCGCATCGCTGGCGCGGTAGCCCCAGGATTCGTGAGGGTTCCATGCGTTAACCAGATCGGGCGCTCCCCAGAACGCCTCGAAGCCGAAGCCGAATAACGGGCGCTCGGCGACATGAGCGAGAGCAAAGCGCCAGATCTCGTCGCGGCCGGTGTAAGTCGGGTCGGACATCAATTGACCGACGGCTTCGCGGACCGGTCCGAACATGACCGAACCGATGGTCAAGATATTGATGGCTATCGGCACGGCGAGCACCAATACCAACACTGCCAACGAGCTGCGCAAGCGCGGAATGCAATAGGAAAGCAGAAGAACGACGGGCAAAAGGTTTAACGGCGATTTGGCTTCGGTGAAGTACAAGAAGATAAAGGCAAAAACGGCGATCAGGATTCCGGCCAGCCGATTCCAGGCGCGATAAACGAAGATGCCGACGAAAATCAGCAGCGCCATGCCGGCGCCGGCGCCGTTCTTGTGCGTGAAGAAACCGCGCCAATCGCCGGCCAATGCCGGCTCGGCGACGTCCGTGATCTGATGAATCGAGCGCTGCGGAGCAAATGCCACTCCGAAATAGCAGGCCGCTAGAACGATGATCGCGGTGAGCGCCAGCAGGCGGGCGAAATGCTCGCGCCCATACGGCAGCAGGAGCAGAACCGACGCTTGAAAGATCGTGAAAGCGGCAAGCACGATGCGCCGCTCAGCCACCGCCGGATAAGCCGACAGAAGCGCGGATATGACAAACGCGGCAAATGTCAGGATGAGCGGCAGCGTCACCGCGCGCTTCAAAAGAACAGCACGCTTGAGCAAGGCGAAAGCCGCCAGCGCCCCCGTCAGCAATACCGTCGCCGCTTGACCGAGGAGATCGCCGGTTAGCTGTGGTTCGAGCAAACGTGGATCGCCGAGATCTGGAAACGGCGAAACCGTGAACCAGCAAAGCAGCAGCGTCGCCAGAAACAGGCCGCCGCGGATCAGGCGTTCGCCGTCGAACGCCGCTAGTGGCCGGACCGGCAGGGTTTGAGTCGTCATGAGCTGGACTCGATTCTCGCCAGCGGTGATGCAGCGATGCGCTTGGTCACTTGCGGGACCTCATTGCTCGACGAGCGAGTGCACCATTGCCTCGGCGCGTTCGGCCGTCGATGCAGTGTCGCGGACTATCGTGCTGTCGATCCATTGGCGCGGATCCACACGCCGCTGCAGCAGGCCGGGCCAGATGCCGAGCGCGTACACATTCCAGGCGGTGACGGAATAAATACCGACACTGATGGACCGACACCGCGCCGACATCACCGCGAAAGGAAACAGACCGAGCATCGCGATCGTGCCCGCGGCCAGCAAAGAGCTGGGCACCATAAACGGTGCCGCCACCAGACAGAGCCACCAGACATGAACGGCCGCCAGGAGCAGAGCCACGCGCCTGATCTGGTGCAGCAACGACCGCCGGTGGGTGCCGCCGATCATGGTTCGCAGGATCTCGCCCATGCCGAAGGCAATGCGCCAAGCCCAGCGCCGGCGGAGTAATCGGAAGGCGTTGCCGGCATGGCCATAGTGCGCGATGGCCGGCCGATCGATGCGCGCGAGCGTCCAGCCTCTTTGGCGCAAGCGGGCGCCGAGTTCCATCTCTTCCGCACTGTGGAGATTGCGGTCGGTGAAGTAGCCCACCACTTCGATGGCGGTGCGGCGATAGACGCCGCCGCAATCGAGATGAGCCACTTCGCCGGGGCGACGATCCGGATCGTCGCGGGTGGCGCGCTTCGCGTACTCGAAGCTTTGCTGTTCACGCTCGACGATCATGCCGCCGACCCCGGCGACCTTGGGATTTTGAGCGAGATAGCTGATGGCGGCGGCAACAAAATCCGGGTAGAGCTTCATATCGCCGTCCATCAGGCAGACGTAGTCTCCGCAGCTGTATTGATAGCCGAGCTGTCCGCCGGCTCCGCACGAGCGGTCCTCAATGCAGTTCATGCGTACGATCTTGACTGGATAATTTTTGGCGATCGCGACGGTACGGTCGGTCGAGGCGCTGTCCGCGAGCACGACTTCGCCGTCGATTCCATCGAGAGCGGCAAGCGCGCTTTCAATCGCGGTGGCGATATTGCGCTCTTCATTCAAAGCCTTGATGACGATGCTGACGGTCGGGCGCGGTCTTGCGGTCATGGCTGGACCTGCGATGCCTGGTTCGCAGCGGCGGGGGCAGCGTCGACTGGCGAGATCTGGCTCAAGCCGAGCGCGGCCGCGACCCCCGGCTCCAATTCATCGCTCGTCTCGCTGCCGACGAGGCCGAAGCCGCCACTGCCTCGATAAGTCCACACCGCCCAGCCAAACCCATGCGCTTCGGCCTCTTCGCGCACGTCGCGGAACCATCGCGCACGTTCGGAGGCGCGCCGGCCGTCAAGCTGCAGCTCCGTCCTTCAGGCGCCGAACTCGCCCAGCATGAGCCGAGCGGGCGGCACGCCCTGCGCCCGCGCCCAATTTGTTATGTCGTCGAACTTCTGCGCAATCGTATTGCGGTCAAATGCGGAGCGGCGATAGCTCTCCAATTGCCGTTGCGTATCCCGGTAGGCTGACGATTTTGCGTCCTGCGCGAGATCCGCTGCCGCAATCGCGGCGGCTGTGGCATTGAGGCTGTCAGCAAGCGGTCGTGCAAGGGCCGGGTAGGGGACATCCGTCAGATAGCGCGCGGCGTTCCACGGCGCTCCCTGATGCGTGAACTGATAAGGATCATAATAATGGAAACTGAACAGCAGCGCGCCATCTTTGGCAAAAGGAGCCGTCCGCATGGCCATCAGATCGGTGGCCGAAGCTTCGTCGCCGCCTTCGATGACGAGCGGAAGGTCGGTTGAGCGGTGCCGGACGGCAGCATAGGCGGCTTCGAGCATTGGCTGCCACGCGCCGGCATGGACCGGCGGCTCGTTCATGAGCTCAAGCGCGACTTTTTTCGAATGAAGCCGATCGAGCAGGCCGGCGGTACGCTCCAACATGCGCAGGTAGTCGCGGAAGACCGGCGTGTTCAAGCCGGCGGTCAGAGCTCGTGCCGTGTAGTCCGGATGCAAATCGCTGGGATGGAAATCGACGACGACGGAAAGGCCCGTGGCCAAGATCAGCCTGACGCGGTCCATCAGAATGTCATCGAGCGCGTCGCGATGCTGGCCTTGGGATTGGAGGAGCGGGCCTGGATCAACCGCAAGACGCACAAAGTCGAAGCCAGCGCGCCGCAGGGTCCGTAGTTCGTCGCGCGTCAGGGCGTTGCCTTGGTCGGAGAACGGCGGGAAAGCAAAGGCATGTGCCGGGCCGGGCTCGATTCTCGCCCACGCCATCGCATGTGAAATGGCAATGCCGCGACGAAAAAGCGCTCCGCTATCGCTTGCCCGTGCGACATCGACATCGATCGCGGTGACGACGAGCCACAAGGCCGCCAGCGCGGAAATGCTAAGAACGATGCGGGCGCGTTCGCTACCGGCCATCGTGAATGTTCCTTTTATGCGCCATCCCGGCCGCCTCACATGCGAGCCACGGGGTCGCCCAGGCCTGAATGAAAGGCGCGGTAGAAGCCGGCGAGCTTGCAGCACAACGAAGCCGGCGTGTCGTCGCCGCGGAGCGGCTCGCGCGGCAAGGCGTAGAGATCATCGCGATGCTGCGGGAATAACGTGCCGTGCCGCGTGGTCACCGCCGTGCGAAAACCGGCGGCGCGAGCGATTTGTGCTTCGCGTGCTCCGCAAGCATTGGCATCGCCGAACGGGTAGGCGAAATGCACGACGGCGCGATCGATGATGTCCTCGAGCTGGCGTCGGCCGGCAACGATGTCCAGCTCCGCCTCATCCGCCGTGGCGCGAGCAAGGTTGATGTGCCTGTCGCCATGGGCGCCGATGGTGACGAGCGGCGAAGCGGCAAGCCTCCGTATTTGTTCCGCGCTCAACGCCTGCCGCTGCGCGAGCGCGCCGTAATCAATGCCGGCGGCGGCAATGGCCGCCCTAACAGGCGCCAGCGCGGCATAATCGGCATGGACCCGCGCCGTGATCTCGGCATACGCTTGCTGCTTGCTGGCCCAATTGCCGCAATCGAGCCCCGGCAGTTCGATGTGATCTCGCGCGCTGATCAACGCGGCAATGCCCAGCCACCACGCGTCGATGGTGCCCGTCCTCATCCCGGTCGTGACGTAGACGGTAAACGGCGCGCCGAAACGCTCCATGACCGGGAGTGCGTGGGTCAAATTGTCGGCATAACCGTCATCGAATGTGAACGCGCAGAATTTCCCCGGCGACGGCCGATCCAATCGCTCCACCGCCTCGTCAAGGCTGACGAATTCGACGCCATTGTCCTTGAGCCAGCGGAGCGTCCGTTCAAGTGCTGAAACGGGACAACGCAGATTTTTATCGACATGCCGGTCCGAATTGCCGACCGTGCTGTGCAGCATGAAGATGATGCCCGGGCCGCCGTAGCGCAATGCAAGCGCCTTAGCGATCCCGCTGTAGCGGGCGATGACGGGCGCCGTCGACATGAGGACCGCGCGGGCGTTCATGGGGTTCCATTGCACCACGTCAAGGCAAAGAGGGCCAGTGAACAGCTCGGGAGTATCGAAGACCGCTCTGGGAACTTGTTCTAAAGGGTAGATTGTAGCGCCGCTGCGAATTGTGCGGCTAACCTTAACAACGATCGGTGTCGGCAATGCGGCCGGTAGGCCGGCCAAGTTTGCTATGGCTGCCGCTCATGCGCTGATGAAGGCCGCCATGCAGACCGTTCTCGTCTCCGATCTGGATCCGACGCTTGAGGACGCGTCTGTTCGCGGCGCCCGCATCACCGTCTACGCCTCGCTTGCGGAGGCGGAACGGGTCTGGCGCGAGGCCGTCGCCGGTTGCGCCTGTTACGTGTTCCAGACCTTCGAGTGGAACAGCGTCTGGAAGAACACCATCGGCAGCACGCAGCGGGTGGCGGAACGCGTTGTCCACGTCGCTGCCGCGGATGAACGAACCCTGATGCTGCTTCCGCTCGGCATCTACCAGCACCGCTACTTCACCAGCTTGCAGTTTCTTGGCGGCGACGCCACCGACTACAACGCGCCGGTAATCGACCGTGCGTTCGCCAGCGCAGTATCGGCCAACGGCTTTGCCAAGCTTTGGCGGATCATCATCGGACTCATGCCGAGGTTTGACCTCGTTTACTTGGCGAGGATGCCGAAAACCATCGAGGAAACGCCGAATCCGATGCTGTATCTGCCCGCGGTCCGCCGCAGCGAAACTGCGTTCGCGGCGACGCTGCCGGCGAGTTTCGCCGATTTCACGGCTGCACGCAGCACCGACTTCTTTCGCCAGAACCGCTACAAATGGCGCCGTTTGGCGAAATTGGGCGCCGTGGAGGTGCGCTTTCCAAGCGATCAGACGGAGCGAGACGAGATCGTCCAGGTGGCCGCCGCGCAGAAGACGGAATGGTTGACCCACTACGGCCTGCCAAACCTATTCGGCAGGCCGGAAGTCCGCGAGTTCTACAAGCGCCTGACCAATGTGCCGTTTGAGACCGGCGACATCGTGGTGGCGTCGCTGCGGGTCGGGCAGCGCATCGTGGCCACCATGTGGGGTCCGCGATTCCGCAGCCGCTACTGTTTTCTGCTGTCGAGCTACGACAGCGAGTGGTCGCAGTTTTCCGTAGGCAGGCTGTTGATGGAAAGCGTCGTGCAATGGTGCATAGCGCAGCGCGACGTCAAAGTCTTCGATCTGACCGTCGGCCACGAGGCTTACAAGCTTCACTGGTCTGATCATGTGTTGCCGCTGCATCAGCAGCTGGACGCCCGCACGCTCAAGGGTGCAGCGGTAGCGGCTTATCGGCACGCCCGCGCTCAGCTCGCGAACTACGACCAAGTCCGCAATCTCGTGCATGCTGTGCGGCGGGCCTTTCGCGCACGACCCGGATTCGCCGGCCGCCGCGCCTGAGCGGCACGGCTGCCTGCGTTCGGTTAGGCCGCTTCGGCGCTGGTCAGAACCACGCCGCGGACCTTGCGCGCGTCGAGGCCGAGGCGCGCGATGAATTTTTCGACGGCAGCTTTGTTCTGCTCGTCGGCGCGGGCGACCAGCAGGATGTGGTCGACCAGGCCGGCAAAGAAGCCGGCGCTCGGATCGCCGTTCAACTCGACCGCGGCAACGATCACCATGTCGAAGCGTTTGGTCTGGTCGAAGGCCTGTTTGACGTCTGCTTCACTGATCGGCCGGTCGCGCCGGCTGTTCGGCGAAACAAACGACGCCAGATTGAGGTTGGTTTCCCGATCGCGGGTGATCACGTCGGACAGCGCGCGGCGCCCGGTGGCGACATCGACGAGCCCGGCTTGGCTTTGATCGGCATCGATTGCCGACAGGGTTCGGCGCCGCAGATCGGCGTCGATCAGCAGCACGCGTTGCGTCGCGGCCGCCACTGCGGCAAAGGTCAGCGCGACCGCCGCGGTGTCGTCCTCATCATCAGCAGCGACGACAAGAATCGTGGGATTGCCGCGGGTTTTGTGGCTTGCCCGCACCGCGTCCAGTATTTTGCGGATTTCCATGGCGAAACGCGAGTTCGGATCCTCCGCGGCGTTCAAGCCGAACGAGGTGTCGACGTTCGGCAACACTGCAAGCACCGGAATGGAGGATGACGACCGGGCGGACGGCCGAAATTCCTTGGCGGCGCTGGCCAATTTGCGGCGGACGATGCCGCCGGCGCGCGGCAACGCCGGGTCGTGTGTGTCCCGCATGATGACGATAGCGGACCCGGCGCCGACCCCAAGGAGAAGGGCGCCGACGGCGAGCAGCAGGTTGGACGGCGGGAAACTGCGGCGCTGCGGCGGTTCGGCGCGGGAGATCACGCGGATGTTCTTGGTGTCGAGCCGCTCCTGTTCTCCGGTCTCGCGGGCGCGAACCAGAAACGACTCGTAGACGGCACGGCTGGCCTGGACGTCGCGCTCGAGCTCGCGCAGCGTCACCATGGCCCCGTTGGTGGTGACCGCGTTGTGCTTTTGAGTTTCAAGATTGGCGGCCAGCGCCGCCTCGTTGGCGCGGGCGCTCTCGTATTCGCTGCGCGCAGCAAGCGCGAGGCGATGGACCTCGTCCTCGATCATCTTCCGCAGCCGTACCGCTTCGGCCTGGATTTCGATCACCGCCGGGTGGCGTTGGCCGAGCGAGGTCATCTGCTCGGCCTCGCGACGCATGACCTCGGCGTATTGGCTGCGCAGCGCGGTGACGGTCTGCGACTGCACCGCTTCCGGGAAGGCGCCGGTCTCGTCTCTGGACAGCTGCAGGCGCTCGACCTGGTCGACACGCGCCTTTGCCGCTGCCGTGCGGGCGTGCGCCGCGCCGAGTTGATTGTTCAATTCCGAGAGCTGCTGTTCGTTGACGAGCTGTCCGCTGGCGCCGAGGATGTTGTTGCGGGCCTTGTACGTCTCGACGCGATCCTCGGCCTCGCGCACGCGATCCTTGAGCTCGTTGAGACGGGCCGATAACGATTGCGAAATCTGACGGGCGGCGTCGGACCGCACGGCCGTTTGTTCCGCCAGATAAGCCTGCGCAACCGCGTTGGCGATGCGCGCCGCTTTGTCCGGATCTTGGCTGGTGACGCTGACGTCGACGACGTAGGTGCGCTCGGCGCGCTTCACCTGGAGCTTCCGCTTCAGCGCATTAACCGCGCTCAGCGCAGGATCGGTATTGCGGGCGCCGCCGAGCCCGAAGGACGCCAGCAATCCGCGCAGGGCCGACGCCCGGCCGACAAATTCCGTATCGCGGTCGAGCGATTCCGCGCTGATCACGCGGCGCAGCACGCTGTCGGAGCCCAGCACTCGAACCTGACTCTCGACTTGCAGCACGGCCGCATCGTTGGTCTGATTGGACGGATTAGGATCGTTGCCTACCGCGTGCAAATCCGTCGGGTCGATGAGAATCTGTGTCACCGCCGTGAATCGATGCGGCACGACCAGCACGATCAGCACCGCGATGAGGAGAGACGCCGCCGTGGTCCACAAAGTCGTCGTCTTGCCGCGCCAGAGGACAGACCGGATACGCTGAAGGTCGATGCCGGCGATTGGAGCAGGCCCGACAGCGACGTCACCCGAAGGGGCGAGGGCCGATTGGATTTGGCGCGGCGCTTCGAACATCTGACCTACTCTTTTGACAGCAGCAGCGCAGCGCTGGCGCACGGGTGACGCCAAGCAACGCCATCATCGGCGCGTCACCCCACAGCGACTCAACGGCAAGCGGCCGGGCATGTCCAGGCGACCCCGTGCCGTTAATCAGTTCATAAGGGGTTAGGGTTAATGCGCGGTGTATGCCGCATTTCACCGGGCCCCAGGCAGGCGCCTGCGGCGCGCCGCTGCGGGGCGGTTACCGGCGGAAGAGGCGGAACAGGGCGCCGACTGCGACGAGCAGCACGACGGCCGGAATCCAGATCAGAACCGCGCCAACCACGGCGAGCAGGATCACCGCGATAACAACGCCGAGGATCAACATAAGAAACGCGATGCCGAACGGCCCGAGCCTGGCGACGTAGATGCGCTGCGTCTCGTCCGCTGCGGTTGAGAACGGCTGCCAAGTCTGCCGGTGCCAAGTCTGCCGGTGCCAAGTCTGCTGATGCCGATCGGGCCGGCGTAGGTTTCGGTCCGGCGGAATAATTTCCGGCTCTACGCGGGGCCGTTCCGGCTGGTTTGGATCTTCAACCATGGCGTGAACGCTCGGTGCCTTATCTGGGTTGGTAGCCGTATGTAAGGTTGGCGCACGCCCTCACAAGCGGCGGATTGCCGCCCTCAGGCGCGCTGGGTTCGCGCGTGATGATCGTGGAGAAATTTGGCCAGCTGCTCGCGCAGGCTTTCATCACGCTCGCTTTTGTGGCCGAGAACGACCGCCCGTTCGAACAAGGATTGCTGAAGCTCCTGCGGCAAATCGCTCCAAAGGTCCGCGGCTGCCGTGCCGAGGACGAGAAGGTAACGCTCGGCGTTCTTGTCGCCCGCGACGTTATCGGACGTTCCACTCATGAAAAAACCTGACCGGCGCGCACACCGACGTACTGGGTCTGCATCGGCCGCTGACCATCGACCACCGGTAGCAGAACGGCGGAGGGCGGTCCAGGTTCCGGCCGTCAGGAGCTAAGACAGCTCCTGCTGACGGATACTATGACGGCGCGCCACCTGCGTGCTAGCGTTCGGGCATGAGCGCCAGCGGTTTCGGCATGGGTCGTAGCACAATCATCGGCGTTGCCGTTGCGGCAAGCCTTTGCAGCGGCGCGCTGGCGCAGGATTCGCCGGTGCTGAGCGAAGCCGCCAGCGCCATGATCGGCGCCTGGGAATTCTCCAATGCCGATCACGATAAGATTTGCCGTTTCATGTTCCGCGCCGATGCCGTGGCCGATGGCTATAAGCTCGACATCGACAAGAACTGCGCAAACCTGTTTCCCTTGACCAAGGATATTACCGCCTGGGCGGTCGACGCGTACGGCGCGTTGCGTCTCCTGGACGGGCGCGGCCACGCGGTGATCGAACTGACCGAGGCCGAGACCGGCATCTTTGACGGCTTCCAACCGGGTGAAGGCCGCTACGTGCTGCAGAGCGCGGCGGCAGCGCCGGTCCGTTCGGCCGAGGACATGGTCGGCGATTGGGCGGTCGCGCGCGGGACAGGCAAGCCGATCTGCACGCTCACGCTGGCGAACAATGCGACCGGTGCCGACGGTTTGGCGCTCAAGCTCAAGCCCGGCTGCGATCCGCTGGTCACCCGGTTCGCGCCGACCGCCTGGCGCATCGACCAGGGCGAATTGGTGCTGCTGTCGGGACGCGGGCAAGTCTGGCGCTTCGAGGAGAACGACGCCAATACCTGGCTGCGCGTCCCGGAAAGTCCCGATCCGGTTCTGCTGGTGCGGCAGTGAGTGAGAATGCGTATCCGAGGGTGAATCCATGAGCGAGGCCGCGGCTGCTTTTCGCGTCAAGCAAATCGGATTTTTACCCGATCATTTGGGCCTCGATTGGATCGATCTGCACCGCGGCTTTGCGCATGGCCGGCTCGAGATCGGCAAGGAGCATCTGGCGCCGAACGGCTATCTCCACGCCGCGGCAGTCGTTGCGCTCGCGGACACCGCTTGCGGTTACGGTTGCATCGTATCGCTTCCGGAAGGCGCCGCGAATTTCACCACCGCGGAGCTTAAGGCCAACTTCATCGGCACCGCACGCGACGGCGGGATTGTCTGCGAGGCGCGCTTGGTGCACGCCGGACGAACGACGCAGGTGTGGGATGCGGAAGTCAAAAGCGAGGCCCCCGGCAAGACCATCGCGTTGTTCCGCTGCACCCAGATCGTTCTCTATAAAGCCGGCGGCTCATGACCGCGGCTAATCCTCATCGCCGCGCCGATTGCTGAATTGGGCGTTGCCCAATCCTGTGCCGATCGTCAGGACGCCCCAGCGCCTGACAGTCTCGATTTCGCGCGGCCATCGCTGGGGCGTCTCGTAGTGGGACACGCTCGTCCGCCCTATGAGCGGGGCTACAATCGGATCGTCGCGGAAAAAGCTTCTGAAAATATTGGTTAACTGCTGAAAGCATGAGCTGATAAAGCGATTCCATAGCGCGGTTGGAAAAGCATAAGCTCCGTCGCGGCGGCGCGGCCCGGATGTTGCAGCGGCCTTCGGGCCATGTCGCATTTTTTCCCCACCGAAGTTTGGAGTCATGCGCGGAAGCCCAGGTCGGTCTTTCGTTATTTTTCGTACCAGCGCATTGGTGCGTTTACCGCAATATCCGACTTTACGCTGATTGTGGCGACGAGCATCGCCACCGGCGTTGTTTATCATTTTCTCGCTTTCGATGAGTGGGGCGACGTCGACGCCTATGTCGTCATCGGCTGTTATTCCGGATTGACTTTTGTCCTGCTGTCCAAATTGCTTGGACTCTACCAGCCGAATGCCCTGCTGTCGGCCGGCGGGCAAATTCGCGGCGTCGTCGCTGCCTGGGGCGCAGCGGTCCTGTTCATGACTTCACTGCTGTTCCTGCTGAAGAGCGGGGCGAACTATTCCCGCGGCGCAACGATCAGCTTCGGTTTCCTCGGCGTCGCCGTCATCGTCGCGTCGCGTTACATCACCGCGTTCAATCTACGCCGGGCCTTGGCCAATGGCACGCTGGGCGGGCAACCCGTCGTCATCATCGGCGATCCGGAAGAGCTTGCGGTCAACTCCGAGACCCATTTGCTGCGAACCTATGGAGCGCGCGAGGTCGGTCGTTTTGAACTTTCCCCGGCATCGGGTCCTACTCTTGCAAACATCGTGCATGATGTTGAAGTCGTCGATTCCGGGATTATGGCGGCTCGGGCCAATCACGCGGAGCAGGTGCTGCTGGCGCTGCGCTGGGTGGATACGGTGCGCGCCGATTTCATCTGCGAACGGCTGCAGGCGCTGCCGCTTCCGGTGTTTCTGCTGCCGGATCGCTCGGTGAGCTCGATCCTTTCGCGATCGAGCTGGGACCTTCGCGTCCTCACCCCGATCGAAGTCCAGCGCGCTCCTTTGTCGCGGCGGGATTTGATCGTCAAGCGCCTCTTCGACCTCATGTTCGCCGGCCTGGCATTGGCGATATTTTCACCGCTGCTTTTGCTGACCAGCGTGGCGATAAAGTTGGACTCCCAGGGTCCGGTCATTTTTCGCCAACGCCGTCGCGGCTTCAACGGCCGCGAATTCGCGATTTACAAATTCCGTACGATGACTGTTCTGGAAGACGGCCGCGCGGTTCGGCAGGCGCAACGCGATGACGCCCGGGTCACGTGGCTCGGCCGTCTGTTGCGCGCCAGCAGCATCGACGAGCTGCCTCAGCTCATCAACGTTCTGACGGGCGAAATGTCTTTGGTCGGGCCGCGCCCGCACGCCGTCGTCCACGACGATGAATACGCCGAGCTGATCGACAGATACACGTTCCGGCATCACGTCAAGCCCGGCATCACCGGCTGGGCGCAAATCCACGGATTCCGCGGCGAGACTGCCGCCGTTGCCCTGATGGAAAAGCGCATTCAACTCGATCTTTGGTACATCAACAATTGGAGCTTGTGGCTGGACCTGCGGATCATCGCGCGCACCGGCGTCGAGGTGTTGCGAGGTCAGAACGCGTATTGAGCTCGGCGGTCCGGCGCGACCATTTATACAGCTGAAGGGCGCCGGCAGGGGCTCACGATTTCGGGTCTTGTCGCTCAGCGACGCGCAGCCGGCGAACCGTCAAGTTATCGACTTCCAGCGAACCAATGCGCGCCTTCTTGAGCGCCAGACGGCCGATCGCAATTTGGCCGATCGCCAGCGCGCCGATGGTAACCGCGCCGACCGCCGCCGCTCCGAGCAGCAGCGCCAATAGGCTGGTTGGGGCTATGACCTTGCGGGGGCTCGTGATGTCGCGCGCCATGGGCGGTCTCGATCTCATTAGACCAGCTTCAGCCCCTTGAGGCTGGCGTGGCCTTCCTTGCCGACGATGATGTGGTCGTGCACGGAAATGCCGAGCGGGCTTGCCACCGCGATGATCTGTTGCGTCATCTGGATGTCGGCGCGCGACGGCGTCGGGTCGCCGGACGGATGATTATGCATAACAAAACCAATCAATTTATCAGATTGCCCGATCTTCTAGCATCATAGCGACTATTGCCGACGTGGATAGGGGCTCTATGGCGGATCACGAAATTCTGCCTGTCCGAGGGATCATTGAAGGGCGATCAGTGACGCTTGCAATTATACGTTGCGTTTGCAAAGATATGTCGGCTGTTGCGCGGGCCGCTTCTTCCACAGCGGTTACAATGATTTTGGTGAGGCGCTTGTGAGTGCAGGAGTCACGATAGCTCGTGAAAGTGTGCCTCGAGATAATTTTGGGTCTCCTGAAGTCGCGATTGCAGTGATCGACGGACCCTATGATGCGGTAGGCCTAAACAAGATTTTGGCGCAACCGCCAATATCCCTAGGTAATCGCCCGTGTAAGCCGCAAGCGGGCTCGGCCTGTGAGCATGGCACGTTCGTCATGGGACTTCTCGGCGCGCGTCGAGATGCGCCGGTGCCGGGCATTTGTCCTGACTGCAAGTTGTTGCACATTCCGTTGTTTTCTGACGATGACGCGAATGGAGCTGATGTATCCGAGCTTGCGTCCGCGGTTGAATTGGCCGTCGCAGCGGGCGCACGATTGATCAATTTAAGTCTCGCCGTGTTGGGTGACGATCGTGATTTTCACGTCGCTTTAGGTTCGGCGCTCGATCGGGCCTATGCTGCCGGTAGTGTGATCGTCGCTGCGGCCGGCAATCAGGGTCGGCCTGCCAGGGGCGAACTTGTGTCGCATCCAGCAACGATTCCAGTTGTTGCTGTGGATGCGCGGGGTCAAGTTTTGCCGTCTTCTAACCTTTCGCCAGAAATAGCTCGCCGGGGCGTCGCGATGTTCGGCAGCGACGTTTTGGGTTATGGGTTGGGCGGAGAACTGACCAGGATGTCGGGCACGAGCGCAGCGGCCGCGATAGCAACCGGTATTCTGGTTGCAATTTTCGGTTCGCGGTCCGATGCTACTGTCTCCGACATGCGCGCAGCAATCGCGCGACTTGGGCCGCGTGGCGGAGAGGTACCGCCGATGCTTGATTACGCGCAAATAATCGCTGCGTTAGACGCGGCCAAGATCGCGCAGAATGGCATGGGGTACAAGCGCGTCTGTCTATTCGCGGCGAAGACTATCAAAACTTTGGGGGGAATCCGATCATGCAAACCAGCGGCGATGTCCGATCAGCAAATCGTGCCAGTTCGTCTGTTGCAGCGCGGCATCCGGCGCTTGCGCTCGCCGGGGAGGCTGGCGAATGCAGCTGCGGCGCCCCGGGCGGGGTCTGCACGTGTAACGAGAATCAAAGCACACACAGCGGTTTTGTGTACGCCATCGGCACGGTCGAAGCAGAATATCCGAACGTCGCGATAGAACGCGAGATGCAGGCCATCGCTCATGCGTTGGGGGTGCAAACAACGCCTGATGCTGACATGCCGATGAAGCAGACCGAGGACCGGACCTGGCAACACGCGGTGCTGTCCAAGGATAGGAAGATGACGCGCTATCTCGCGCGCCAGCTCTCGTGGCGTCTGACGATCGAGGATTCTCCGGTGTTCGTACTCAACCCGCGCTGTCCCAGCGATTTCGACGAGCTAATCGATTGCCTGGCGCGCCCGAAATATCCGAAAGCGAACCCTGGCAAGGGCAAGAGAGCGGGTAAAGGGCGGTCCACCTTCATCGATCCGCCCTTTGGGCCGCCGCAGGACCTGGATGTCGTCGTTGGCGTGAGGGGATCGCAGACGCCTGACGGAATTGAGGTTCTGATGGACCAGGTGTTCACTATGCAACCGGTTCCCGGGCTTGGAGAGCATTTCGTACAGATGGCCGACAATTGGGGACTGAGTGACGAAGATCGCGCCTACAATTTTTTGGTCGCCCGTTACGAGCTCACAGCGCAAAATATTGCCGGTATTCATAAAGACTACAAGCTGACGGGCGTGCCGACATTCTCGTCCCGGCTCAGCGGCAGCGCTGGTCGCATCGTCAGAGCCGTATTCACGTACAGTGGCGACAACACCGCCCTAGAAGAGAAATATTTCGTGCGGGTTGACGTTACGCACGAGTTCCCGTTCATTGTCACTACTTGGCATCCGTATCTTGAGAGAGGGGAAGCGTCATGACTACAATGCCACGAATAAACGACCGCATGGTGGAGGAGTTTCGGCGGACAGGTAAGCGAGGGGCTTCATATTCGAAGGCACGGGGCAGTCGCGTCGTAAGCCAGAGCTCTCGCGTCGTGCAACAGGCGGCCGCGCTCAGGTGCTATCCGTATGATCTCAATGATTGTCCGCCTGGGGCCATAACCACTTGCTTCGACGCCAACGGAAATTCCCACCAATTTCAATGTTGATTCGTCAGCAAGGGTAAGATGACTACACGCGTGCCGTGCGGCTAGGTGGTGATGCCGCGGTGTAGTGAGGGTTGATTAGCACGCGCTTTGTTTCTTTACACAAATAGAAATAGTATTGTATTGTTTTCAACGGCTGTTCAGTCGGGGGGGCTGTACGGTGCGTAGGTGGTCAAGTATCACGTCCGTTTCGACGTTTGTAAGTTTATCGACGCTTCTTCTTGGGGGGTGCGCGATAGTCGATAATGTGGGGGCTCACACTGATACATTGAACGAATCGATAGCCGACTACAACGCCTACTCTATTTTACTGAATATCGTCCGCGCTAGTGAATCCGAGCCCTTGAATTTTGTGGCCGTTACACAGGCCAGTCCGAGCACTGGATTCACGGGAAATGCCACGGTGCCCACATTCACTTTTATGCCCTATAAATTGGCGAGTTACGGAATCAGTGGAAACTCCATTACAGGGACGACATCCGACGCCCTGACGGTGCAACCTGTCGACGATCCCCAGTCATGGCAGGCATTGCTCACCCCTATTGACGTCGGAACAATTGGTTTTTTTATAAAGCAAGGCTATCAGCCGGAACTCTTATTTTGGCTTTTCGTCGACCGCATCAGGATATGTGGCGACTCCAATTGCAAGAATTATGAGGTATTGGTCAACGACCCAGATGATGGGACGAGTTTTGAAAAGTTTGCAGGGCTGCTGCTGGAGCTGATGCATTCGGGACTTACGATCGAAATAGAGCGCGGTCGGCCGAAAAGTGGGACGACACCATCGAGCAAAATTTGCTTTGACAGATCGGCGGCGCTTTTTGCCGACGAAGCAAAAAGAAGACTTCCTTTGGCGCCCGGGCGCGCTGGGTCGACGCCATATACCCCAAGTGAACTACCAAAGCCTGATAATTGCTCAAAGAGTTGGCTGGCAGGAAAACAAGATGACTCTGGGAGTGGAAGCGACTCCTCCAAAGGAGGGGCGTCCATACCACAGCCGATCTACGTCTACTTGAATTATCTAAGCCCCAATAAAGTGCCGAAGATCAAATCAAAAGATTCTACGTCAGCGTGGTTCGACCTTCCCCCAGACCTACCTTACTTTGCTGCAAAAGCAGCGTCGACGATTCTTACGCGGGACAAACTAGTCTCAAAAAGCACAAAAATTAAGATCCAATTCTCAACACGCTCGGCATATGGCGTTTATCTGTTTTTAGGTCGGCTGCTGAATAGGGAAAAAGTTAGTAACGTGCCGTTACGACTCGAATATACGGGTGACAACACTTCTATCCTTGATATTGTCAACAATCATCTTTCGAATTGCTATACGCAATTGGTCTACAACTCGGTTCAATATTGCGTGCCGCGCGATGCTTATAATACTAAAAGGACGTTTACGATTTTACACCAACTTGTGGGATTGAACATCGCCTATACTGCGACACCCGCCACCTTGAACGTACGAACGATACCGTGACCTGGGTATGGCGTTTCGTGTTGAGGGCTCTCGCAACACATTTTCCCATGCTCGAGCGATAGGCCGTCGCGCGCAGATCATTTTTTCCCACAAAATGCCCACTCCAAGGTTGCAGTACAGTTTTTGTTTGGCTTACTAAGATCATATGTCCTTTTACCGGAATCTTCGCCCACTGTGCACTTTACGGGGGCAGCTTTCGAACCAGGGTGATCCTTCAGGTTTGGATGATCTACAAATACTGGACAACTTCCGGCGCCAGCGGTGCTGTCATAGCCCAATAATCCGGACTGGCCCAATAATTGACAGATTGCGTCCACCTGTTCCTGTTCGCATTGCAACTCTTTTTGTTTGGCTGCTTTCTTTTCCTCTTCAGTCGGGTTTTTCTTGTCGTCCGGCAGCATCTTGATGGAAAATGTTGCGGCGATTTTGGAAAAATCGAAATAGGTAATGCCGGGTGCGCCGACTATTGTATCGCCGAAAGCGTGGGCTTCGCGGGCGTTAATTCCAAGCGCTGCAAGACCGAGGAACACGCAGCATGTTACTTGCCTGATCGCCATTGTCTCCTCCTTTGGGAGCCTCACACCAACTTCAGCCCCTTCAGGCTGGCGTGGCCTTCCTTGCCGACGATGATGTGGTCGTGCACGGAAATGCCGAGCGGGCTCGCCACCGCGATGATTTGTTGCGTCATCTGGATGTCGGCCCGCGACGGCGTCGGGTCGCCGGACGGATGATTGTGCACCAGGATAATGGCGGTCGCCGAAAGCTCGAGCGCGCGCTTGACCACCTCGCGGGGATAGACCGGGGTATGGTCGACGGTGCCGACCTGCTGCAATTCGTCGGCGATGAGCTGGTTGCGCTTGTCGAGAAACAACACGCGGAACTGCTCGCGATCGGCGAAGGCCTGCGCGCTGCGGCAATAGTCGAGCACCGCCGACCACGACGACAGGACAGGCCGCTTCTTGACTTGTCCGCGCAAGAGCCGGCTTGCCGCCGCCTGCACGGTCTTGAGCTCGGTGATGCCGGCGTCGCCCAGGCCCTTCACCTCGGCAAGCCGCGCGACCGGCGCCGAGATCGCCTCCGCGAACGAGCCGAAGGTCGCGATCAGCGCTTTGGCGAGCGGCTTGACGTCGCGCCGGGGCAGCGCGCGGAACAGCACCAGTTCGAGCAACTCGTAATCCGAAAGGGCGTCGGCCCCGGCCTCGCGGAAGCGCTCGCGCAGGCGTTCCCGATGACCGTAATAATGCGGTGGGGCCTCGGCGAGTCCGCGTTCGCTTTGGGGCTTCTTTTCCAACATGGCAATTTGAACGCCACTCCACGGCCGCCCCGGCGCCTTGCCGCCGCCGGCGGCACCTCCAAGATGACCGGATTACGGTATTTTGCAATCGGATTGCGATGGCCCGCTCCAAGCCGCCGCCCGCCGGGGCCGGCCGTCGGGTGGACGGAACATGGAGAACGCCATGGATAGGACCGGCAGCTACGCTTACCTTTCTCTCGAACGCGTCGTGTTCGGCCGTCCGGCCGCCGAGGCCGCGGTGGAAGAGGCGACGCGGATTGGCGCCACGCGGGTCTTCATCGTCGCATCAAAGACGCTAGCGACCAAAACGCCGGTGGTGCGCACCATCGCCGAAGCCCTCGGCCGGCACTATGTCGGGCTTTTCGATGGCTGCGTGCAGCACAGCCCGCGCGCGAGCGTCATCGCGGCGGCCCGCGCGGTGCGGGCGGCGGCACCCGATCTCATCCTCACAGTGGGAGGCGGCACGGCGATCGATACCGTCAAGGTTCTGCAAATCTGCCTCGCTCACAATGTCGATTCGACCGAAGCGCTTGACGGCCTGCACGTCTCGATCGGTGCCGACGGCAAGCGGCAGGTGCCGGATATCCGGCCTTCGCCGGTACGCCAGGTCGCGGTGCCGACCACGCTCTCCGGCGCCGAGTTCTCGAACTTGGCCGGGGTTACCGATGGGCGCATCCGCCAAAAGCACTCGTTCATCGGGCCGGATGTCGGCGCGCGCGCCGTGATCCTCGACCCCGAAGTGACGGTGCACACGCCGCAGTGGCTTTGGCTCTCGACCGGCGTGCGCGGCGTCGATCATGCCGTGGAAACGCTCTGCTCGATCGACGCCCATCCCTATTGCGACGGGCTCGCCTTGCACGCGCTGCGGCTTTTTGCCGAAGCGCTGCCGCGCCCCGACGATCTCGGCGCGCGCCTGACTTGCCAACAGGCGTCTTGGCTGGCCGGTTCGTCAATTGCGCGGGTCAATTACGGCGCGAGCCACGGCATCGGTCACGCGCTGGGAGCCTTCGCGGATGTTCCGCATGGGCACACCTCATGCGTCATGCTGCCGCACGTGATGCGTTACAATGAGGGCGTGACGAAAGAGAAGCAGGCGCTGATCGCCGGGGCCATGGGCCGACCCGGCGTTCCGGCGGCCGACGCGGTCGCCGAATTGATCGCGGCGCTCGGGCAGCCGACGACGCTCCGCGCCGTCGGCGTCAAACGCGAGCAATTACCGAAAATCGCCGAAGCCGCGATGCATAACCTGTGGGTACGCACCAACCCGCGACCGATCCGTTCGGCCGAAGACGTGATGGCAATTCTCGAAGCCGCGTGGTGAGCCGGGCTCACGCCGGATAGGGCGGCCGGGTGAATCCTCGGGGCGAGAGGGTGAAAATCTCCACGCCGGTCTCGGTGACGCCGACGGAATGCTCGAATTGCGCCGACAGCGAGCGGTCGCGGGTTACCGCTGTCCAGCCATCGGACAGCACTTTCACATGCGGGCGGCCGAGATTGATCATCGGTTCGATCGTGAAGAACATGCCGGGCTTGAGCACGATACCCTCGCCCGGCCGACCGACATGCACGATGTTCGGTTCGTCGTGGAACAGCTGGCCGAGGCCGTGGCCGCAGAAATCGCGCACCACGCTCATATGCTGGGCCTCGACGTAGGTCTGGATCGCATGACCGATATCGCCGGTGGTGGCGCCGGGCTTGATCACGGCAATGCCGCGCATCATGGCCTCGTAGGTGACTTCGATCAGCCGCTCGGCGCGGCGCGGGATTTCTCCGACCGCGAACATGCGGCTCGAATCGCCGTGCCAGCCGTCGAGAATCAGCGTCACATCGACATTGACGATGTCGCCCTCGCGCAGCGGCTTTGGCCCGGGGATGCCGTGGCAGACCACGTGATTGACCGACGTGCAGGTCGCCTTCCGGTAGCCGCGATACATCAGCGTCGCCGGCAGGGCGCCGTGGTCTAGGCCGAACTCGTAGACCAGCCGATCGATACGCTCGGTGGGAACGCCGGGCTTGATCTCGCCGGCCAGCATGTCGAGGCACTCGGCCGCCAGCGCGCCCGCCTTGTGCATGCCCTCGAAGGCGGCGGGCCCGTAAATCTTGATCTGTCCGGTTTTGCGCAGCGGCGTGCAGGTGGCGTCGACATAGGTCATGGTGGTGGAGCGTGGGCCGCGATGAAAGCGGCCGAAAGCCGCCGATTGACCAACAATGTAAGCATGCGCGCGGCCAACGCAAGCAATCCGCTGCCGCCGCCGTCCCGCTAGGGCTCGACGATGGGAACCGGCGTCGCGATCTCGATGCCGCTGAGATTGATGGCGCAGCGCCAGGCCAGCATCTCGACGCCGCGCGCGCGCGCCTGCGCGAAAGCGGCGGCATAGGCCGGATCGATGTCGCGGGCGAGGGCGAAGCGGTCGGCCGACGGAATCTGAATGACGAACAGGAGCACGGCGCGCGCGCCGCCCGCCCGCACGGCGGCAAGCTCGCGAAGATGCTTGGCGCCGCGATCGGTCACCGAGTCCGGAAATTCGGCGAGCCGCGGCTTGCGCATGAGATGGACGTTCTTGACCTCCAGATAGCAGGGCGGCCGCGCCGGATCTTCGAGCAAAAAATCGACCCGGGAGTTCTCGCCGTATTTCACCTCGCGCCGGATCGACTGGTAGTCGCGTAGTTCCGGGATCAGCCCCGCCGCAAGCGCCTCGTCGACGAGTTGGTGGGGTTGCCCGGTATTGACGCCGATAAGTTCCGGGCCGCTGCCGAGGTCCGCTTCGACCAGCTCCCAGGTGTAGGGATACTTCCGCAACGGATTGCCGGAATCGGACAGCCAGACCCGCGACAAGGGACGGTCCAGGCCGGTCATGGCACCCGGATTGGCGACATGGACGGTCGTCACGTCGCCGGCTTCGAGCACCACGTCGGCGAGGAAGCGTTTATAGCGGCGGGCGAGCGTCGCCGGAATCAGGCTAGAGGAGAATTGCATGGCCGCATTTAGCATGTTTAGCGGAGCATGATCCGTTCGGAAAACCGTTTTTGCCTCCGGATCAAGGGTCTTGTGTCCGGCGTCAAGCGGCGATCCTGCCGCCCAGCTCGTCCTCGATATGGATGCGGATGATCTCATCGAACGACGCCTCCGCCTTGAAGCCGAGCGCGAGCGCACGGCGCGGATCGAACCGGCTCGGCCAGCCGGCGACAATGCGCGCGACCAGCGGGTCGGTTTCGCGGCGAATGCGCGCGGCCACCTTGTCGCCGGCAATCCGGCGCAACGCGGCGATCTGTTCGGCGACGGTGCAGCACACGCCGGGCATGGTAAGGTTGATGCGCGGCCCGAGCGAGTCGCGGTCGAGCCTGGCGGCATGGATGAGAAAGCCGATGGCGGCGCGCGGGCTCGCATGCCAGTGCAGGATGCCGTCGTCGACCGGCAGGATCGCTTCCTCGCCGTTGAGCGGCTCGCGGATGATCGAGGAGAAAAACCCGGAAGCGGCCTTGTTCGGCCGGCCCGGCCGCACCACGATGCTCGGTAGCCTGATACCGACGCCGTCGAGGAAGCCGCGGCGGGAATAATCGGCCAGCAACAGCTCCACCATCGCCTTCTGCGTGCCGTAGGAGGTGAGCGGGGTGGTGGCAAATTCGTCGGGAATCGCCGCCGGAAAGGGGGCGCCGAACACCGCCAGCGACGAGGCAAAGACAAACCGCGGACGATAACCGCCGCCGGTGGTGCGAATGGCGTCAAGGAGCGCGCGCGAGCCGTCGAAATTGACGCGCATCCCTTTCTCGAAATCAAGCTCGGCCTCTCCGGACACGATCGCCGCAAGATGGAAGATCACATCGGGGCGGCCGGCGATCGCCGCAGCCGCGGCCGACGGGTCGGCGATGTCGGCGGCGACCGCCTCGACCGGTGCCGCGAAATTTTCCGGGCGTGGCGGAGCGCCCGTGTCGAGGAGGGTGAGACGGTCGATCGGCCGGCCGTGAAGCGCACCGTCACCGACCAGGCGCGCCGTCAGCCTGCGCCCGATCATCCCCGCAGCGCCGGTGATGAGGATGTGCATTGTTATAACCGAGGTTATAGCGCCATGCCGCCGTCGACGAGATGCGCTTGCCCGGTAATGTAGCTCGCTTCGTCGCTGGCGAGAAAGAGCGCGAGCCAGGCCACTTCCTCGGGCGTGCCCAGCCGGCCCATGGGCTGGCGCGCGACGAAATCCTGCCGCACGACATCCGACGGACGCCCGGTTTCCGCCGACACCGCCGTGATGCGCTCGCCGAGCGACGGCGATTCGATCGTGCCCGGACAAATGGCGTTGCAGCGGATGCCTTGCTTGATGAAATCGGCGGCGACTGCCTTGGTGAGCCCGATCACTGCGGCTTTGGTGGCGCCGTAGACATAACGGTTGGGAACGCCGCGGATCGACGACACCACCGAGGCGACGTTGACAATCGAACCCGAGTTCTTCTCCAGCATGCCGGGCAGGAAAGTCTTGATCGTGCGGTGCATCGATTTGACGTTGAGGTCGAACGAAAAATCCCAGTCCTTGTCGGTACAATCGAACACCGTGCCTTGGTGCACATAACCGGCGCAATTGACCAAGGTGTCGAGCGGCCCGAACTCGCGGCCGATGTCCCTGCCGAACGCATCGATGTCATCCTGGGAGCGAACGTCGAGCTTGCGCAGCTTGGCGCGCAATCCCTGCAGCTTGTTCGGGTCGAGATCGGTGGCGATGACCTTGGCGCCCTCGCCGGCGAATTTTTCGGCGATAGCGCGGCCGATGCCCTGGCCCGCCGCGGTCACCAGCGCGACTTTGCCTTCCAGTCTGTTGCTCATGCTTTCCTCACGAAGAGAGTCTTTAGTTTGAGCATGATCTTTTCCGAAAATCGGTAGCCACCCTCGGAACAAGTCCGAGGGCGGGCTCTTTCGGGATCATGCTCCAAGTCCGTTCAACGCTGCCAGACTGAGTTTCTGCCGGCCGTCATCGTCGGAATTCTCCGGCGCCAGCCAGCGTTCGAAGTTGCGCTTGCGCGCCAGCCATTCGCTGTCGAGCATGGAGAAATACGCGGTGTCGCGATTGCGGCCATTGGCGATCATGTGCTGGCGCAGGATGCCCTCGAAAATGAATCCGAAGCGCCCGGCGGCGCGCCGCGACGGCGCGTTCAGCGAATCGCATTTCCATTCATAGCGCCGGTAGCCAAGCGTCTCGAACACATAACGCGCCAGCAGATACTGAGTTTCGGTGGCGAGCGGCGTCCGCTGCAATGCCGGACTATAGACGATATGGCCGACCTCGATCACGCGCATGGCGGGGCGGATCTCCATGAGCGTCGCCACGCCGAGGGCGCGGCCGCCCGGGTCGAGCATAGTGTAATAATACGGGTCCTTCAGCGCCTGCCGTTCAGCGAGCCAAGCCGAGAACGCAGCTTCGTCGGCGAACGGCCCGTAAGCGGACATGTAGGTCCAGACTTCGTCGTGGCCGCGCAACGCCTGCCAAAGATGGCCGGCGTCGCGCCGCGCGTCGAGCCGTGCCACCGAGCCGAACCGCCCGGACAGCGTCACCGGGCCGGGTAGCCGCGCGGGCGCGGGATCGACCGGTGCTCCGACAGGCCGCGTCGTGTCGTTCATGACAAGAGCTTCTTTCGATCCGCGGCGAAGAACTTATTCAGCTCCGCGTTGGAAATGAGTCCGGCGAACCCGTCGAACTTGCCGTCGTTGGCGATCTCGGTCGCGGTGCGGATGAAGGCGGTCATCGCCACGCGCGCCAGCGACCCGCCGACGCTGATCCGGCGCACGCCCATCGCCGCGAGGTCGTTCACCGTGAAGCCAAGCGCACCGCCATTGAGGAAATTCACCGGCTGCGGCGCCACCGCCTGCACCACCGCCTCGATTTGCTCGCGCTTGGTGAGGCCCGGCGCGTAGAGGCAATCAGCGCCGGCCGCCTTGTAAGCCTTAAGCCGGCGGATGACATCATCGAGATCGGTCACTCCGCGAATGAAGTTTTCCGCGCGCGCCGTGAACACCACCTCGCCGCCCGCGCGATCGATCGCCGCCCGCGCCGCTTTTACGCGCGTGACGGAGAGATCCAAATCGTAGAGTGGCGTAGCTGGATCCTTGGGCGAATCCTCGATCGACAGTCCGGCGACGCCGGTCGCGATGCAGCGCGTGACGTTGTCGGCCACGCCATCGGGATCGTCGGCGAAGCCGTTCTCGAAATCGGCATTCAGCGGCACGTCGGTCGCCGCGGCCAGCTCGCGAAAATGCGCGAGTACATCGTCGCGGTTCTGCGCGCCATCGGCGTAGCCCAGTGAATGGGCGTGTCCTGCGCTTGTCGTCGCTAGCGCCTTGAAGCCGAGGCCCTGCAGATAGCGCGCGGTGCCGACGTTCCACGGATTGGGGATGACGAAGCAGCCGGCCTTGTGAAGCTGGCGGAAGATCTTGCGCTTATCGGCAACCGAGGGGCGGGAGCTGCTCATGCAAATACTCGCGGCGTCAGTGGTTATCGCGCGGCACGAATTTCTGCGCGACGCGCTGATATTTTACCGCCGGTTCGAGCACCATGCCGCCGCCGAGCTGATCGACCATGGCGCGCTGAATTTCCTGCCACGGCGTCTGGCTCGGCGGATAGGGATAACCGCCGTTCTGTTTCAGGGCGGCACGTCGCTCCGCCAATTCGGCCGCTGAAACCAGCATGTCGGCGGCGCCTTTGTTGAGATCGATGCGCACGCGGTCGCCGGTCTTGAGCAGCGCGAGCCCGCCGCCGGCCGCCGCCTCCGGCGAAGCGTTGAGGATCGACGGCGACCCCGAGGTTCCGGATTGCCGGCCGTCGCCGATGCATGGCAGCGACGTCACGCCGCGTTTGATCAGCGCGGCCGGCGGCTGCATGTTCACCACTTCGGCGGAGCCCGGATAGCCGATTGGTCCGGTGCCGCGCATGAAGAGGATCGTGCGCTCATCGATGCCGAGCGCCGGATCGTCGATGCGCCGGTGATAATCCTCCGGGCCGTCGAACACGACCGCGCGGCCCTCGAAGGCATTCGGATCGTTCGGATCGGAAAGAAATCGCCGGCGAAAATCGTCGGAGATCACGCTTGTCTTCATGATCGCGGAATTGAACAGATTGCCGTGCAGCACCTTGAAGCCGGCTTGCGCCTTCAATGGGTCACCATAAGGACGGATGACAGCGGCGTTGCTCGCCTGCGCCCGCGCGACGTTTTCGGCCACGGTCTTGCCGTTGATGGTGCGCGCATCGCCGTTGAGCCGGCCGGCCGCAAGCAATTCATGCATCACCGCCGGCAGCCCGCCGGCGCGATAATAATCTTCGCCGAGATAGTTTCCCGCCGGCTGCATGTTGACGAGAAGCGGCACGTCATAGCCGATCGTCTCCCAGTCTTCGATCGAAAGCTCAACCCCGATGTGGCGCGCCAGTGCCACGAGATGGATCGGCGCGTTGGTCGAGCCGCCGATCGCCGAGCAGGCGACGATCGCATTTTCGAAGGCGGCACGGGTGAGGATATCCGACGGCTTCAAATCCTCGCGCACGATCTCGACCGCGCGCACGCCGGTTTCGTAGGCGATCTGGCCGCGCTCACGGTAAGGCGCCGGGATCGCGGCGCAGCCGGGCAGCGACATGCCGAGTGCCTCGGCCATGGCATTCATGGTCGAGGCGGTCCCCATGGTGTTGCAATGGCCGATCGAGGGCGCCGAGGCGGCGACGATGTCGATGAATTCCTTGTAGTCGATCTTGCCGGCGGCGACATCCTCACGCGCCCGCCAGACGACCGTGCCCGAACCGGAAAGCTTGCCGTCATAATAGCCGTCGAGCATCGGCCCGCCGGAAAGGACGATCGCCGGCGTATTGACGGTCGCCGCCGCCATCAGGCAGGCGGGGGTGGTCTTGTCGCAGCCGGTCGTCAGCACCACCCCGTCGAGCGGATAGCCGTAAAGTACTTCGACCAGGCCGAGATAGGCGAGATTGCGGTCGAGCGCCGCCGTGGGCCGTTTGCCGGTCTCCTGGATAGGATGGACCGGAAATTCAAAGGCGACGCCGCCGGCATCGCGGATGCCTTCGCGCACGCGCTTGGCCAGCTCGAGGTGATGGCGGTTGCAGGGGCTCAGGTCGGAGCCGGTCTGGGCGATGCCGATGATCGGCTTGCCGGATGTCAATTCGTCGCGGGTGAGACCGTAATTGAGATAGCGCTCCAGATAGACCGCCGTCATGCCGGGATTGTCGGGATTGTCGAACCACAATTGCGAGCGCAAACGCGGCTGCTGCGACCCTTGCGAACCGTTACTCTTGGTCATCACCGTCTCCGCACCCGTTTCCCCTGCAAGGCATAGATAGGCCGATTCAGCGCCGCCGCGAACCCATCGCGTCAGCGCAGCAGCCCAGCATCCATCGCTGGTTGCAGCGCAATATACCAGCAGTGATATTTGCCTTTACCGGTCGATTACGCTGAAGTGCCGGTCATGTTGAGAACCATTGCCGCCTTCGATCGGCTCGGCGAGGAGAATGCCTTCGCGGTGCTGGCGCGCGCGACGCAGCTTGCGGCGCAGGGCCGCGACATCATCAATCTCGGCATCGGCCAGCCCGATTTCCGCACGCCGGAATTCATCGTCGAGGCGGCGGTCAAGGCGCTGCGCGACGGCCATCACGGCTACAAGCCGGCGGTTGGCATCCTGCCGCTGCGCGAAGCGGTCGCCGCCGACGTGCACAAGCGCTTTGCGGTCAGCGTGTCGCCGGATTCGGTGATGATCTTTCCCGGCGGCAAGCCGACCATGTTCATGTCGATCCTGATGTTCGGCGAGCCGGGCGCCGACATCCTCTATCCCGACCCCGGCTTTCCGATCTATCGCTCGATGATCGAGTTCACCGGCGGGCGGCCGATCCCGGTGCCGATCCGCGAGGAGAACAATTTCGCCTTCTCCGCCGAGGAAACGCTCAGCTTGATCACGCCGCAGACCCGGCTGCTCATTGTCAACTCGCCGGCCAATCCCACCGGCGGCGTGACCCCGAAAGTGGAAGTCGACAAGCTCGTCGCCGGACTGGAGCACCATCCCGATGTCGCGGTGATGTCGGACGAGATTTACGACCACATGCTCTACGACGGCGAGACGCATGTGTGCCTGCTGCAGTATCCCTCGCTTCGCGACCGGCTCATATTGCTCAATGGCTGGTCGAAGACCTACGCCATGACCGGCTGGCGGCTTGGCTATGCGGTGTGGCCCGGCAAGCTCTACGACTACGCGCGCAAGCTCGCGGTCAATCTGCATTCCTGCGTCAACGCCGCCACGCAATATGCCGGGCTTGCCGCGCTGACCGGTCCGCAGGACGAGGTGGCGAAAATGGTCGCCGCGTTCGACAAGCGGCGGAAGGTCGTGGTCGACGGCCTCAACCGGCTGCCGGGCATGTCCTGCGCCACGCCCAAAGGCGCGTTCTACGCGTTCCCCAACATCAAGCGCACCGGCTGGAGGGCCAAGCCGCTCGCCTCGGCGCTGCTCGAAGAATCCGGCGTGGCGCTGATCGGCGGGCCGGATTTCGGCGTGCTCGGCGAAGGCTATGTGCGCGTATCCTACGCCAATTCGACGGAAAACATCCTGCGCGCCCTCGATCGCATCGGCGAGTTTTTGGCGAGCCGCAAGGCGGCGTGAACCGCCGCTTCATGCCTTCTGCGTCAGCCGGAAACCAACGAGCACAATCGCCAGCCCGGCGAGTTGCGAAATGCTCGGCACCTCGCCGAGCGCAAGATAGCCGACCAACAGCGTGAACGGAGAAACGAGCGAGGGAAACAGCACTGCGCGCGAGGCGCCGAGCAGGGCGACAGCGCGGGTAAACAGATAGGTGGCGCCGGCGCCGGCGAGCACGCCCTGGATGACCGCTTGCAGCAGATTTTCAAAAAAACCTGCGGCGAGCACATTTTTGTAAGTAAACAGCAGGATCGGCAAGCCGAGGAGCGACAAGACGCTGGTGATCGCTGCAGCCCGCGTCGCGTTGATGCGCCACATTCGCACCAGCATGCCGAAGACGGCAAAGAAGCTTCCGGCTGCGACGAACAGCAGGTCGCCGCCGACTGCGTGCGGGCCCATGGTCTGCAGCGCTTCGGAGCCGATGACAGCGAGACCGATAACGATGGCCAAAGCTCCGGCGATGCGGCGCGCCGGCAATGGCTCCTTCAAGACCAGCCGCGCCAGCACCAAGCCGCCGAGCGCCGCGCACGACGGCTGAATGACGCCGCCGTGACCGAGCGGCACAAACAAATAGCCGATATAGCTTAACAGCGCGAGCGGCAGCCCGCCGAACAGCGCGAGCGCGAAGCCGCGGCGCCAGCCTATGCCGCCGAGAACGTCGAAGCGGCCGGCGGCGATGAATGGCAGCAGCGCCAGTCCCGGCCAAACGTAACGATGCAGCGCCATGACCAGCGGCGACAGGCCGACGTTAACGCCGTGCCGCGCGGCAACGAAGCCGAGCGCCCAGCACAGGGCGGCGCCGGCGCCGCACACCACGCCCAACGCCGTCGCAGATTTTGCCGGCGGCGGGACGTAGTCCATTTAGCTACGGGAGCGGCAGGGATCGGCCGCGGGCATCAATACCGTGCGCGGAGCGCCACGGCGCCGGCGATCGGTTTTGCGGGTTTCGCCACGCGGATGTTCTGCAACAGCCAAAAGCCGCCGAACAGCACCACGCCCCAGAACAAATCGCCCTCGGCCATGTTGCGCAGGAACGGCAAGCCGGCGACGTAGCATTTGATCAGCCCGGCCGCATTCGCCGCGTAGATCGGGCTGAACGCCCAAACGGCAAAGTTCGTGACCAAAAAGAATATCAGCGACGACGACAGCAGCATTGGGACAATCAGGAGCGGCCGGCGCAAGCGACCCGACAAAGACGCGGCACAGGCGGGCAAAGCCAGCGTCCCATAAACAACCGCCATCACGCGCCAGTCGTAGAAACCGAGCATCGCGTCGCCCAGCATCAGCCCGGCGATCGGCACAAGGATGGCCGCGGCGCGAACGCGAAGCACGGTCGCGGCGAACAGCGCCGTTGCCGCCGCCGGCGTGAAATTGGGCGCGTGCGGGATAAGACGCGCGGCGACGTCGAGTCCAACGAGGAATTCGATCATCAGCAGATCAGTCCAGAGAGCCGGAGAGCTGCGCATACGGCTGAGCGAGGTGGAGAGCATCGACGCTATTTCCCTTGTTCCGTTGTGAACCGCCAGACGATGGTGTCCTGGGCTTGCAGCTCGAATACGGCAAAGCTGCGATCGCCGTAAGTGCCGTTGACCCAATATTGCCAGTTCTTCTTCCCGGCGCCGCCGCCCTGGTTTTGCACGTCGTCGATCTTGGTGAGCACGGCCGAGTCGCCGGAGCCAGTATAGCTGAACGAAATCCCGTGCGGCCGGGTCGTCGCGGCCTTCATCGCATCGAGGACGGTATTGCCTTTGGCCCAGGGCAGATTGGCGACGGTCTTGGAAGCCCCGTCACCGTAATCGACGATGAGGCGAGCGGTATCGTCTGCGCCCCCGGCGGCGGGATGGTTCGCCGCTCCTGCGGCAACAAGCAGCAATGCAGTCGCCAATAGGGCAACGCGTCGACTGATGCTTCGCGAACTGAGCCGGCCGCGCATAACGTCGTTCCGATCCGACAATAACTGTCGTGTGACCCTGAAATGCCTAGTGTGACGGTTCAGAAGTCCGCATCATTTTTGCCGCGAACTCGTCATGCGGACTTCTGAACCAAAGTCACACTAGTACCGACTATCGCTGATGAATGAGTCGTGATTCAAGGATGCATGAGCGGCATCCCCGAGGCGACGATTATCATTCTGACGGCGGAGGAACGTGCCGAGCTTGAGAGCTTGGCGCG
>Ga0187891_1000322_pt1 | contig 48880 bp, 54 predicted proteins | sample June2016WEW_21_4_FD_132990 | JGI IMG/M metagenome (GOLD analysis project Ga0187891, IMG submission 132990) | Peatland microbial communities from SPRUCE experiment site at the Marcell Experimental Forest, Minnesota, USA - June2016WEW_21_40 | ecosystem: Environmental > Terrestrial > Soil >... | reverse complement strand
TGATTCGGAAGGCTCCACAGTTTCACAGTTTCACAGTTTCACAAAATGGGTAGGGGGGGTGGGGTCGGAATTCGTCGGTACAGACCAGGGAACAGGGACCACAAAAGCAGGGAGCGAGGGAGCGGAGGAGCAGGGAGCAGTGGATCGTGAATCGTGGGCCGTGGATCGTGAACCGTAGCCAATAGCCAGTAGCCGGCAGCCGGTGAGTCCTTCGACCTCGCTCAGGGCAGGCCTCGGGAACAAGGGAACAAGGGCCGGAGGGAGAGACTCTGGTTTGGTCAGTTCTTGAGTAGAGGCGGATCATGGGACCATTGTGCGCCAAACAGGGGAAATGATCGGCAAACTTGGGCAGAAAGAGTCACGGGGAATAAGGGATGGATAATCAGTGGGTTAACGAGATGCGGGCGGGTGGATTCGAGGGTGCGGGGGTTGACAACGAAAAGTAGGGATCAGGGGCCAGGAGCCATGATATGCTATACGTGTATAGCGGAGATGGATCATGCTTGCCATCAGGCTCCCTGAAAATGTCGAGAAGCGCCTTGACCGGCTGGCGAAGCGGACCGGCCGAACCAAGACCTACTACGCTCGCGAAGCGGTTCTCCGCCACCTTGATGATCTCGAGGACATTTATCTGGCTGAAGCGGCGCTCGAAGAGATTCGCGCCAGACGCAACAGGACCGTTCCTCTCGAAAGCGCGATGAAGAAGCATGGCCTGGAAGGTTGAGCTGTCAGTAGAAGCCGACCGCCAGCTCGACAAGCTGGATCCGCAGATCGCACGTCGTATCCTCAAGTTTCTTCACGGTCGTGTTGCCCCATTGGAAAACCCGCGCAGCATCGGAGAGGCTCTGCGCGGTTCCAAGCTGGGCGAGTTCTGGAAGTATCGTGTGGGCGACTACCGGCTCATCTGCTCCATTGAGGACAAGCTGGTGCTCATTCTGGTGTTGCGCATCGGACATCGCCGCGAGGTGTATGACTTCCGATCCGAAGTCGCCCTGTTATATCTGCGATTGGACAGTGGTCGAAATTGCGAGTGCCCTTGGTGACCACTGCAGAGGGAATGGGCTTGGTGTGAAGAAATTCGATCGGATGGACCGCGAATTCTTTGACGACTTGGCCTCCGGTAAACTAAACGTTCGGAGAACCTCGACGAGGGGCATGATGCAAGCCCGTTCTGTGCTTCGGAGGGGTGTGGCTATCAATCGAAATGTCGGTAGCGCCGACGCTCTCATCGCTTCCTGCTGTCGCGAGTTAGCGTTGGAGCTGAAGACGAGGGTCGTGTTCTATACCGCGGATTGGGGTCTTTATACTGTACTTCGTCAGATAGGCTCTTTCACGTCTGTTATGACATTGCGCTACATTCTGCTTCCAAAGAATGGCATCCCAGCCGAAACATAAAGCCCACACAAATGGGGTCCCCATAGTTTCCCCCATAGCCGCTCAACGACTCATTGCTGGCAATTGTGATAGGGCCAAAAGCGATCTTCCTTAAAATATTGATTCTAAAGTGGTAGGCGAGGCGGGAATCGAACCCACAACCCCCGGCTTAGAAGGCCGGTGCTCTATCCGATTGAGCTACTCGCCCACGCTCTTCATTATTGTATCTGCGAAGTGACCGATTCAGGCGGCGCGGGGCTGAGGATAGTACCTTCAGTGACAGTCTGAAGGTAACGGACGACGGTGGCCTCGGCCCAGTGGACGCCATCAGCGGTCCGGCGGCTGAGGAAGGCGCAATGGCCGCCTTGGCGTGGCTCAATGAAATCGATATGGGGATTGGCGAGGATTCGCGTGCGGGTCTCGGGAAAAAGACGGATAAACGGATCGTTCTGGGCGAGGAGGACAAGCGTGGGAACAGCAATGCGGTCGATGACACGCGCGCTGGCGGCCCGGTAGTAGTAGTCGTCTGCATCGCGGAAGCCGCAATAGGGAGCGACGATTTTTTGGTCGAATTCGCGAATGGAGCGCACGGGACCGATGCCTCGGGCTTGATAGATGCTGGGATAGAGCCCTGCTTTGCGATGGAAGCGCCGCATGAGCCCGCGCAAAAAATGCCATTCGTAGATGCGGTTGGCCGGCTCGTGGAGAGCATCGGCACAGGCGGCGAGATCGATGACCGAACAGACAGTGGCCACGGCAACGAACGGCGGACGTGCGCCCCACTCGCCCGCGAGCTTGAGCACCATGTTGCCGCCCATGGAGTAGCCAACCAGCGCCACACGCTCGAGGCCGAAGCGCTCGGTGAAGTGGCGAACTACCGCACCCACATCGGCCGAGCGGCCGGAGTGATAGAGCGTCGGCGTGAGTGCATCGGAGCCGCCACAGTTGCGCATATTCATGCGGACGACGTTCATTCCGGCGTCCCAGGCGCGCATGGCAATGCCCTGCATGTAGCGGGAATCTGATGAGCCCTCCAGACCATGCACAAGCACCACCGTGAGGCGCGCTGCGCGGACCGGCTCAGGCTGCCAATGGCAGTGGCAGAGGACGCGGCTTCCGTCGGCAGGGTCGACTTCCACGGTTTCCGCCACATCGGGCAAATGAAAGGCAGGGCGAGGAAGAAAATTTCCAACGATGGTTTGGAGGTGACCGTTCGCGAGCCAGGGATGAGGCTCAAACGAGGTGAGCCAAACTGATCGTGCTTCTTGCGCCTGAACCTGCGTATCAGCTTGGGTTACCAGGGATTACCCCCTAAATGCGAAAGTTGAACCATCTCCATCCTTAGGCTTTTTCGGGGGGACGTTTGGGGCGGCTGATGGGGATCGAACCCATGACATCCTGAGCCACAGTCAGGCGTTCTGCCGCTGAACTACAGCCGCCGTCTACACTTTCGATTGTAGCATCGAAGCAGATCTCCAGAGGCCGGCCGGAGAGGAGCGAAAGTGCCGCAGCGCGAACCAAATGCGACCTCCGCAAACGCCGCTCCGCAGCAGAGCGCTGCTGCTTCGGACCGCTGGAATCGCGGCGCGTGGATCTTCCGCGACGAGACGCTGCGCAAGCTCGAGATTCTGCTCGATGAGGCCTTCCCCATTCCCGGAACCCACATCCGCTTCGGCCTGGATGGACTCATCGGCCTGATTCCCGGCATCGGCGACGTGCTGGCGGGGCTGGTCTCGCTGGTGTTTCCGCTCGCCGGCTGGATTCGGGGCGTGCCCTACGTGACTCTGGTCCGCATGGCGGCGAACCTCGGCATTGGCGTGACCGTGGGATCGATTCCGCTCCTCGGCGATGCCTTTGACATCGCGTGGAAGGCCAACCGGCGCAACTATCGCCTGTTGACTCGCTACCTGGGCGAGCCGCGGCGGCACACGGGTCGCGATTGGGCTTTCCTCCTGGTCCTGGCCGCCGTTCTCGGCTTGGTTTTTGCCATCCCCGTGGTGCTGGTCGTGTGGCTGGTCATGTGGCTGCTGCATCCATAACGGAACTGATCCAGGACCAAGAAAAAGCGGGTTACAATCGAAAGAGGTTATCGGGGCGTAGCGCAGTCTGGTAGCGCATCTGCTTTGGGAGCAGAGGGTCGGGGGTTCGAATCCCTCCGCCCCGACCATCATAAATTATTGAAATTTCAAGTGATATTGACCATTCCGGCCACGCATCTGCTTTTCCCCGCTACAGCACTGTAGTCAAATTTGTAACAGAGCACACCTCCAAGGTTTTCTTCCTGTATTTCTCAGTGGAATACCTCTTGAATTTGCGATGAGCGATTACTGCACTAATTCCAATCGAGGCTCACGAGGACCGTCACTAGGAGACGGAGCTAAACACCAGTCGAGTGCTGCTCGCGGATTTCTTGGCCCAATGTCGTCCGACTGCGCATGCCCAATCTTTCTCCCGGGTGGCGTCATCGAATTCACATGAGATAACCACGTGCTCCGTCAACTTCACAAAGAACGGAGGCACGAGGCGAGCCCGCATCGAAACACTGTATTGGGAGGTATCTTCAGCGGTCTCCAGGGTGCGTTCGACGACGGCTGTTACCTGTGACGCTCCAACCTTGCGCCCGCTCACAAGATTTCGAAGCGATCCAAGTGCAATTCGGCGATCAGAGGAGACCATGCGCAGCTGCTGCTCGCTGTAGCATACGAGGGCATAATGCGACCGACGAGGTTGTGATTGGGCGAATCTGCTCGTGACAAGAACAGTCTCTGGCAGCACGTAACGGTCGCCACAGATTGTGCTTCCCGCTGTCCATGCGACGACTGCCGGTGGGGCAACATCCTCCTCGCGGGGAGCGGACTTGATGGGGCTGAAAATAACCTCTGGCACCCTTGCCCGCCTGACAAGTTCGAGGATCGAAGGCCCAACAGCATTGCCAATCCCCCAAAGGAAGAGGCCGTGATTGGCTTGCCGCTCTTCCTCTTTCCGGACGAGAATCTGGTCTATCGACTGAGCAGCCTCAGTGCCGAACCGGGTCCAACAAAACTGCAAAGGAATATTCATCGTAAACAAAAATACTACGCATCTACGAATATGCATTAAACTTATGCATTATGCAACAAATTTCGCAAAGAATCCGGGTATTCATGGAGGCACATAACCTTACTCAGTCCGGGCTTGCGAAAGCTGCAAAGGTAAATCAATCAACAGTTTCAAGGATTCTCCATGGGAATCCACAAAGGAGCGGCAGGGCACTCAAAGCGCTATGCAATTATGCAGGTATTGAAGTCGAGAAAGCAGCGTCTTCCACAGCGGAGCCGAAAAAGCTCATTATGGATACGTTCATCAGGATCTGGGATGGCACCAGCCTCCATGCGGAAACCGTTGCTCGGATAATCGATGCACTACGAAACGTTCGCCTACAATCAACTCGCACAGGAGGGAGGCTATCGTGACTGAGCCAGCGCTGGTTCTTAAACGTCGCCTCCAAGACGCAGGTTTGAGCGGGCCTGCTATCAATGCAGCATGGCCGCGTTGGTGGAGTGAAGCCGCTGAAGCATCGTCATCCGCTCGTGCGGAACTCCGCTTCTCTCTCGCTCGTAAGCTGGGGCTCGACCCTTCATCGCTTTTGGACGAAAACGCAGAGCCGCGTTTTGTCTGGCGCGACGAGGCGCGCTTCAAGCACCGGACCAATGAGGGGGAGCTGGAACTCGCCGCGATTACGTCGTTCGGAAAGGCGTTGTCGAGCATCTTGATTTCCGCATCGCCCCCGACGGAGAGGCCGGAATTGCCCGATGCCGCCACCTTGCGACAAGCAGTTCTCGCCAATCAGCCGTACGTCCGTCTTATTGACCTCCTGTCCATCTGCTGGGCTCTCTCCATTCCGGTTGTTCATTTGCGGGTCTACCCTTGCACGCGAAAACGAATGGCCGCGATGACCGTGCACGCAGCGCGAGGGAACGCCATACTGCTCGCCAAGGACTCTGGGTATCCTGCGCATCTCGCCTTCTACCTCGCACATGAGTTGGCGCATGTCGCGCTTGGGCACTTGCGAGTCGGGGATGCGATTGTCGATCTCGACACCAACCAACTGAGCTCGCTCGATGACGTTGAAGAATACGCTGCCGATGCATATGCGCTCGAACTCCTGACGGGGCAACCTCGACCGGTCGTGCTGCCCCACGCCGACCGCTACGTCGCGCGGCAACTGGCCGATGATGCTGTGACGGCATCGCAGAATCTCCGAATCGAACCTGGAACCCTGGCGCTGTGTTTCGGCTATTCCACGGGTAATTGGAGGACGGTGAATGCGGCGATGCGTAGCATCTACACGGCACCGAAGCCGGCTTGGGTGGAAATCAACAAACTTGCCAGAAAAGAACTCCGCACAGGCGCAGTTGCCGAGGACTCTCGCTTTTATCTCGAGTCGATCCTGGGCTTGGGAGCCACTGGATGAAGGCTCTTGTAGATAACGACATACTCCTCAAAGGCGCGCAGTACGGACTTCTTTTTTCGTTTGCCGCAGCTATCCCCGGAAATAACGGCTCCGTGGGCGTCCTCGGTGCGGCACGGTATGTCGTGCAAGATCGTCTTTCGCGGCGTTCATCGGAGGACAGCGCCGTCCAGGAATTCCTGAAGTTCCTGGACGAGAACATCGAGCTTGAACCCACACCGGAAGAAGAGAATATAGCGTCCGCCATTGAATCCTGCGCGCAGCGCGCAGATGTTGATCTTGACGCGGGTGAGAGTCAGCTCTGTGCGGTCCTCATATCGCGCGTGGTACCCCTTTTCGTCACAGGTGACAAGCGCGCCATATGCGCGATCGAGCTCCTCATTGATGCTTACGAGTTCCTCGTAGCCGCCGCCGGAAGGATTCTCTGTCTGGAACAACTGGTATGCATACTACTCGAAATCGCGCAGGTCGATGCGGTTCGCAAGGCAATCTGCGGCAAACCCGATACTGACAAGGCACTATCCATTTGCTTCTGTTGCGCCAGCCTCGCCACCACCAGCAAGGAAACTATCCAAGCGGGCATTACGAGCTATGTCGCAGACCTCCGGACAAAAGCACCCCGGGTCCTCTTTCCTTAGCTGGCCTTGTTCCGCAAAAAGACCGCGTAGGGGTCAACCAATTCGGCCACCAAGCTGATCGGAACCGGCTCGATCCCCGCAGCCCCGGCCTGGTCCGCGATGACCTCAAGGCACGCCTTATCAACGCGCCCTCGAATGTATTGACTGCCGACTACGCCAGAGCTATTCCCCACTGCAACGCGCGTTGCCGGAAGCGGCAGTCCAAACTCTTCTTTGTGCAGGTCTTTAATGCACAGGGCGTACCGCGAACCGAGCACGTTAATCTGCGGGGGAATTTCATGCCATCCAAACCCGTCGGCAGACCACTCGTCCGCACGATTCTGTGCCGCGGCATTCTTTGAATCCATCTCTTGCATGCAAAGATAGATCCTGCCGCCATGCTGTGCGAATGATTGCGCAAATGGCTGAACCATGGTGCGCGGGTGGCATGAGTTGCCCCCGTAGCCCCACATTGCGAAACCCGCCTCTTCAATCTCTCTCGTTTTCCGCTTGATGATCTCCTCAAGCGGCTCCGCTGCATGGGTGCCCACCTTCATGTACAGGACGCCGAGTCCGGGTCTCAATACAATGCTCACTGCGCATCCTCCCGCAATTCAAAATGGTACTCGTTATCGTTTGCTTTCCCGTAGTCGACCCGCATCTTTTCCAGCACGTACCGAATCCGAGGCTCCAATCCGCGCCCATAAAAGTTCGCCAGTCGATGCTCATCCGTGATCGGTTCGCTCACTCCCGGGGCAGTGGTGCCCGGAAGTGCCTTCAAGAAAAGATTGCATGAACGAAGGTCTTCATCTAAGTGGTAGCTATGCAATTGGGACATCATCTTCTGTACGAAGAATCCCGAGGACAGCGCGAATCTCTGTACGTTCGCTAGTACCTGTTGCGTCCATTCCCGGTCGGCATCGTCAGCAATTACGATCAGTCCGTCGCCTGTGTATCTCGTCGCCTCCATACCGCGTTGCACGAAGACCTTAACGCTCTCTCCCTGGTTGCTCTGCCCCCAGGGAGGATTCGTGTAAAAGCAGTCAAACCCTTCCGGATGCTCGAACGCGTCCAGACAGTTATAAAGGTGAGCAGAGAGGTGCTTCAATTCCTTAGCCTCGGCGAATCGCAGCACAGCATTTACGATGCGTTGGTCGAAATCGAACACAACGATCTCGCTCGGGCCGTAATCGATGATCTTACTATCTTGCAAATATGCAACACATGCGCTGATTGCGTCCCCGTCACCGATAAACGCAAGGCGCTTCTTGTCTGCCCACCGCGCGACGAGCTCGCTTTGAAGCACCATATCGCCGGACTTCATGTAAATCTGGTCGAACTCACGCAAGGGTCTCGGACGATTCTGTACCACGTCAGATATGGCGTTGATCGCGGCCTTGAGATCGATTTCCAGTTGTGGTGGCATGAGGAAAACAGTCTAATACAAAACGCGAGTAGCAGTGAGTTTCTCCTTCCCGGAGGAAGTGTCTGCCGGACCGCTAATGCGCCATGATGGCGTGGGAGTCATCAGCGCGAGTCGCCATCATTGTCGGGTCGTTGCCGTAACCCCTATCTTTTCAAGCAGTTTAACGGCGGTATCGGTGACTTCTTTCTCGCCCATGTCCGTCACATCGATGATAAAGACTTGGCACCCGCAAATGATCCCGTAGGTCATTCCCACGCATTCTTGCAGCGCCTGGTGCTCCGCCGCCAAAGACGCAGAAACATCCCGCCGCCCTTCCGGAGCGGCTGCAATCCTTTCCATCATTTTTTCGATGGAACAACGTAGCACCAAAACCCCATCGAGCCGTAGCCGCATCAGCTGGCCGTGAGAAAAGGGGATCACGCGAAACCCAAAGGTCTCCCGCGTCACCGCGTGTGAATCGATGATTACATCCGACGTCAGTCGACGTTCAGTTACCTCCCTAATTAGAAATTCGTCAACTGATTGTACGTCGGTGGCGTGAATGACCGATGCAGACTGGCTCCTCAATTCATCGTAGGAGAGTGCAGTTCCCTCGCTCGCCTTTCTTTGGCGTAATAGCTCTCCATAGTCAAACTCGACGAGGCCGGGGATACGCGCGGCGAGGTTGCGACGCAGCGTGCTCTTTCCGGTCGCCGGCGCACCGGTGAGCATAATCACTTTCCCCATTGTCTTCTCAAACTCCAATCGTGCGTTGATAAGCAATCGCGCTCCTGTGTGGCTCCTGACTTCATGACTTCAAACTCGGAGCGTCGGGTTTATCGCTTTTTGGATGCAGTGTCCCAAGAACCCTATCGGGATTCGGGATAAGAGGCACCCAAAGGTCATTGGCATTGCTACAAATTAGAGCGGTTCTTTGTGCGAGCATCCTTCCGGGGTCTCCGGCATTCTCATACTCATTGAGCGAAAAGCGAAAGCTGATCTCCTCACCCTCAAGCCTTCTTTGAGAAGTGCGGTAGAGCGTCCAAAGCTGCTGAGGCCTTCTTTGTTGAAGCCAAACTGCACAGCCGGAAGCAACACTCGACAATACAGAAGGAATCACCTTGCCCAACAGAAACCCTGGGCCAAGCGTAATAAACAGCGACGAAGCCAACGTGCAGGCAATAAGAATGATGAAAAGACCCAACGCTTCTGACTTGTTATGGTCCGCCTTAGCTTCAAAGTGCCGAATCCTGCCCCACAGAATGCTAACGCTGCCTCGCTGTCTGCTATCGTATTAGTCATCATTACTCTCCCAGTAGCAACCGGCACATGACTCACCGTGCAGCACTTCTCCGGATCGTTCCGAAAGAGTAAAGCGTCTGAAATCAATGCGTTGTTCGCGAGGACTCAACCACTCCATTCACGGGGCGCAGCCGGATCGATAGCATTCTAAATGATGCTGCAGTGCATTTCAGAACTATTCAGCATTGCGAGGATCAACAGGGGACCCAGAGTTGGCCTCCAGGGGAGCAATGACCTCGCGTCCGCTCAGATGAGCTTGCTGATGACAGGAAACTCCTGAAGCAGAACCGCCTCCTGTTCGTTTATGGATTTGATGGCCCTGGCCGTGGACTCGGCGAGGTTTCGTGAAATGTTGTCGAGTTCGATGGCGAGGCTGTTCTCTTCCTGCCCGTGCCAAGAGCCGCGCGCGCGATAGAGCGTAAAGTCCAAGCCGAGGCCAACAAGAGCGGCCTTTACCTGTTCGACATTCTTCTCTTCTGTGAGAATGCGATACATGGACTTTTCCTCTGGAGGCTGCCGCAATCTGAAAGCAAATCAGTACTGACGGTGCCTGACCTCCACGTTTGTTTTCAGCCCGTACACCACCACATTCGAATCGGTCGTCTCGGACACAAGGATTCCTTCCGGTCTCACGTCCAGCCCAACCTCCTTGAGGGCCTTCCCGAGTTGTACGCGAATTCGTCGCATATAGACCTTTATTGACGCCCGCCTCGGCCTGACCGCCGCTCTGTTGGCGCCTAGTGCATTAGCGCCGTGGCGTAGGTAGAACGGATCTGACGACAGAATGCGTTCGATGTGCGTGGCACTGAGAGGGGTAGGGCGATGACGAGACAGACAGTCAATAATCAAGAGGCCCGTGGGAGATAGGCGTAGTGGGATCTCCTGGGCCTCATATGCGAGATACGCCTGCTCCACGGTCTCACCGTGTAAGCAGTTAGTCTCGGGTCGATGGTGGCCATGAATCAAAGCAAGACGCGGGCGCTCCACCGCTTTCTGTCTCCGCTTAGCGAGCAGATAATCAATTTCCTCGGCAATTGGCCTGAGCTCTTCTCTACCTTTCATACAGCACCTTGATGTCCAGTCGGTCACCGTAAAGCCTCTCGGCTGGACCTTTATACGGACCCCGAAGAACGCACACAATCTGCGGCCGCTTCTCAAGCTGGCGCATCGCGTCACAAAGCGAATCCACATCCTTCCTCCACAGCGCAGGGGAAGGGGGAACCATGATTACAAGGTCAACGTGCTCCGCGCGAATGGTATTGAGCGCCGCTTCCTGTTCAGAGCACACCAACACCCTACAATTGACCGGATGCAATGCGTCTTCCAAGTCAGTAGCGTGAATAGGGTCGGGATCGATAATCAACACCTGCTCCATAGCGATACCTTCCCTGCTCTACATGCGGTCCTCATCTTCGAGGACGGAATTTCCCACGCATCCTTGACGCTGGGCCGGCGCGCCGGCCGGCCCAAGGCTTATCTCTTGGCTGCCGTTATGCGGCCACCGCGTTCGAGATAACCGGCAGGTTGATGAACTCGTCGCATGAATCTCTGAGGCAAGAAGCCGTTGTCTCCCTTACACCAATCACAACGACCTTCACAGGCCTCCGTTGAAGCTTCACCAGCCGGATCACGTCGACCATGCAATGGTCTCCTCCCATGCAGACGAGAGTATCCGCAACGAGACCGGCACGGACACATTTACTGATGACACGGTCATCGCAATCAGGTCCGAGTCCTCGGTCAACGGTGTAACCCAGGCCTTCGAAGTGATTTGCGATCGGGCTCGGCAGGCCGGGATTGGCGACGATTGTGGCCTCATGGACCACACCGTATCTCCTGCCAATATTGAGAACGGCGGCTAGGTCTGGACGTGCACCCTTGCCGTACACGCTCTCCACCGACCTTGCGAGGTTCGGGCTATCAGCCACCAGGCAAACTTTGGGTTGCGTGGCTGCCGCCTCTTGCTCTGCGAGAGCCTTAGCAAAAACGCTCATTTGTTTCTTGCTCAGAATTACGCTCATATTCTCCCCTTTCGCTGGTTTCGTGCATCGCAGAATTGAGCCTGTGCGGCCGCTTGTCGCATTCCGCGCTGGCTCCCCCAGGGCAAATAGGTGACTTCATTTCACCTTTCCCAAAACCGAAGACGACAAGAAGAGTCGATCGTCCGGGAATCTTGTCTTGGAGACGCTATACTGCGGGCCGAATGCCGGGAACGTTTTGCCCTATTGAGGTCGTTATCCTGATGAAGAAACAGGGGATATGGTGTACTATTTCTCTCGTTCGCACTGACGGAGTGGAGGACGCTTTCTTGGGATTGCGATGAGCCCAAACGTCAAATCCGCAGCCACCGACGAGCAGTTGGCGGCACGCTTCCTGGAGTCCCGGGCGCCTCATCGGGAGGCTTTCGCAGGGCGGTGTGCCGACCTACTGCACATCCGTATCCGCAAAATGGTGATTGGAAAAGGAATGTGTCCAGCCTCAGCCTCCAGAGAAACATTTGCAGAAGATGTTTTCAGCTTGGCTCTATTCAGACTGGCGCAATCTCTTGACCAACTGAAATCAGCCGAGAAACTGCAGGCATGGCTCGGGAAGATAGCGAAATCGGCAATAGTGGATGAGACCTTTGATCGCGTGCGCCGAAGCAAATCTGGGCCTATTCAGTTCGATTCGCTTGATGACTTAGTGGCGCGCGCCGCCGAAGAACCAAAAGTCGCGCGGATATTGAGCGAGGTTGAAGATGCTGCGGCAGAATATCATTCGCACCACTGGCGCGACCCGGAAGATATAGCCAGATCGAATGAGCGCTTCCAGGTTCTGAAAGCCGTGTACGATCAGCACTCTACGGCTTCGAACAAAGGGGCCGAGTGCGGCGTGATCGTTGCCCTCCACTACGAAGAGGAAATGTCATTCTTGCAGATTGCTTCCTTGTTGGACCGAGCGAAGAGTACAGTTCATGAAATCGTCCAAGATAATATGATCGCCTACCGGGAGATGTACAATCAATTTCTCGCGAATAGGAACACACGCGGAGCAGGGAGCATATTATGAACAAGCCTCGTTCACCCGAATGCCAGGCGCTCCTTGAGGACATTCACCGATATGTCTGGGGAGAACTCCCCGAGCCTCAACTTGCTATTGTTGAGAGCCACTTGGCTCATTGTGGGTCCTGCAAGGAAACGGTGGCCTTTATGCAGGGATTTTATGGGGAGCTCGGTGGTCATTTCTTCGACTCCGAAGAAAACAAAGAGCCCTGCCCAACCACCGAACTTCTTGCAAATGTTGAAGCGGACCTCGCGGATGAACAAGAAGCACACAACGTGCGCGCGCATGTCGTGCATTGCCGCGATTGCTCCAAGAGGTTCCTGATGCTGCGCGGACTGCGCAATATGGAACAGGCGGTATCCGATACGGAAGAGAGCTTGGAGGCCGGGAGGCAACGCTCATGGTGGACTCAATGCTACGAGAAAGCGCTCGGGGCTCTGATCGACATCGGGCAACAGCTTGATCCCGGCTCACTCATCGGCGCGATTCGCGTCACCGGACCAATTCCTGAACTGGCGCTGCGTGGTGAGTCGTCGCAAAGTCGAGCCGGCTTCATGTTTGAGGTTCCTGTCGCAGGAAATGTCTACGGCTTCGATCTGACTCTGCGGAAGGGCGAAATCGTTTTCGACATTGCAGGTTATAAATGGAAGGATAAGTTATCAGCGACGATTACTGTGTATAGCGATGCCGGCACGGTCCTCGGCTCAACCAAAACGGACACGTACGGGAATGCTCAACTCAAATTGCAATACAATTGGCAGTCGAATGAGAGAATCATTCTCGCGATTGTGCTGAACGAGGACGTGTGGGAGTCCTTCTCCATCGCCCTGAATGATCAAGACGAGCAATAGTGTCTTTCACCCCAAACCGTTGATCGTAAACCCTGCCCACCAGAAGGGATTCTCAAATGGGTTTGCGTCAGCAATGCGAAGGATTGGGTACATCTCCAAAACGCTCTCTGCGTCGTGTGAAGTCGTCGAGGATCCGTCGGTTTGCAATATGGTTGCAACTTCCTGCATCGCGGCGTCCCAAGGGAGCGTGCGAAGCCATTGTTGAGCGACACGAAGCGCTTCCGATATGCGCTTACCTTCGGCTAGCCGTTGCGCCATCTGTTTCATCAGCAATTGCACCGCCGGGTCAGGAACGCGCCAAAGTGAGCTGACAACCGTCTTGGCTCCGGCATACAGGAACCCGGCAGGGAGTCCAATATACTCGTCATGGGACTGCTCTATTTTGCTGATTCCTGTTTCGCACGCGCTCAGCACGACAATGGGAGCGCGGGGCAGGTGTACCCGTTCAAATATCTCCCCAAGCGTAAGCCTTCCGTGGCGTATGGGCTGGTTCGCGGATGTGCTTTGATCGCTCGATCGACTTTCGCCCCAAGCGCATTCGAGGCCGCCTCCCATCGGAGAGACACGATCGTAGATTCCATGACAGGAGAAATGAATATAATCCGCGTCCGCAATTTCCCGCACGATCTCATCGACGCTCTTTCGTCCTCCGCTGATTGCAACGCCGCCGAGTATCCGTGAAACGGCCTTGGCTTCGCGCTCAAAAGCATGGCTGTCGGATTGCCCTGCAATGGCAATGACGCTCTGCTTCACTGGTTGCCCATCAGCCTTAATTCTACTGGGCATCGCTTGGATCAAGCGGCAAAGCACCGAAGCCGAGGGGACATATTGTATTGCGACTGTATCTCCCCAGATTTCGCCTGACGGAAGTTGTATCGCATGCAGCGGGACCAAGTGCAGGAACTTATGCGGCGCGAGAATGACCCGATTGACCTTGGCTCCAGTGCGCTTCTCCCATTCTCCGATCATCTTGTTTGGATACTCCGCCAGCTGTGAAAGCCGATCTAGCGTCTGCATCAGTTTGCCACTTCCCCAATGCAACCAGTTCCAGTAGTAGTTGTCCGTGTTCGTCGCCGATGAGCTGTCCCTCTTCTCGAGTGGTCTTTCCCAACCCCGAATTGTTTCACCGACATCCTCGCAATCGAGAATGATTTCTTTGGAATATATGTAGGAACTGAACGACCGATGCTTCGGGAGCAAAATCAAAATGTGAATCCGGCTAAAGCTGACATGGTATTCAACCAGCACGCTCGTCTCGACCCTCGCCAGCTTGTTGATTGCATTTCTGATCTCATAGAACTTCGCAGGCGCGACCGGCATATCCGGATCATAGAGTGGGTCGTCGTATGCCTCCCTGATCGCGCGCAGCGCTGTGAAATAGTCGTCCTCCAGTTTATCTCTCTTTCTTGTCAAAGCAGCAATCTCGCTCTCATCCGCGAGATTCCTCTCCTTTGTATTCAAATTGATCTCTGTATGATGCCACGATCTCCGTAAAGCGAGAAAGTCTTTCAAATCCTCAGCGTCGGCTCCCCGAGGCAGAATATTTCTGTTGACCATCTCCTCCTGCAGAAACACTGCGCGCCCGCGCTCTGAAAAAGTAAAGATGGACCGGAACGCCACGCGTTCCGCTGCAAGGTCGCTGAGAATTACATCCGGTTTGCGGGTTCGCTTATAGCGCATCGCTACGTAAAGCAGATTGTTATACAAGGAAGCGTTGGTCCCGATACGATACCTCTTCAAGCGTAACGTGCGGGATGATCTTTGCAGCCGGTCCAGAAGCCGCGAGGACAGGGCGAATGCTTTATAGGCCCGGGCGTATTCCCGTTTGTTCATATGCACAAGTCCGAGAACGTAAGCCGCCTCCTGGCACAAATCCGTCATCGACTTCTCTCTGGCTAGACGCATGGCGACGTGAAGGTTTCTCGCCATTGAATCGAATCGCGGCATCATCTTGGTACGCTCCGCGTCCACCGCAATTTCGCCTAACGCTACAATTGCGTAGGCACCACCAATCAAGGCACGGATAAAGGGTCTAATCATCCTAATCTTGCCCTGCAAATCAAGCACGCCGTCAAAATGACGAATCGCTTGCTTGATATTGTCCTTATTGTTTAGAGCACCGCACTCGAGGTACGCATATCCAATCTCTGTGTTGATCGAAGCGTTTACGTCGGGATCGTCTTTGAAACTCGTTAGTGCGGCCGTGAAGTATTCGATTGCACCTGCCAAATCACCGCGCTTTCGAAATACGATGCCCAATTGGCGGTTTATCTTTAGCATCAGCGGCGCCAGTTGTAACCACGCATAGGATGGATCGACATTCCCGGATCGCACCTGCTTCCGCCCACGAAGCAGTTCCGTCGTGTAGGGTCTTGTGTGGCGCAACTTCGTTAAAGTCGGCATCTTCTGCCATCCTTCGTAGTGCTTCATGATGGCTGGAGGTGGCTTCAGGTTGTCCAGATGAGGCGCTACCATCCGCTTTGCCCGTTGCAACGATTCCTGGGCCTTTTGCGTCGAATCCGCTTCGAATGGATGCGCCAAGTATGCCTCCCCCAACTCACACCATATTTCCGCTGCCTCCCACTGCGCCGCCAGATGGTTCGCTCCTTCCAGAGTCTCGGCAGCCTCTGTGAAGTATCGGAACGCGGTTGCAAGATCATACGCGGCATCATTCGGGTGCAACTCGACAAAGGCTGAGCCAAGAAGCCTGTTAACCGCAGCCACCGCCATGCGCTGCCTTACCAATGGCGGCATCTTGTTACTACGCACCGCTTTCCATTCAACATAATCTTTCGCTCCGTCGTTATATTCCCGGAGGGCTAACTCCCCGTAATGCACTATTTGCTTGATGTCATCCTGCGGTAGGTTTCCCCGCATCTCTTCCGGCATCTTTGTAACGAACAGAACAATTGTTGAATAGTGAACCCAACGAAGCCACATTCTGTACGGCCGCATAGCAGCCATACGGCTTGGAACGGAGCGCAGTTCCATTTCCGTGGCAAGCGCAAGGAGCTCTTTCACGGTCAGCCGGAAAGCCTCGTCATACGAGAGCTTTCGTTTGGACACCATTAGCATCATGCGCAAAGGCGCAATCCTGATGCCAAGGAACATCTTCAGGTGAAAGCGGATTGCACCAATCCGAAGCCACCAGAAGCTTTCAAGAAATCGCATCGGCATCAGCTCCCTGGGAGAGCGGTGTTTTAATTGTAGTTCCTTAAGTAGTAGCGATATGCCAGCAAATTGGCAATGTTTCTGAGAGCACGGGTCATGCGCATTTGACCCTGCTCATAGACGATACTCCCCGGGGGAGTGGCCGTCGCCGTCTTCGGTCATAGACCCGTGATCGGACTGTGCAACCAGTGCCTGCTTCTGGATCGGCTATTCCCATGATCCAGTCTACGTATCTGTCATGCATCGCTCGATGACCTTCAAATACGAACTTCTCTTTGGCACTTTGAGGGGATTCTCCCATTCCCATCTCTCATAGTATTTCCTTTTCGCGGAGAGCTCTTTTGCGGTGTACTCCGACCCGAAGATCGCACGGAATCGCTCAGGGTCAAGTTCGGCAAGCTTTGCATGGATCATTATTCGCTGAGTTGAATCCATTGCCGCGCCGATTTGCTGCAAACCTACTTCTCTATATTCCTGATCGGTAAGCGTTACAAGGCTCCGTGGAAATGCTTCGGGAGACAGTTCATGTAGGGTGGAGAGATCTCTGAAAACATTGCGTTGCACCTCTGTGGACGGCTCGCGCAGTGCCGCCCATGAGCGATATTCGCCGATGATCCGCATGACTGCGTCTGGGCGAGCAGTGACTCGTTGGGAGATTTCATTGCGCGCTTCCTGGGAAAAGTAATCTTTCCAGCATTCCGTCTTCATTAGCGAGTCCTCAAGATCGTAGTAATGCCAGAACCGCAGGTCACCCGGAGGAACGCGGATGTGCTCACGCGCGTAGTCCTCCTCGCTGGCATTGCTCAGTGCTCGGTCAAGCGCTTTTGTGATCGATGGAAGTCTTTCGAGCGATTCCTGCTTCAATATGTCCGGTGCTCTCCTTATTAGACTCTTATGCGCGTCCAGCTGAATCTGCTCATCCTCCCTTCTACTCTTTTCGAGAGATTGCCTGATGTCGGCGTTGATCTCTTCTATCGATCGAACCGGCTTTTGATTATTGGGAGGACGTTCAGATGTTGAACCAGGCCCATTTTCATCGGTCTGCTCATTTCCCGTCTGAGTTTCTCTTTTGCCGAAGAGCGAACGGAAAGATTCGAATGGAATGGTAGTGGTTTATAGATTAGTAATGACTTTTAGCAGCGTCTTTAGATAAACAGTACTACCATTGCGGAGGATTGCAAGGTGCACGGTTACAGGCTACCTTTTCTATCCAGCTCCGTCGATCTCTTTCCTGTTCTCCCTTCCAGAGGAAGCCGCGCCAATGGAAAGCTGGAACTCATATTCCCCTTGTCCGGCGGGCACAGAATTCAGCTGCACCACGTCACTATCGAAAAATTGACTGGCTAATGATCGAATCAGCCGCAAGGATGAAGATGATTCTTGGCTAGTTGTAAAGAGAATGGACGTTGCGCCGGTGCGATCTGCAAGATCCCGAAGATAAGCAGCAAAGTACTCGAGAGCAAAGGCGTGATTAGGCTTGGTCGCGGCGACCTGCCAGATGGCGATTCCGTTTCGTGGGTTGCTGGTGGGCATTGCGAGTAGATATGCTTTCAATCCGCCAGATTCCTGCTCTAGCACTCGACAATATTCGGGATGAAATCGAGTAAGGAACCACAAAATATATTCAGAAGGCACAGTAAACGTTGGAAATTCGGCCGCAAGAGACCGAATGAAGGCGAAGTCCCTCGGCTCCATCGAGCGAATGCGAGTTTTTAAAAGGGTTTTGACAGCCTTCTTCATGGTTTTGTGCCTCTCAGCGTAAGTCCTTCACGAAAAGGCATTTACAATCTAGACAGTTTTTAACCTGCCGTCAAGCTTTACGTGGGCTCGCGAAGACGCTTCGATTTTGGTCACCCAACAGCATCTGGCAGCGTGGCACATTGCGCACTCCTGATGGCCAACCTTTGAAGATGCCTACCCAAGTTCGTCTCGCTTTCGTTGCCACCAATAACCGCGTAGCCGTTCAGACAGACTCGTGGTTCTCACCTTCGCTGATTCCCTCCAAGTCGAGTGCGGCGGGCAAGGCGACATTCCGATTCGTAGCGCTGCTGCCGGGTTCACGTTCAAACTCCTCAAGACGCTCTTTGACTCCCGCCTCCACGGCATGGTAGAGACCAGGGAAAATGTCAGAGACCGGCTTTTGAAAGACTTGCTGATACCCAAACGCCGTCAGCAAACTGGGAAGAGTCCTGGACCGTTCATGGCGTGAAATCTGGCTCGCTGAAACGCTACCCAGTATCCGTGCAAGATCTCGTTGACTCAGCCCGCTCTTTCTCCGGAGGAATCGAAGATAGGTTCCAACCGAACTCGATGTCATTCCTTCTTTGGGCGATCGTTTTTCGACTTTGACTTAAGTGTACCAAGATAGAGATCTTGCTCAAGCGTCATCAGTGAAAAAATACGCAAGCCGCCATACCGTTAATAACGGCGGTTTTCGCTTTGGTGTAGCGTCGGCGCCAGGGTTTGGCTGCCGCAGCGAGTGACAGGAAATTCAGAACATTTCCATATGAAATCCCCACTGATGTTCTGACGAAAAATCGGATTGACGCCTCTTTCTGCAACTCCAGCAACAATCTGTGGACGAACGGCGTCAAAGAACTTGCGCCACGTGCAATTTTCCATGCCTATCACTTCACATTTGGGTTGTTAAACTTAGAACAAGTCGATAATGCAGAATTGCTCCTTGGCACATGAATCAACAACAACTCGCGAGCTATCTTCGTTCTCATCGGAAGCGCGCAGGGCTGAGCCAAAAAGAACTCGCCATGCTGCTCGGATACCCCGATGAAGGGCCCGTTTCGCGGCATGAAAGGCTGTATTGCACGCCACCATTCCATATCGCACTCGGATACGAGGCGGTCTTTAGTGTCTCTGTATCAGAACTGTTTCCAGCAGCATTCGAAGAGGTTTCGCAGGCCGTCGAAGTACGCCTAAAGAGGTTAGAGAGTCGACTCCAGAACTCTACTGACAAAGGTCGGAAAGCGGTCCTGATCGCCCGCAAGCTTGAATGGATGTGGGAGCGTCAGAACCGTCAGCAATCTGATTTCCCCAATGAAGCAGGACTCGCATGAGATCAGGATCGTCGCGATCGCCATCCGTTCGCAGCGATTGGGCTTTGCCGCGCTTGAAGGTTCGCTGGGCCTCGTGGACTGGCGTACGGTGCACTATCGGGGCAATAGCACTGCACGTATCACAGCAGCTACGAAGAAATTGACATCGCTGCTTGCGCTTTCTTCGCCCTCAGTGATAGTCATCGAAAGGTCCCGACTGCTGAAGGCTCCGAACGCCTCTAATGTACACTCGATCAGTCGGTACCTCAAGCGCGAGGCTGCGCTCCGGCTCGTACCTATGCTCTTTATGAAGCGAACAGACGTACGGAAAGCGTTTAGCGACTTCCATGCCAGGTCCAAGGACGCGATCGCGGCAAAGCTAGCGCAGATGTTCCCCGAATTGCTCCCGAAGCTACCACCGAAACGCAAGATATGGCATGGCGAACATCCGATTATGCCGCTGTTTGACGCCGTAGCCCTCGCGGTCGCGTTCTGGGACCATCACAACGCGCAGGACCCAACGCCCGATTGATTGCTCACCGCAACATGGATTTGCGCCCTCCCGCCGGCCTCTCGGTGACGTATAGACGAATGATTCGTCCGTCACGCCTTGAGAGGCCGACGGGAGGGCTGGCAACCAATTGCTTGGTGGGTGGGCTCCCGTTATCCTTTAATTGATTCTCCGAGAATCATGGCAAACGCTCTTAACTCTTCTGCCAACTGGTTCCAACTCTCACCTACGGGGGGCACCCCATTTGTATCTACGGGTAGCGGTGACTCAATAAATGAGAGAAGACGGCCCTTCTGAGCGGTTCCAACACTTCCAAATACATATCCTGCTGGAAGGGTGATGTGTTGGAACCGCCGCTTGAAATTGGTCGGAATTGCTTCCCAGGTATCCGCCAGATGCATCAGCGGGCCGCAGATCGTATCGAGATCGTTCAGGACAGACTCCGGTTTTGCCCCACTTTCCGACGTACCTCCTTCGAGTTCCGCGAGCCGTCCTGCAAGAAGGAGCCGCTGGGTGCGAAACTCCTCGTCTGTGATGAGTTGTTCCATCTTCATGCGGATCAACTGCTGGAGCTGCTCATGCGCGCGCTTCGCTTCCGCTTCCCGTTTCTCTTGCAATGCGCGGTTTGTTCCTACCCATGATTCGCCGACCTTCCGAACATACTCTCTGAGGTGCGCAAACGAGTGGCGGTCGGCGCTCGTTGCATCGAGGAACCGTACGAACTCCCGATGCACATCGGTTAACGGATAGTTGCCGGGATTGTCGCAACTGCGAAGATGGCAATGGTAATACGGATAGACGCTCGATCGGCCGCGCGAGAACGATCCGGTGAGCGGGTATTCGCAGTTGGCGCATCGCACAAAGGTGCGCAGGGGGAACTCCGGACGAATTTCTTGGTGAGGGACCGAGCGATTGCGTCGGGCGATAATCCGCTGCACAGTGATAAAGATTTCGTGGGTAACCATCGGCAAGTGCCGACCTGCGTGCTTCTCTCCGCTCCACGGATCGCGAATGATCCCGGCATAGAATGTATCGCTGAAGATGTGGTCGATGGCTTGGCCGGTAAGCGGCGCGCCGGCCCGTGTCCGGAGCCCCCGGCTCGTCAACAGACGCAGCATCTGCGCCTTGGTATAGGCTCCGGTGGCGAATTCGTTCCATCCTCGCTGCAAGATGCCGAATGTGGGTTGATCCGGTTGGTCAGGCTCGGTTTTTTTGCTGCCCGGCTGTGCGCTGCCCTTGTAGCCAAGCGGTGGCTTCCACGGAAAGAGCCCTTCCTGCATTTTGCGCCGCATCCCTTGCAGCGTGCGCGCCGCTCGGATGTCGTTGTCGAATTGGGCAAAGCCCGCCAGAATCGTTTCCAGCAGTTTTCCCTCCGGCTTTGCGTCAATGGGCTCCGTGACGGAAACTACGCGCACATCCTGCTTCAATAGATTGGCTTTGATGTTGAAGTGATCGCCGACATTGCGCGCCAGACGGTCCACCTTCCAGACAAGCAACTGCTCAATGCCATGCTCCCGCTTGCCACAGAACGTCAGCATCTCAAGCAACTGCGTGCGGTCGGCAAATTTGGCCGACTCGCCGCGTTCCACAAAAACGCGTACGACATTCAGGTGATTCCGCGCCGCATATTCTTTGCAGGCAAGTTCCTGCGATTCAAGGCTGGTCCCTTCCACCTGTTCCTTCGAGGACACGCGACAATATATAACTGCATTCATGATGTGATTGAGTTTGGTTTCGACCTTTAGTCTCAGCGTAATCAATGAGAGCGTGTTGTCAACCCTCTGAGCTCGTGTCTGACTCCTGCTCCCCTTCGCGCTTTGCAAGATAGATATCGAAGAGCAACTGCGCGAACGCCTGAAGCTCGTGCTCCAGTGCGGGATCGCTTTGCTCGCACGCCGGACAGCCCTTCTGAAATTCCACACTGCCGTCTACCGTCTCTTTGCGGCTGTTCGTCCCGTTCTGCATGAAGCAGAGTATCAACCATAACGTCCCAAAGAGATAGGTTTATAAATCTGCATCTACGCCCAGTTCCGATTGTCTCTGAGCGTCAAACCCATCATGGAATACAGGAAACTCTCCCTATCGTTCGATTCCATCCGGCGTATCGTTAGGCTGGGCCGCTCGACGGGTGTCAGCCATTGAGGAGCGAAGATGGCAGACACGTAACTTTTCTCCTTCGGTTGCGGGTGGTAGTCCCCGTGCTCGGAAAGGACGAGCGGCCCATTCATCCTTCGAGGCGCCCTCCGGCTTTGCTCATCGCAGATATCCGCACGAATGCTTTCTCCAAACGGCTACCACGAGACCCGGTTCAAAACGCAATTTTCACTGCCTATGATTCTGCCGTCGCTCGCGTAGGATTATTCCACGCTTCGGTACCTAAAGGTCGAATCGAAGCGCCCCTCAGACAAGCCAGAAACTCCATTCCTCACCCGACATGATCGGACCGTTGCCCTACATCGGCGGCAAGCGTGCTATTGCAAAGAAGATCATCGCCGTGTTTCCGAAGCACACGACCTACGTCGAGCCATTCGCGGGCGGCGCACAGGTGTTCTTTCACAAAGAGCCGTCAAAGGTCGAGGTATTGAACGATCTTGACGGCGAGATGGTCAACTTCTTTCGCGTCTGTCAGCAGCATTATGAGGAGTTGCTTCGTTATACCCGCTTCCTCATCGTGAGTCGCAGGTGGCATGAAGTGCTCAAGGCAACCGATCCGGTGACGCTCACCGACATCCAACGCGCGGCGCGCCACTTGTACCTCCTGAAAAACAGCTATGCGGGCTTGATCCGCAGCCTGGACTATAAATGCCACGTTGCGCAACCACCGGGATTGAACCCAGAGCGCCTACCGGAAGCCATTGAAGAGACCAGCAGACGGCTTGCGCGGGTACAGCTCGAATGCCTGCCGTATGAGAAAGTGCTCGAACGATTTGATCGGGAATGGACGCTCTTTTACCTCGACCCGCCGTATTTCGGCCTGAAGCTGTATCGCCACAATCTCACCCCGTCGGAATTCGAGAAGATGGCGACGCGTCTGGAGGACCTCAAAGCCAAGTTTGTGCTCTCGCTGAACGACGTTCCCGAGGTTCGCAGGATTTTCAAGCCGTTCAAGTTCCGCGAAATCGACCTTTCCTACACTGCGCAGAAATTGGCAGGTCGCCGCTATTGCGAAGTGCTCATCACGAATTTCTGAAACCTGCCCAAAATCCCGTCAAGCATTTTCTGTCCCTGTGTTTCTTCGGTGTGCCCTGAGGCAACTTGTTGAATCCGATGGCCCTCGCGCCGCGTCGCGCGGGATGTTGTTACCGTTATCGTCACCCTGCCCGCCATACTCGCCGCATGATTCGCATCCTCGAACAACTCATAAGTTCGGTTTGGAACCGCCTGCAAGGGCGGCGACAGGCACGGAAGGAAACCGGCGGCACCATTGCGCTCGGGTTCCAGGTTGCGGATGAACAGACGACGCGGCGACGTATTGGGCTGAGCCCGACCCGGCGCACCATGCATATGGCGCTCCTCGGAAAGACGGGAACCGGAAAGAGTTCGCTCCTTAAGAACCTCTGCTTGCAGGACATCGAAGCCGGGCGCGGGTCCGTGTACTTCGACCTGCACGGCGACGCGACGCCGTTTCTCCTGCGTGCCATTGCCGCAGAAGAGAGGAAGCGGCAAGAGGATTTGAGCGACCGGCTCATTGTGATCTCCCCCGGCGACCCGGACATGTCCGTGGGTCTCAACCCGCTTGGGGAAGGAGAACCGGACTTCGTCTCCATTGCGGAAATGGCGGAACTGCTGAAGATGCATTGGGGCCTGGACCGCTTTGGCGCCCGCACGGACGAGCTCTTGCGCAATGCACTGTATGCGCTCGCCGCAAACGGGCTCACGCTCCTCGAACTCTCACCGCTGCTCACCCACGCTGGATTCCGCGCTTCATGCCTCAAGCGGGTTCCGAACGCCGAGGTGCGGCAGTACTTCGAATTTCGGTACGGGCAAGTGAGCGAACCGATGAGGGCCACCATGCGCGAGCCGATCCTCAACAAGATATCGGCCTTCACTGCCGACCCGCGCTTCCGCCATATCGTCGGGCAAACGAGGTCCACCTTCTCCCTCAGGGAGGCGATGGACAAAGGGTATCGAGTCATCGTGAATCTCGACAAGGGCAAGCTGGGCGCGCACGCGCTCACGCTCGCTGGCCTGTTCTTCACCATGCTGAAGAATGCCCTTTTCACTCGCGAGAGGCGGGCGCTCTGCAGCATTTATTGCGATGAGATCCAAAACCTCATTGCCAATACGAGCGATGTAGAGACCATGCTTTCGGAGGCGCGCAAGTTCGGCGTTGGGATCGTATCGGCTAACCAGTTTCTCGACCAGTACCCCGCCCCAATGCGCGCGGCGATTCTCTCGGTCGGAACCCATATCTTCTTCCAGTTGTCGAGCGCCGACGCGACGACCATCGCGCAGATGCTCGATGGCGGTAAGTCGCTCGCCGAGCGGCTGAAGAACTTGCCCCAACGCCACTTCATCCTGAAGAGCGGTGCCGATCAATGGGTGGAAGGCTGCGTTCCCACGGTCGAGGATTCGAAGACCAGCTACGGCGACCTCCTGAACCGCTCGCGCGCACTTCGTGCCCGCCCGCGCGCGGAGATTGAAGCGGAAATCGCCAAAAGGCACGAAGCAATCACCCGCACGACCGACGAGGTCCTCCATGACTGGAATTAAGCACGGCACCAAACACGGTAGGAGACGCGGTCTCATTCTGCAGCCGCGTGACCTCGATGGCCTGCGGGAATTGGCCGTGTTGGGGGTAGCCGACCGGGAGCAGATGAAGATTGCCGTCGGGTTCGGATCGACGACGCGCGTAAACGCGCGCTTGCTCGCCCTCACTCGTGCGGGACTCCTCCGGAGATTCTTCCTCGGTTCTGGCGGGGGACGGAAGGCGCTTTATGCGTTGTCCCTGAAGGGCGCGCAAGTGATCCAAGTTCCCTGTCGTGGCCCGCGCCGGCGGCAGGATGAGATGCTCGTCGCCGACTTCTTCGTCCAGCATCAGCTTTCGATCAATGCCGTCTACTGCGACCTGAAGTTCGGCACCATCCCTGTCCCCGGGGTGAAATTCGTCAACTGGCTGGCATTCCATGAGCCACTCGTTGCCGGGTTGGCCCTCATCCCGGATGGCTATGTCGAGTTTGCAACGCCTTCCGGCATCGACGCTTCGTTCATCGAAGTGGACCTGGGCCACGAGGCGCTCCGTGTTTGGAAGGAAAAGACTCGCCACTACGTCCAGCTCGCGCTCTCGGGCGCGTACGAACGGCAGTTCCGGCAATCCCGGTTCCGGGTGCTCGTGCTTGCAAATTCCGAGCGGCGCATGCAATCCATCCGCGCGGCCGTAGCCGGAGTAACGCAAAAGATTTTCTGGTTTGCCACGCTCGACGCCGTTCGCGGGGAAAAGTTCTTCGGCCCCGTGTGGCTCCGGCCAGAAGGGGAACACCATCAACCATTCTTCAACGGATCGATATGAAGTATTGCTACCAATGCGGAAAGATGACGGCGGGCGACCCGCTCTATTGCGGGACCTGCGGCAGGACGTACGACGTAAAACTCTGCCCGCGTGCGCACGTGAACCCGCGCGGAGCGGAGGTCTGTTCAAGGTGCGGCTCACGGGAACTCTCAACGCCCCAGCCGAAGATTCCAATGACCCTCCGCCTCTTGGCGTTGCTCGCCAGGCTGGGTCTTGGCCTCTTGCTCTTCTACGCGACCCTCAGTCTCGCCGTAGCGCTTATCCGCACGCCGGAAGTGCAGAGGGCCCTGGTCGCCTTTGGGATGCTCTTGGCTGTCCTCTGGTGGCTCTGGTCGAAACTGCCCGATTGGTTTCAAGAAGCCATTCGCTCTTTCTGGAAAAGCAGGAGGCGGAACGATGACGACTGATGGGAATGCCGAGGAAAGACGCATATCGGGTTTCGAGAACGACGCGAACCCTGCGGAAATATTGGGATTCTCCCCTGATTCCGTAGGGCAGAGCTACCCGCAGCATTACCCGCACGTGCGCGAACCTCTCGGCGAGCCGATGACGATCCGCGAGGTCGCAGGGTTGATCGGGTGCTCGGCGTGGACGGTGCGCCATCGCTACTTGCCACAGGGGATTCCACACCTTCGCTCGGGCCCCATGGGCAAGCTCGTCTTCTATCGCAACCAGGTCATTCAGTGGATTCTTCAACAGCAAAAGAAAGGAGGGAGATAACCCATGTCGCTTTTCAAGCGTGGTAACACATGGTGGGCCTATGTCACGATTGACGGCATTCGCCACCACAAGTCCACCGGCACAGCGAACCGGCGCAAGGCCGAAATGATCGAGCGGCAATTCCGTGATGAGTTGAACGACGCTCGCCAACGGCTGCCGCAACTGAAGCCGGAGATGACGCTCGGAGAACTCGCCGCGCTCTTCATCGGAAGCGGGATGGGGAAGCCGCACTCGCTCGACCGGTTGAAACACCTCTTGCCGTTCTTCGCCGACATTCCACTCTTGCACATCAACACGTCGGCCATCAGGAAATACCGGCAGGAGCGGAACAGCGAAAAGACGCTCACTGCCGCCACTGTCAACCGCGATTTGAGCGTCCTGCGCCGCGTTCTCTATTGGGGCGTCGAGGAAGGGTATCTCTCCTCGAATCCCTTGGGACGGCTGCGCATGGAACGGGAACGCAGAACCAAGCGCCCAGTGATGAGTGTGCGCGAGGAGAAACTGCTCCTCGCGGCCTCACCCGAACACTTACGACGGATCATCCTCTGCGCTCTCCATACAGGAATGCGCCGGGGAGAGATCCTCAGCGAACGCTTTGAGGACATCGATTTCGACAATCGCATCCTCCATGTCACCCACTCGAAAACCCCAGAAGGCGAGTCGCGGGAAATTCCGCTCACGAACCGCCTCTACGAAATGCTCCGTGCAAGTCGTGAGCGTCGCGGCCCGGTCTTCACCTATCAGGGCGATGCCATTCGGATCATCAAGACTACCTGGGCCTCAAGTCTCCGTCGGTCTGGCCTCCGGCACTTCCGGTTCCACGACCTACGGCATACCGCGAACACGCGAATGATGCTCGCCGGAGTTCTCCAGGAAGTCCGTCGGGAGATTCTCGGTCACAGCTCGCAGCGGTCGCGCGACGTGAACGACCGCTACACCCAGATCGAGTTGCCGGAGAAGCGCGAAGCCATCCGCAGACTCGAAGCCTGGCTCGAAAGCCAGACACGCTTGCTCGAAGCGGCGGAGGATCAGCAACTCCTCCTCCAAGCACCAACCCAGAACACCAATGCCACGGAGGAACACCCGAATGAGCGAAACGAAACCCAACCCCCCGTCGCTTGACGGCGACCAGGCGCTACGGCGGCACATCCTCGCGCGCGCCAAGGCCATCAACGGAAAGCTTCTGGCACGGCTCGCGACGGTTGCAGACGATCTCGATGCTGGACACGATCTTGCCGCCCTGGGCGGGCTCGATGGCATCGAGCGTGAGATCCAAACCATGCGTAGTTTCCTACTCCTGCTTCCGTAGCAGGCGCCCAGTTCTTTCACAACCAACCCATAACCCTAAGGAGGAGTTATGACACCACAGAAAGCAGCACCCGCAGAACAGTCCACGGGCCGCAAGGCCTGGGTCAAAAAGACCCCGGTCGAGGTCGTCCTCGAACAGATCGGCAAACAGGAAGAGAAAGTCGTCGGGATGCGCGAGGAACTTGCCCACGAAGAGCGCGAGCTTGCCAAACTGCAGCAGGCCCAGAAGGTGCTCGAAGCGCAGTAATCACAGGGGAGTTGTCCGTACGCGGCAACTCCTCTTTTTCATATTAAAACGGAGGAATCCATGACCACTTCCACCCGTAGTCGCAATCAGAAACGAGTGAAACCGCGGCGGCTGGACGCATTGGCCTTTTACCTTGGCGCACATGGCGTCAATCGCGAATCAGCCCTCAAAGAAATTGAAGCACGGCTCATCCAGGAGGCCTCGGAAGAGAAACAGGAACCCTTGCGCGCGCTCCATGCTCTCGAAGCCAAGCTCCAGCAGGTGCGCAAGGAGAAGCCCGAGGCCGAGGCCCTCTGGCTCCGCATCCGGAAGGAGCTTGGCGACACCCCGCCGCCTTACTTCCAGGCAATCCTCATGGCGGCCTTCGCGCTTTTTGCGCTCGCGCTCGATACGCTCTTCCTCGCGCCGACGATGGACATTCTGAACATCGCTAACCCAGCGCTCCAATTCCTTGCCGCTGCTGGCTTCGCGGCGCTCTGCACCGCATATTTCGAACTGGCCGGCATCATATATATAGATGCTGGGAGTTCTTGGCCCAAGCGCCTGACAGCCAGCGCTGCCGGGGCCGTGGGCGTCATAAGCCTCATGGTCTGGGGGCTCTTGCGCGGCTATCAGCTGAGATTCGCCGCCATCCTTGCCGGAAATCCTCTGGGCCAGTTTCTCGGAGCGCATCCGGTGCTCGCGTCGATCTTTTACATCTTTATCACGCTCGCCACGCCGATCATCGGTGCCACCGCGTTGCACTACTCATGGACAGCGGTATGGCGCGGCACGACATGGCGGCAGGTTCGGAAGCGATTCGAGACACTCCGCGCTTCCGAAGTCCAGCTTGCCCGCGACGTTCAAACCGAGCAAGAACAACTCGAAGAGTTCGACAGACGGAAACAGGCGGAATGCTTGGAGTGGAGCGCCATCTTTGCGCAGTTCTATGAGCGCGGGCGGGTCAACGGTGCACGCCAAGAAACGCGCTGGTCGGTCGTGCGCAAGAGCCTGCTCGGCGGGCTGTGCGCGGCCCCACTCGGATTCATATTGCCCCTGGCCTGGCTCCCGGCGCTCGTGGCCATTCCCGGCCTTGGTCTCTTCGTCTATTTCAATCACCGCCGCCATCATCCGAGTCACGAACGCTACCTCGCGCAGGAAAACACCCAATTCGCGGTGATTCCCGATGCGCCCCAGCAGCGTGAACTGCGCGCGCCACAACCGCACCTCTTATCGAAAGGAGACCCCTCATGACCCCGATTCGCTCCGCGCAATACGCTGCCATCGCCGCACTCTCTCTGCTTGCAGCCTGCTCCCACCGCGCTCCGCAGGGAACCGTGGAAGTCATCGACACCAGCCTGAGCATCACGCCCCGCGCGGAAAAGGCCGCGCTCGATGCCGTGCAGGATCAGATTGTCCACATGCAGCGCGGGGATCAGTTGGTCATCATCCCCATCACTGGGGACGCCGCCAACGACGCCGAGGGGCGCGTTCTACGCCTCTCCGCACCCACCCAGCGTGAGACATACGATACCGATTTGCACCGGTTTCAGGAACAGGCCCTAAAACAATTCGCTACATGGAAAGCATCGCTCAATCAGGATCAGTCCCGAACCGACATCTTAGGTGCACTCGACGCCGCGCGGCAGGAGCTCGCCTTGTTGCCCAAGGCGAGCAACCGCAGGCTTGTCGTCGTGAGCGATTTCCTCGAAGACGACGGTACCTACCGCTTCGTCTCGGCCGGCTCGCTGGCGAATCCGACCCGCGCCCGTGAGCTCGCCGCGCACCTCCGCAAGCAGCACGGGTTCACGCTGCAAGACGTACCTCTCTGCCTAGGCCGCCTCGAAAGCAGCGACTTCGCTCCGCTCACGGCGCAGCGCAAAGAGGCGGTCCACGTGTTTTGGACGGCGTATTTCGCCGCAGGGGGCGAACCAGCCGAAATCCAATTCGATGGCGCGGGAATTCTCGCCGACACTGAGCGCGGCTGCTTTGGCGATAGACGATAACGCATATTCCGAAGGGAGAGGAGAAGGGCAATATGAGCGAATCGAATTTCATGCACGTCTGGGAGGCCCTTCTAGGATCTCTCGCAATGATCGCACTCATTCTGACGGCACTCGGGCTTATGGTCGGCACCGTGAAGTCTGCCGACGCCCCGAAGCGTGTAGGTGCCATCCTGGGCATCGTAATCGTACTGATGCTCGCCCCAGGCATCCTTGCTAACGCTTGGTCAGGTATGTCCATGTGGCAACAGATCGCTCTCGTCGGGATTTGCGCTGGTACTTTGATGCTCTTGAGGCCGCGACGGCGAACAAGGAGCAGAGAACGAAAATGATGTTCCCAATTACAAAGTCGCTGCAAGATGCGATGACGCCGTAGCCGTATGGGATTTATACACGTCCCGCTGCGGCCCCTGATAGGATTCAATAGCAACCGAAACGGCATCCGGCAGACGAACTTCATCCGGGAAATGGAGGGAATTAGACAGCGGCGGTTCGGTACGCCCCCTATTCAGATTCACCGCTATGGTGTAATGTGGTGAAGAGTCTAGGAGGGGGTCTGAGATGAGGGAGAAAAAGGGGCCTGAAAAGGAAGCTAAGGTGCAAAGTGGAGCGGCAATTCGCGCGTCGATCAGTTTCCCCCCTACGATCTACGAAACCCTCGAAAGCATTGCCAAAGAGAAAAAGGTCTCTCTGGCGTGGGTTGTTCGGGACGCGGCGGAACAATACATTGCACAGAAATGGCCGCTCTTTGCTAGCAAATAGGTAAATTCAAAAATGGAACAGTCTCCAAAGACACCACAAAAATACACCGCCATTTCATTGTTCTCTGGCGGTATGGGGCTTGACATCGGTCTAGAGAGCACCGAACGCTTTGAAGTCTTGGCCTGTGTCGAGAAGGAGCGCCCGTTTTGCGACACGATCCGAGCAAACCAGGAGGCAGGTCGCCTGTCCGAGAAGCTGCGCGTCTTCGAAGGAGACATCACGGACATCGATCCAGCAGAACTCCTGCGAGCATGCGGACTCAAACCGGGCGAGGTTGACTTACTCGTCGGTGGCCCTCCTTGCCAAGCATTCAGCACCGCTGGCCGGCGTCAATCGACACAAGATCCGCGTGGGACGTTGCTTTGGCAATTCCTGCGGTTTGTGGACTACATCCAACCGCGCTTTTTCCTGATGGAGAATGTTCGCGGTCTTCTGTCCGCTGCCCTCCGGCACCGGCCGATTTCGAAACGGCCTGAAAAGGGTGGACCACCGCTGGAGGTTGACGAGGAGCCTGGCTCCGTCGTGCGCCTCTTTGCGGACGATCTGCAGAACCTTTCGAGCAGTTATCATATGGATTGCTTCGAGGTGAACGCCGTCAATTATGGTGCCCCGCAACTGCGAGAACGTGCTTTATTCATCGGTAACCGGTATAACGCCGTCGTAGATTTTCCAGACCCCACGCACGGGACGCCCTATGCAAACGCGAGGCCACAGGGCTCTCTCTTTGATGAACATGAAAATGCCGGACTGTCGCCATGGCGGACCTTGGGCGACGCGATAGGCCGGGCTCCCGACCTGAAGGGCGTGATAATGGATTTCAGTCCACGGAAGAAGTCCTTCCTCCGCCTTGTACCACCAGGGTCCAACTGGCGGAGTCTTCCAGTCCAACTTCAGAAGGAATCAATGGGTAAGGCTTGGCACGCCAAAGGCGGACGTTCGGGATGGTGGCGACGACTGAGTTTCGACCTGCCGTGCCCCACCTTGGTTACCATGCCCAACCACGCTGGAACCTCTCTCTGTCATCCGACCGAGGTAAGGGCGCTCACCTTGAAGGAATACGCACTGATCCAGGAGTTTCCTAAAGACTGGATGTTCTGTGGCACGACGATGGAGCAGTATGCGCAGGTGGGAAATGCGGTCCCGGTCCGACTAGGGAAGGTCGCTGGTGAAGTCATCGCGAAGAACCTCGACGGTCTGAAAGCACGACATTGGCACCCGTTTTCCGAGAAGCCCGAAGCTTATCGGGTCATCTACGTGCAATCGCATATTCGGACCCGGCAATGGTACAAAGCCGGGAAAACGTTCGTATGGGAGGACGGGATGGATAATGACGATGCGACATACGACCCTCCCCAGACCCGTCGAAAAGTTAGCGCACTCGGGTAAGAGGAGAACACACCAGAACATGCCACCACGCGCAAATTCAAATCCGTTTTTTTCAGTTCTCCGAGCGCCGCGACACCAATTCAATCCTGATAAGATCGTTGAACTGTTCCGGCTCGTCGATGAGAAGCGTGTGCGTGACTTGGCCGCAAAACTGGCGGATTACATCAGCGTCAATCTCCCGGCCGCATTCGAGAAGCGTGGCGGCCTGAGCGACTACCGAACAAACCCGTATGTACTAATGACGTCGGCCAGCGTGATGGACCTGGGTGCGCCCGACCAATTCGGGGCCTTTCTTTTCAACAGCAAATTGTATATGGCGCTTGAAACGTCATTCGGGAAATCGATCGAAGCCGCGTTCGTCGGTCAGTACCCTTTGAAATCCGAGGTCAAATGGATCGAGGCGCCGGAAAAGCTTGCAGAATTTGCCGCTCTCGACGGGCTCAGCCGCGAGGAACGGGCGAAGCGGCGCATCGATTCTGTATGGCGAGAGGTGGACCGTTCCTGCGTGGTCGGGAAGCGGAGATATCTAACATCGATCAAGAGCGGACCTAACACGATCAACGACACGCAGGTGCAAGGCATGACCCGCGCGATCATCGACAATTATGTTCGGTGGTTTGAACAGACGAAGGCTACTTATCCGAATGTTCAGGAACTCGACGTGGTCCTTGGGCTGACCTACGGCACGGATTGCACCACGAACAACAAGGAGAACCAAATACTCGTAAAGCTCTTGGAGCATGGTTTCATCGAGGAGGACAGGGAGTCGCGTCCTGGCGTGCTGATTGACAAAGCCACGCGCTCGGTGCGGGTATACCGGCGAATCGGAAAGGAGTTCTGGGCCTTTATCGGTCAGCCGGACAGGCCCACGTCTGCGGAATTCGTCTTTCTCGAAGTTTTGCTTGCACTTTCGAAGGCGCTTGCGACGGGCATGAAAGAGGCCGACTTGGAGACACGGATCAACCTGCGGCTCAAGGAACTCGCAGCGGCGCTCGGAAAGTTGCAGTTCCCGAGAAAGAGTCTCCCGTCATGGATAAGGGACGACTTCGCGGAAAAGGAGCTGTTCTGGTTCGCTACGGCAATGACCGCTTTTTACGACGAGGGGATCTGAGGTGGAACGGTCGCTTCGGGCGCATCTACCACACGGGCAGTTTGAAGGAACTACGCCGCGAGATTCGAGAACGATGCAGGCGGTCCGGGGGAGGAATAACCGAACCACCGAGAAACGCCTGCGCTTCGGCTTAGTGCGACGCGGAGTCGTCGGATGGCAGGTGCAGCCAGGGGGCCTTATGGGGAAACCAGATTTCTTCTTTCCGGCGAGGAATGTTGCCGTTTTTGTAGATGGTTGCTTTTGGCATGGATGCCCCGAGTGTGGTCATGTTCCGCGAAAGAATGTTAGCTTCTGGCGCGCTAAGATTGGGCGAAATCGGTATAGAGACCGTATTGTCGATGCAGAATTGGAACAACAGGGTATCCGCGTCCTTCGCTTTTGGGAGCATGAGTTGGATTTAGGACTAGGAGCGTGCATCAAGAAGGTCATTGCTTGCCTCAAGGAACCCCCCATTCCAGAGAGGAAACGAGGCGGTACAATAAGGGTTACATTTTGAAAGCACGTCTGAGGGGTCATCATAGTAAATCCGTTCGAAGTTCGAGCAATGGAGGGGCATTTGATCGGATTTGAGAACCAACGGACCGAGGATGAAATTGCTGCATCGGTAGCCGATGCGCTGACCGGGATGGGCTTCTCTGCAAGCTCGCAGGACACTGGTGGAGGCATCTGTTGCGTCATTCTGCAACGCAAAGACGGCGGTGAAATCATTTGGGGAACCGCAGACTTCAACTGGGGTGCGTCCATAGTCGATGCCAATGGAAAGGTCACATCGAGTATCACGACAAGGTGTTCAAGCGAAAGCCAAGATATGGTCGCCATCGTCGAGGCCATTAAGGGCCCGTCAATCGCGGCGGGTGCCGCATTCTGACCGGGTTTTCGGAATCCTGTTTGCGAACAGAACCCGAGCAACTGCTTGCGCTAGAGGAGCGCGTGGTTGCGTTCGCACCACTACATTCGCCTCAGGGGAGTTTGAATATCTCCCGGAGCCGACGCTCCAGCGTCTGACAGTCCTTTGTTTCGCACTCCCAGATAACTTGTACCTCCCACCCAAGTGCTCGTAGCTCGCGCGTAACCTGCCTATCTCTCCGAACATTGTGGCGAAACTTACTTCTCCAGAATTCAATCTGACTCTTAGGCATCGTCGACTTTCTGCAATCCCGGTGGCGATGCCAGAAGCACCCGTGGACAAAGATTGCCACGCTTCGCTTTCGAAACACAATATCGGGCGTCCCAGGCAATTCCCGGCGGTGAAGCCGAAAGCGCAGTCCGAGTGCGTGGGCAGCGCGTCTGACCCTAACCTCCGGCGATGTGTTTTTGGCCTTGACGCGAGACATTAGCCACGAGCGACGTTGCGGTGTAAGACGGTCCATAGGAAGCCAGCCCCTTTTTCTCGGTGCTTGGAGCACGACCATCGAGCCTTTCCGCTATTGCCAGGAAAATCGCTCGCGCGATGATCGGCGAGACGCTATTCCCGATCATTCGAAAGGAGTGCCATATCGTTGGGTGAAATCTATACGCATCGGGGAACCCCTGTAGTCTCGCCGCTTCTCTGACGGTGATCACTCGAGGTTCCTCAGGGTGGAGCGGTCGCACCGATTGGTACGATCCTCTGTCGGCCCCAGTTCCCGCACGAAGCGTCGGGCATTGGCCGACCCAATCCAGGCGCTGGTGCCTGCCGACCACGTCGGTACCTCCGGGCGGCACCGTTCTGAATCGCCGAATCACCTTGCCGCTGTGTTCGGTTGTTCGGTGCCCTGTAAACTTTCCTCCGGGCCCTCTTAGCATCCTTGCGTATTCTGAGGGCCTTCCGCTCCGTGCGATGCGCCAGACGTCAAAGCCCGCCTCTTCGCCAACGTAGGCCGCGTTCTCAAGGTCAGCGATAGCAGCTCGAACCGTGGCCACGGGGCGCTTAAGCCTTGCGATGTCGTTTAGCTCGATTGGTTCGCCGCAGTCCTTGTGGATGCCGATCAGGAAGAGGCGTTGGCGTCTCGTGGCGGCCCCGAAATCCGCTGCGTCTAGAAGTTCGGGGCCTAGGATTGCATATCGATCCTCAATGAGCTTTAATGCGCTACCGAGGATGGCCCGGGAATCCGAAGAGCCGAGTCCGCGCACGTTCTCCATTACGAAGAAGGCGGGTTGTACCTCTCGGACTATTCGGAAAAAATGGCCCACGAGCAGGCTCCTGGGATCGTCGGGCAGGCGCCGTCCGATCATACTGAAACCTTGGCAGGGCGGGCCTCCAAAGATGCCGTCAACCCTCCCTCCCGCTGCGGCGAGAACCGTATCTCCGTGGATCTTCGAGATGTCACCGATTACGAGTCGGGTATGCGGGAAATTGGAAGGGAACGCAAATGTGAGTACGGGGTCGATGTCGAAGGCAGCAGCGACACGAAACCCCGCCTCCTGGGCTCCGAGAGAGAACCCGCCACATCCCGAGAAGAGATCGACCAAAGTCATCTGTCGTGAGCGCCTTTGGAGGACTCGGACGCTATGCTATTATCTGCGCAAACGCAGGGTATTGGCGATAGTAACTTTGGAAAGCCTCGATCTGTTCCTCCTCGAGATCAAATCCCAAAGCCTGAACATCTTCGCGAGACAGCTTTCTGGGGCAGGGCAGTTGCGATTGAAGCACCGCAGCTTCTCGGATCGTGAGGTTGGGTGCCTTGATCGGCCTGGGCGGTCGACATGGCCAGTTTGCTGCTCCGACCGTCGACTTGGCTGACTCCTCATCCCCCCTAACTGGCAGGATCCCCCCGACCGTCACCATCGGAGGACCGTCCTGGTAGATTGCGCGGAAGGCGGGGACAAAGCCGCCGGGCCGCGCCATGTCTGCGGCTATCGACCCCATGAATTGAATAACGAGGTTCGCCAGCGTCTCTCGCATCTGCTCGCCTTCGCACTCTTCCTTGGAAAGTTCATCCGGCACAACCGACCCCAGCAATGAGCGTAGCAACTGGGGGCGCTGTGGCGCCTCGTCATACCTGCTATCCTTACCATCGAACGTGACAAGGAAAATGCTATTACCCGGCGAGTTTTCGACCACCGACCTAATGTCGAGCTTGATTGATTCGTTGAGCTCATAGTCATAATCCAGCCAGATCATCCAGGGGCGGTTGGCATAGAACTCGTCCACGTACAGCGTGGGCAGAACGGCCGACGAAAGGCCTTCCCTCACCCTCACTGTGATGAACGGCGAGTTGAACCTCGCGCGCCTGAACCCGATTTCGTTGCATTCTATGGACACCATGTCCTCCACGCCAAGGATCTTGTGTGCCATCACGAAGTCGGTAAACCAGATCGACCCCATGCCGATGTAGGCCAGACGCTGCAAGTCCATCGTGTCCTGCAAGATTCGAACGCCCTCAAAAACGATCTGCCTTTGGATACTCTTGCTTGGGCGCAGGCTGTAATTAACTGCATCGAACGACGGCATCATTCCTCCCCGACCTTCTCCCGATAGGCGTAGTTGAACGATCTGAGGCCAACCTCCCTGTAGGGGAGGTTGGCGCTTCCAAATTTCCTGGCCAAGTTGCGCATCCTCGTCAATGGTACCGAGTATTGGACATTCGCAACAGGCTCGCTGTCGCGAGCAATCAGCTCCGGGAGTTGAACGGAGGGACGCAGGCTCACGGAATAGATCGGGACTGGGTGTGCCTGCTGCTCTTTCTGCCTGGCATCTTCGAGCGCTTGCTTGCGCAGGTTTGTGTAGTCGATCCACTTTCGTGTTAGTTCTCGCATGCGGGGCCTTGCACGTCGAAATACCTCGGAGGAATCATCGATGCTCCGCTTGGTAGTAGTCAGGGGAAGGGCGACGGCGTTTCTCGCACTGAACAGAATCACGCCGATAAAGCCGGCGTATTGTGGGTGCCAAATAGGCCAGTCGTCCGTACCCCATCCAGTAGAGACCGTGCGATCAGCTGCAAGGACGATACGGCCGTTGCAGACGACGTACCACCCGAACAGCTCGGCCCCGCGAGAACGCTCTGCCAAATCTTCCGGCTCGGTCGCCTCAGGAGGGGGAGGGAGGGCTGCCATGCCGCCGATTATCTCCACGCCGACCTCGTTCCCATCGGTTCGATCCTTATACGCGAACCGCATCGGAGCGAACTCGGCGCTCTCTCGGAGTGCGATCTGCAAGCCCGTGATCGGAGAATCGTTGAGCGAGATCTTCAGGCCTCGCTCGAGGTAAAGCGAGTAGTCTCTGGCGATGATGCGCCGCAAATCCTGGTGAAACGCCTCGCTCCCGAAGAGCCCGTCGGCCTCGGGCGTTAATGCGTCAATCTGTATGCGAACGCCATTCTCTCTTAAGTGCACGTCCGTCACGATGTCGAAGTCCCATGGAGGCTCGTTGGTGGAAAGCCAATCGTTGACGTTGATCGGGACCGCAAAGGACTCTCTCACTCCATTCGAGGTCAGGTATGTGCTATGAATGCGGATGTTAGTGCCAAGCTTGAAGATCGCCCTCTTCATCCCGATCCCGTAAGCGCCAATGCTGTACGGGTCACGCTTGTACTCCTCAGGCTTTCCGAAGCTAAACGCATAGTTCACAGCGTCGTCCAAGGTCATCCCGCCGCAATTATCCTCTATGATGAACCCCTTCGGCGTAATGGAGATCGAAATCAAGTACTTGGACAAGCTGTCATCCTGCTTTAGTTCAGTCGGGCCGCCCACCGCGCTCTTCCAAGCGCCGTCGACGCTGTTGTCGATCAGGTCGAGGATGCAATCCGACAGGGTCAAATCTCGCGTGATCATCTTCACGAAGAACTCCTTCGTGGGATACGCATGGGCTTTCATTCCTGCCTCGATTGTCATCGCTTCCTCACAAGCCTTCCCCACAGAACCACGTGTCATGACCTCTTTTGTGCAGGTTCTGCCGGTTTGAGACGGTACCAGCAATGCTACACTGGGGGCCACCTCTGCCAAGTTTCGGTAACTGTTCCAGGTTCTCGTTGAAGGGCCAAATCAGAGGCTGGCCACTCCTGGTCCGGACCCTCGGATTTGGAGCCCATTCAATTGGTCCCAAAGGTCCGCCCGTGAAAATCATAACTCCTGGGTTCGAATCGATTCTGAAAGTCGACTTTTCGAGATCAATAAGCAGAACATATCTCCGTTGCAATCCCGGAGCCCATCACGTCGACTGAGCATTTTGTGGATTGACCCCACAGAATGAAACACAGGTGTAGTCGAATTTGTAACTCTCAAAGCACCCAAGAGCCACAAGGATCAACAGGGTTCGGAGCGAATGCGGTAAATCATTCTATAATAATCACTTATTCCCACTCAATTTCAACAGGTTTCCACAAACTGCCTGATCTGTTTTGGGACAGATGGAGTGCCCTACGATAATGCACGCAAAATCAGCAAGTTACAGAATTGTTGGGCGAGAGAGATCGTAGCAGCGATGATCTCTTGGAGTACAACTTTTGTAACTCGCCTTCTCTCAGTGATTTGCGGCCGATCAGGGGATCCACTTTTAGGACAGATGGAGCCACCAAGGCTGCTTCGCTGCATCAAAACACAGCCGCGTATAAACTGTGCCTCGTCAACATGCCATCCAGCCAAAACGCATTGTGTTTTCTTTGAGATAGTCCTAAGTGCTACGGAGCCCTCAAATAGGGGTTGTCCGATTTTCTTAACCGTTAAGAGTAAGCAGCAATTCCCACGGATGGAGATTTGGCGAAGCACACGTCAAATCCTGATTCGGTCGATAGCGCGCTCTCTTAGGCATGCCGCCAACACCCTCTGCTTTTTCATTTATATGTGGCTTACGTCGTCAGTGTTATCCTAGCCCCGCAATACGGCCTCATTGGATGCACCGGCAAACGCTCTTTCACGTCGTGGCGGCAGTTTCCCAAAACTCAGAGAGGAGCTGAATGACCGATCTTTTGAGAAAGGCTGATTCTGAAGACGGAACCATCCAAGCCGGCGGAAGGAAGGAGGGAGCTTTGTCTCTGATGCCTCGATGGACCGCGTGCACGACTAATTCGCTGACGGATAAGTCGTTACCGAAAGGGATCGGTACGCAACTCCGCAATACTCGAAACCAATTGAAGCTCACGTTGCGAGAGACAGAGGAACGCTGCGCGCAGGTTGCACAACAGTGGGGCAATGATGCGTATCGAATCTCGGCAAGCTGGCTTGACCGCGTAGAGCGCGAGAATCGTGGGCTGTCTGCGACCAAGCTTATCGTGCTGGCCTATATCTACAATCTCTCGACGGACCAGATGCTTTCCTTTTGCCCCGGGTCGAGTGAAGGTTCGGCACAGTTGCTACAGGCATCCAGTCCCAATTCCACGCTCCTGTTGGCGGAGGGCCCTCTCGAGAAACTTGCGAGAGCTTGGGTGCCCGACAACCTGATCTCCGATCCTCTCCCGGAACAAACAATGCTGCTTCAATCCGACCGCAAGATGCTGCCACCCCATTATCACCGCGGTATTATTGGCAAGCACGACCGAACCATGGAGCCAATGATTCTCGCCGGGTCTATCGTCCTGATCGATTCGCAAAAGCGAGGTATTGCCAGCCGTAAGGATTGGACGAACGAGTTTAATCGTCCAATCTATTTTCTGTTTACCCGAAATGGATACTTCTGCGGCTTCTGTGAACTGGATAAGAAGGCTGAGTGGTTGACGCTTGTGCCGCATATGCTGTCACCGGAACCAAACGACGACCGGCGATGGAGATATCGACGGGAAGTGGAGGTGATTGGGACAGTTGCGGGGTTGTTTACGAGGCGGGCATTCAAGCTTGATCGCATCGAACGTGATTGGGCACCGCTATAGAGCCCTTTGGAGTTCTACAAGCCCGGGGAGGTTCCACCCTTCATAGAGCGCCAGCACACGGCGGGTCATCACGTAATAGATTACAACTACCTCTTCCGCGTGTTCCGGGAATGCCCTTTCGGCCCTGCCGGCCTTGGCCAAGCTCTTCAGCCGTCCAATATGCCACTCAATCTCGCGTGTGTTCAGCCTGAGTTGTTCGGCAATGGCCAATGCCTCCGGATACCACTGCTGAACGTAAAAGACCAGATCAACGAGGACCGCGCAATTTCGTTCAAGAGTTTCAAGCCCCTTTATCCCACCAATCATCGACCATATCTCGGCTTCGTCGAAATTTGCGTCATTCTCGTCTTCTCGCCTATGCCCGAATTCGTCAACCAGAGATAATGCGATCAAAGCTACATTTTCCCGATTAACTGCCGAAAGCCTGCCTAGAAGCTTCTCCCAGCTTCCGTACGGATGTTTCTCAGTCCGAATTCGCCGCCGATAATAGTGAACTACCAGGGTCAGCAGCGCGAGGAGGAAGACTGACAGCAACAAAAAGAAATAGGTGGCACGCATACTATCTCCCCATTGTCCGAAGTCGCTGGAGGTAGGCTTCAACCTGCCTTTGCAGCACTAGCAGATGTTGCTCCATCTCTTTCGGAAGCGCTTTGGGAACTGGAGCGTCAAGCCAGAGCGTTATGATCCAATAGCCCGCACAGACCAAGTAAGTGAGCATGCGAAAATATGTGAGGTCGGCAGAGATCCTTATGTTGTGATCGATTCCGAGGTAACTCTGGCCTGCTGCGATGAGAATCCAGACGAATGAGTAGAACCCAAGGCCTTGTGTAATCCTCGCCGCGTGGGTCCTCCATGGGAGTCTGATGGTTACCGAGAGAGCCACCATTCCCGCGAAGAGTTCTGTCATCAACACGGAGGAAAAGAAATTGCCTCGAATCAGGATCGTGAGTAGCAGTGTGTGAGAGGGCGGAATTGCGGAGAGCCACGTGAGACCTGCTCCGATCGCAATGCTTGCAAGGACAATCCAAACAAGTCTGACCCTGGCATCTGGTGCCCAGTGGCCGAGCGGGCGAAAGACGTGCGATGCCAACTCGTATACAACGCAAAGCTGCCAGATCAAGTCAAGGCTTCCCAACGAAAGGTACGCAATGAGATAGGCATGCTTGCTGCCCATCAGGACAACGAAATATAGAACGACTGTTCTTATGACATTGTTGGCGATGAGAAGCGTGAAGAATGGAAATGTCGCTGCGCGATGATGGACCCAAAGAACCAGCAGCAATACGACATGGGCTACAAAGCCGGCCGCCCAAAACAGAAGATCTATGCCGGTCAAGTGCATCTTCTCTCCCTAGTTGGGCAGCCAGCTTAAGCTTGTGCTCTCCAGACATTCTAATGCTCATTCGAGGATCTGGAGAATGATCATTTCGATCATGCTCTGTGGCTCCGGATCAGTTCCAGTGACACCCTGTGGCTCCGGATCAGTTCCAGTGATACCCTGTGGGTTCGGATCAGTTCCAGTGACAGACGACGGGGTCTGGGTTGTAGTGGTGGATTGAGCAAAGGCCCTGCCAGCGGGCGCCGTTAAGGCCAAGAGCGTGAGGGCAAGGACTAGGTTGTGAGCAGCATGCTTAACCATCGATAAATCTCCTCTTCAGCGCCAATGGGCGCTGCGAGGAGACTAGAGCTTTAAATCAGTTCGGTTGAGCGATCAGTTTGTTTTGTTGCTTTGGCACAACCTGACAGCCTCGATCCTTCGTGATCGTGCCTCAAGCAAACCGTTCCCACTTTTTCTGTGATTCCAATGAATTGCCAAGCTCGCTCGCATCTCAGTTTCTTCTAAGCAACAATTCGTTAAATTTCCTTGATGGTCCCTCGAGTTGGCTGAAGCGTGATCCCGTGCGACATTGAGCGTCAATCGTTCACGCGGGGTCAGGGGTGTTATCGCAGTTGATTGTTCAGAGAATCTAGTTGCGCATACGAACCGCATTCATTACCCCAAGTGTTGCTTATACGAACCACAGAAATGCACGATATTCAATGCTCTCAGCCACTTACCTAATTCTTAGCTCCGAGCAGATCAAATACTCGTGTCTGCGTCAAAAATGACTGGAACCCAAATAGCGCGTTATTGCCAAATGAATGGTGTCGCGTATCGGTCAATGCAGGAATGCGGCAAATTGGGGTCGGTCGAGAAATGTTTCGGGGTAGTAAGCGCGCAGACCCGCGCTGCAGCGAAGGGTTCAAAGCTACTTCAATAACTTAGGTTCGGGTTCGGGCGTGCGCGAGGTGGTGTCTGAAACCTTCGCTACTGGAAGGAAAGGGGAGGCTTGTGCCCTTTTTTAGTCTGCCATTGGACGGTAGCCATAACCGAAGCGTGTTTTTCTCTTGAGAGGAAAGACGATGACTATGGGTCCCGGCTTCGAGGGGGTATTCGATCAACACACGGCAAGAATCAAGCGCATCGTAGGAGAGGAATTCGCCGGCGGGTCGGCGATGTTCGATAAGAATGCCTGGCCCCTTATCCGGCTCCAGGTCCAAGATGCGCACGGCAGAATACTGTCAACCTCGTATCGACCGTTCTCTATCGCAGAACTCGTCAGCTTGACAGATGACAAGCTTCGCGCGGAAATACGGAAGCTCTGCGAACCTTCAGCGAAATAAAGAGCACGTTGTCACCAGCTTTTGGCACGATCAGCGAATAAGAAAAAGGACATGTGCCTTGCCAAAACTCTCTCCGACCGAGAAATCGGAAAGTCTTAACGGTTAAGACCAGCTGGTACACAAAACTCACATCAGGGCGGAAATCCATGAAAATGAAGGCCGATTGAGTTTTGGTGAGGTACAGATCAGCGTCATGGTGCGGTTGGGTTCGGCTTTATCAAATCCGATTATGAGCGAGGTGCAAGTATGGGGGGACAACAGCAGGTAGTCGTTCCGTGTCTCTTGACGCCGAGTGGTGGAGGGTACTATTCGTCCAAGCCTGGCAGTCTGCAGCTCTCGATTAAGGACGTTCAGGGCACAACACAATTAAACACGACAAAGTCGTTGGTGTGGGACATCACTGGCGGTGGACAGACTGCTGTCAACCGGACCTGCACCGCGACAACGTTTAGCTTTCAGATACAGGCTGGCCATACCTATCACGTGCACCTATCTTGCATGCAGCTGCCCTCGCCCTACAGTGCACAGGCGCAACTCCTGGAGGCATGCGGCCAGAAAATGGACACAATCAACGTCACCAACTCCGAATACGGGATGGTGATCACAGCATGAAGACACTCTTTCTCCTAGCCCTTCTAATAATCAACGGCGAGTTCTGTCTCAGTGCCCAAACTTCCCAACCTGTCACTTCGAGTACCCTCAGTAACGGCGACGTGATAGAACTTGCCATTGCCATGTCGACGAAGACCCCCCCGCCCACGTGCGTCGCGGAACTTGCGAAGGATTTTGCAAGCTCAAGAGATAATCCCCAATTGCTTAGCAAACACTTGAGCCTCTTGACAGATAAGTTGTGTACGACCTATTTGCTCCTCTCGACACCTCAATTCCAACGCGCGGTAGCCGGAGCCAGGGCGCAGTTGCCGATCCTGACTGAAAATGACCTGGTCAAGTATGCTGCAAAAAAACTAAAGGCCATCGCCCAGCAAAGTGGATCAGGTGCGGGTACCGAGGGATCAACGAACGTCACTTCGAAGGGACTTGCTTCCAAGGTGTTGTCAATTGCAAGTGAGTACGGTGCATTGACGGAGTCGGTGAGCGGCCAGACAACTACTGCTTCGGGGACTCTGGCCGGTGTACCGCTCTTGTTAATGGGAAAGGGGGTTCTTGTCGATTGTGCTACTAAGCTTTTCGCAATCACTCCTTGCTTGGGACATAAAGCTACGCAGACTCTGAGCCAAATTTCCTATTCAGTTTCCTTTGACACGAACCCAAACTCTACCACCGCGACTGGTACAGCGACGGGTGCCGCATCTGGCGCCGCACAGCCAGTCACGATTTCTGCATCAAGCCACAGCATTAGTGCACTTAGCGTCAAGTGGGCTTTCGGAGCTAAGGTGGACAAAACAAAACTTGATACGGCATTCAGTAACTTGCAGAGCGACGCCGCGACTACAAGCAACAGTGATAATGCGGTCGCACTGGAAAATTTACAGATAAGCAATAATGGCAAATATCAACAATGGCTTGCCGCCGCAAAGATAACTCTTGCAAACGACGTTACGAATGATCCCTCGGGAGTATCTGCCGAGCAGGATTGGGAGAAACTGGGTGCGGGGCTTGCTGCCGCGCTAGGTGTTGCGGCAAACATTACGGATCAAGAAGCACTCCAAAATAGAACGATACAGACCGTACTGAAATTTGCCGTAAGTTACAATGCCTATCTCGGTACTGCAGAGGCGGCCGGAGAAAATACGGTTTCGGCCCCCTTCTTTACGATCGAATATGATGTTAATCGGCCGGCATCGCAGCCGAGCAATTCGGTTATTCGCGGAATCTACGAGAAGAACTTCACGCAGTTGGATCTTACGGTGAACGGGGCGGTATCTATCTATAATTCTAACCAAAGTTCAGTACCGGGCGCCGGGTACTTAAGAGATGTCCAGTTTGCGACCGAATTGGGTCATGATTTCAAGGTGAACCTTCCTCTGTCCGGCGAGGTGGCAGCGACGCTGAGTGGAGCGTTCTATTTCCAGTACCAAAGCAGCCCGTCAATTTTGAATGTTACGCCCGGAACGCCCGTCGATGGGGTGACATTTACAGGGCTGCCGAGCACAGCAACCCAGGTATACGCTCAAAAAGGAAATATCGAGCTTGGGCAGATCAAACTTTCGATCGGGAGCGGATCGAGCGTTACAGTGCCGCTGTCGGTGACATATTCCAATCGGACTGAGTTAATCACTAACCCGACATGGAAGGCGCAGATCGGGGTTAGCTACGATTTTGATTCGCTTTTCTCTAATTCCAGCGCAAAGTAACTTTCGATTAAGAGGGGCGAAGACGTGACAGGATATTGTCCGAGTAATAAAACTGGGCATGGAGCGGTGACGGGAGCGTGGTAGTGGTGCGAGGGCTCCTCGAGGTGCGTGCCTAGGCGTCAGAAGCTAACCGAGTGTGCGAAAGTTCTTTCGAATGCGTCGCGAAGCGGGTCGTGAAGGGCCTGGAAAACCTTTACTACTCAAATCACTTGTCCTTCTAGGGAGATCACCGTGTCGAAGTCACAACGTGTTTCCTTGCATTCTTCTGCCTCGCGCTCGATCCGCTGGATCGCTGCGTGCCTCCTGCTCTTCCCTGCTTCGTTCTCGCATGCAGCCGAAACCCCCGCTGATGTAAGGCAGACCATTTTCATCGATGGACGACCTTCAGGGCACACGCTCATCTCCCTTTACAGCTGCAAGGACGGCAGTCGTTACGCAGGCCCGGTTTCCACTGCGGATGACGGCTCGGTCACCTTTTCTAAAATCGTTACCGGTGATTACTGTGAACGCGCCGAGGAGCAGATTGGCTACTCATCCAAACAAGTACACATCGACACGGCTGTCCAGAACCAGCGCGTCGATATCACCGAATTCGTCCCGTCAGCCAATTGGAATGACCGTCTGATTCCGCTCGTCTTCTGCATCTTTACCGTGCTTGTGGTCATTTACCCGATTGGCCGCTACCTCCTCAAAGCCTGGACATTCCGGAGGGATGCCTTAATCGGACAGCTTTCCGGAGAATCCATCGTGCTCTACTACCAGCAGTTTCGTAGCAGAGAAAGGATTCCTTGGCTCTCTGGAAATCCGACGAACCCCCGAAAAGCAGAAAAGAAGTCTGTCGGTGATCCCGCGCTGAAATCGTCCGATTATGTAGCGGCTTTCAGCCACCAGTTCGGGGTTTGGTACGGAAGACGCTACTACGTCGCTCCTTTGGTTAGCCTGGCTATTCTTTCCATCGCCTGCGCGCGATGGGGTTATTACAGTCTTTCGTTGTGGATCACCGGTGTGCGCAGCATTGAATCAATGTTCGGCCTCTCTGCAGCCGCCATCGCCGGAGCTTTTGTCTGGATCATCTCGGACGAAATAGACCGCCTGCGCCGCCGCGACTTCACTTCCAGCGACGTGTATTACTATATCTTCCGCCTGTTGCTGTCTGTGCCCTTCGCGTGGTCCCTCACCCGCCTTCAGGTCACACTCCAGCTCGGTATACCGATCGCCTTCTTTCTAGGCTCCTTTCCAACCACCACCCTCTTCACCGTCGCCCGCCGTATCGTCGCCAAGCAAGCTTCCCTTGGAGATGACCCCTCGACTGGACAGTTGGAGTTGGAAAAACTCCCGTCTGTCGGCAAACAGAGCGCCGAGCGTTTCAAAGACGAAGGGATCTCGACAGTCTCCCAACTGGCTTATGCCGATCCAGTCGATCTCACGATACGGACCAACTTCGATTTCAACTACGTCTCCGATGGTATCAGCCAGGCGCTTCTTTACCTTTATCTCGGAGATCAGTTGCCAAACCTTGTCATCTACTCACTTCGCGGTGCCTTTGAGGTGAACTGCCTCATGGAGGACCTCAAAAGCAACGATCCAGCCACGGTGACTCAGGCAAACCAGGCCCTTCAGGATGTGACGGCCTTCCTGGCTAGCAAAAGCATTAATATGTCCCCGAGCACACTGAAAACGACGCTCTACCAAGTGGCTTATGATCCCTACACACTTTTTCTGGTGAACATCTGGCCCATCGGCGCAGCGGTAGCTTCTTCCAGCACCCCGAGCTAGTGGGCCTCCCGGCTTTAGCCGTGCCAATCGCGACGGGCGTTGTCTCTCGCAATGACCGTGGCATTCGGCTAGGGCTCCCTTCATTTCCCTCGCCGGGCATTATTTCAGCTCGCCTCTAAAGTGATTGCAATTCAGGAGCGCGGGGTTTTGAGGCAGCGGAGCGATTCGTCTCGACGTTTCGGGTCTTGAGTCCAGAGATAGGGGCTCTTGATCGGCCCCGGTATTTCTGAGCCAGCTTGAATGTTAGTCTTCGGCAAGAAACCGAGCCTGAAGAGGAACGCCGACTTTTGAATCCGGCGGGCAGACCAGTATTCCACTGCGAATTTGACGAGGCTCTCTTGGCCGAGTCCGAGAGGGCCGATGCTAATTTTGTTACGATCGCAAAAGGCGAAGTGGAGAGAATGTGAAGGAATGTGAATTGCCGACAGCGCGGAACATGCGTTCCTTGTTGCGTCAGCTCAATAGAGATCAAGATGTAGCAGCGTGGGTGCAGTCCTTTACAACTGGCAAGGTTGGGCTAGTGCTGAGCGGAGGGGGAGGGAAAGGTGCATACGAAATCGGGTGTCTCCGCGCCCTTCGTACGATGGGCATTAGCCGTTACGATGCAATTGCAGGCACGTCGGTTGGAGCGTTGAATGCCGCATTGATCGCACAAGGCGACTTGAATGCCGCGAAGACAATCTGGGGAAGTCTACGTTACAAAGATGTCCTTAAAGCCCACCCGATCGGGTTCTGTCTCGCCTTCCTGCTGAGACTAATGTTGGCGCCGATGTTCGCACTCACAACGCGGCCAAGCTTCATGGAAGCGGCGATCCACTATGGCTCACTGAGGCGCCTTCATTTTAGTAGGTTGATCGCGTTGCGTAATGCCATTTCACCATTCGCTTCTCGAGTCCTGGCGGCAGTGATTCTATCGTCTGCCGTCCTCCTAGCTATCTCGCTGTTCAAGCAGGAGCTGCGGTGGTTCTGGTTTGAAGAGATAATGAAATTCTCTCTATACATTATCTTTGCATTCGGTGTCCTGATAGTACTGTGGTGGACGGAGTATTCAATTCACAACGTCGTTGCCGACAAATTCGCACTCTTTTCGAATGCGCCACTCGCATCGCTAGTTAAGGAGAAAGTCAATCCCGACAGGCTGCGCGCAGCAAATGTACCTGTATTTGTAACAGTTGCCTCAACTGACTGGGTTCCGAAGCCGTTTGAGAGCGACATGCCAGCTCGTCCCTTGCACAGCCTGATGAATTATGAACTTCTTCGCATCCCCATCTATACTGACCTCCGCACGCTCTCAGATGATGATCTGAGGTTACACGTGCTGCAGAGCGCTGGTCTCCCGGAGATATTTCCTCGCAGGATCGTCGGAGGCAAGCCTGTCGTCGACGGGGGTGTCGTTGACAACACCCCAATCCTCCCAATTCTCGCGATCAAAGATCCGATTGTTAAAAAAATAGTCGTGGTTTTTCTTGAGAAGCCTTCCCGCGTCGAGCAATTCCTAGACGATGAATCGGCGCGGATTTCGGCTTTGAGCAACCGTCTCCTCCGATACAGGACTCCAACTGATCAGACAATTCTTGGGTATTTTCTGCAAGTGGCTGCGGTAGAGAGCGGGCAGGTACAAATAACACCCACGACTTTTCCTGAAGATCCGCTTACTGTGCCACAGGATTTCGTGATTGTCCCCTCGCAAAGTCTCGGAAATTTTGTGACAGGCACAATGAACTTCAGCGCTCACAAAGCGAGACAATTGATGTGGTTGGGGTACTGGGATACTCTGAAGATTATTCAAAACAAAGTCGATTCCAGAAAGGCACGTGAAGGGAGGGATCAGCCCGTGGGGTGGCCTTGGCAAAAACGTAGTTCCGGTTCCAACGTTCAGAAGGTAGACGACTTAGCACGGATTTCACAGGATGCGGCCGAAGGGAGAGCGAGCGCACAGGAAGAACTAGGCCGCCGGTACGCTCTCGGCCAAGGCGTGGTTAAAGATGATGGGGAAGCATTCAAATGGTTTATGAAGTCCGCCCTGCAGGGCTTTGGATCAGGTGAATTGTCGGTAGCCATCAGTTATCTGATGGGGCGCGGAGTTGGGCAGGACGCCGCAGAGGCTCTCAAGTGGTTGAGGCGAGCTGCAGAGCACGGCGAATCTTCTGCGCAAAGTACGCTGGGTTTGCTTTACTCACAAGGCCAATTGGTGCCGCTGGATTATTCGGAGGCTTCAAAGTGGCTACGCAAAGCCACCGATCAGCGCAATGCAGTTGGAATGGCTGGATTGGGTCAGTTATACGCGATCGGCGCTGGCGTCCCTACGGACGTTGTCGAAGCGTACAAGCTATATCTTCTTGCCGTGGCTCAAATGCAGAGCGTGGCCAAAGGAGAGGCACAGGTCAAAACCATGCTTAATATGGGCGTAGCCGACGTTCGATGTACGCGCCGGAGCAAAAATAGACCACGTGACGCCGCGTTAGCGACGTGACGTGGCGGAGTAAAAGTAGACCACCCCGCCAGGCAGAAGTTTCACGGACAAGCAGGTTTCGTTGGGGTGCCG
>Ga0187891_1000312_pt1 | contig 49510 bp, 46 predicted proteins | sample June2016WEW_21_4_FD_132990 | JGI IMG/M metagenome (GOLD analysis project Ga0187891, IMG submission 132990) | Peatland microbial communities from SPRUCE experiment site at the Marcell Experimental Forest, Minnesota, USA - June2016WEW_21_40 | ecosystem: Environmental > Terrestrial > Soil >... | reverse complement strand
TAGAGCGGCACTATGCTAAGGATTTGGCCGTCCTTGACGTCGAGCTGGTCGAGATATTCGGGCGATGCCTCGCTATCGATCGTCAGAGTGGCATCGAGCAGATTCTTTCGCAAACGTAGAGTTTCAACAGCTCGGACTCGATCGGGTATCGCCACTGCGTACCACTCCTCCAAGGGAGCGCCAGTGCCCTCCTGCTTCCTGTGCGCGATGATGATCCAGCCTTTGGCCATGTCACCGAGTATGCGCGCTCTATCGACACCGGCAAGCGTGACGGCCCGGCCGATCAGTGATGAGCGCAACACTCCTCTCCGCTCCAAGCCTCCCGACCTTCGCGAATAAGAAACCAAACGATACCGAGGGAGGCCACCGCGTCCACCCACCATGCACCTATGGCAAGCTGCACAACGAGAGCTGCGACCACGACAAGGGAAAGCCAGCCGCAGGTGATATTCTCGGCTGCATCAGCCTTGAGCGCGCGACTACCAAGTGTCTCGGCAAGGCCAAGCTTACGGCGCGAAAGGAAATACATTATCGGAACGGCGAGTACGCATAGAATGAGGCCGGGCAGCGAAAACTCCGCGCCTTGGCGTGTCCAGAGCTTCCAGCCGGCGCTTGCAACAACGTAGGCGGCAAGGACAAACAGTAAGCCGCCGCCAATGCGCGATGCTTTTCGCTCTGCGCTTTCGGCGAACATCTGCCCGCGCCGAAGTTCAACTGTAAGGCGCCAAACTAAAAGTCCGGCCGAAGCGAGCTCGATAACGCTGTCGGTACCGAAGGCGACTAGGGTCAGGCTGTTCGCAGCAATGCCAGAGGCAACGGCCACTGCAGCTTCAACGGTCATCCAAGCGAGCGTAAGGTATTCCACCCAAAATGCCTGATGGATCATTGCAGTCCGGTCCCGGGTCGTTTCATTTTGGCTGGCAAAACTCATGATCGGCGCCCTTTTGTAGAGCCGATCCGGCTCTTGAGCATGGTCGAAGCCTACCTAACCCCAGCTTAGTGCGACACAAGACGCAATGGCCAACCCCGGGGCCCGCCCGGAACGCCCGCCATCACCCTCCCCTTCGGTCTCATCGCAATGGACCAATCACATGGAGATCGATTATTTCGATCAGCGCTGCCCGATCTGCCTCAGCCGCTGCCAATTCCTTCGCCGCTTCTCTTGCGGTGCTGCCGTTTGAACCCCACACGACAATGCCGCCGAGCAACGCCGTGACCGCGGCCGCCATCGCGGCGGGATCGAACCGGATTGCGCCGAGGAACATCGCGGCGAGGACAATGCCGCCGCCCGCCATGGCGATCCGCGAGGCCAGGATGAATTTGCGGCAGCTCTCGATCTTGGCAGCAAGCTCTTCGATGTGCGCCTCGAGGCGCACGATCTCGTCGTGCGGGTCGCCATCGCTTTTGTGGGCATACAAAGTGCGACACTCCCGAAGGACCACCGTGCGCCTGGACACGATATTTCGCCGGAACGATGATACGCGCATGGCGTTGATGGACCTCGCAGATCTGCGGAGCCTTGGCCTCGAGCGGTATGAGGCGGCGCATATCGAACCGGTCTCGCGCAAGCCAAAACGGAAATACGCCTGACCCGGTCACCGAGGCGCGCTTCCTGCACGAGCTCTAGCGCGGTCTCTGCTTTCAGTCCTTCCAGAAATTCTTAAACCGATCAGGACTCATCTCGGTGTATCGAACCGTGTGCTGGATATTTTTGTGGCCCATGTAGTGCTGGAGGGCTCTGGTGTCGTGGCCATCATTGGCGAGCTTGTAGCCTGTGGAGTGCCGGAGCATGTGGGGATGGATCGGAAACGGAAGCCTTGCCGCTTCCCCTGTGCGGGCGATCGTTTTCAGGAAACCTGCGGTCGTGGCGGGACCACCGCGCTCGGTGACGAAAACGTATCGAGATTCCATATTCTCACGACGAAGCTGACGAAGGGCACGGATTTCCCTGCCGCTGAGCGGATGGACGTTGTCGATCCCGCCCTTGGCTCTTCGGACATGCAGCCGGCCGCTGCTGAGATCAATCTGGTCCCATCGCAGCCCGCACACTTCCGAGGCGCGCAGCCTGTGGCGGTATGCGACCAGGATCATGGTGGCGTCGCGGTGCCCATAGCGGGACCGCTTGCGGGCGGCTTCCTGGAGGCGCTCGATCTCCTTTTCGGTCAGATATTCCCTGGGCCGGAGCTCGGAATTGGGGGCTCTGCGAGGAACTGTCCGGTTTACGATGGTTGAGGGGGTGCGTTTGCGGGCGGATTTTGCCATGTGAATCAATCTTGGCGTTGCTCGTTCTGTCCGTAAAGTAGGCACAATACGGACAGTAATCAATGCCCAATTTCAATGGCAAATCCACACGATGGTCGAGTTTCCAATGGCTAGGTCAAAGTGCGCTTAGAACTGCGCACGCGGGATCGAATGGGTCCCCAAATTGCCATTTGGCTGAAGAATTAACTCGACTGTCCAGTGCGTTTTGAAGTTTGGTTGCGTTTTGATCCTCCTTCGCTCGCGGGCGGATGAGCTGGACGTTAGCACGCCGGAGCTTGAATTTGAAAAACTCATGTTTCCCTTCTCTTCGGTCTTCGATCCCTCCGATTGGCGCACTCGGTACACCGCGCTCGAGGCCGAGCTACTGGCGCCTGTGCCGTTGTTCAATCGCGTTATACCGCCAACCGAAGGTGAGCCCGGCTCAGAAAGGCCCTGCGCTTCTCGGCGCGGTCGGGTGCAAAAGCTGCAAGAAGCAATAGTACTGCACTTCTGCACCGAGTGCGGCGCATGGGGGGCCTTCGGCTATGGCGTCAATCCGCGCGCCGGCCGGCAGGGCCGGTGGTACTGCGCCGCGCATAGACCGCAAGGTGCCACGCCATGACCCGGCCCGTGCGCACAATGACTGATCTCCCCTCCCCGCCCGAGCCCTCGCTGTTTGTGGACGACGCCGAGCTGCACCGGCGCGTGGCACCGCATTTGGGCAAAGACCGATTCCGCGCAGTCGTGAAGGTGTGGGAACGGCAGAATTTCCCCAGGGTAAATACATTGCTGCGCGGCCGTTATTGGCCGGCAGTGCGTGCGTGGCTTGACGGCGAGAACGGAGTGGGAAGCAATGCGCCAGGATCGGGAATCGAAGACGGACCGGAGAACTTCGATGCCGCCCCGCGGCAAAACCCCAGGCCTTAAGCGCAACCGCCACGGGCAGCCGTACTGGATCGCCCGCCAGGTGGTACGCGACCCGATGGGTTTTCCCGACAGGTGCATCCACCTGCCCCCCGACGCTGACGACGAGACTTTATCGCGGCTGTGCCACGAACACTCCGCGCGCTTGCTTGCATGGATGGCAGGTCAAAGAGCCGAAGGCGGTCCGCGCTTCACTCGCTACGACGGAACGATGCTCTCGGCTTGTCGCGTCTATCAGGAGCATCCCCATTCGCGGTTTCACAAGGTCAAGCACAACACGCGCAAGAGCTATACCGACAGCTTGAAGATCATCGAGGCAACTGTCGGCAAGCGATTGATCCGCAACGTGACGGTGCTCGACGTGCAGCACTGGTACGACGAATGGCGCAAGCCAGCCGTCAAGGGCGGCCCCGAGCGCATCGATCGCGCCCATGATGCGGTGTGCATGGTGAGGACCGTACTGCGCTTTTGCGCGGCGCTTCGCTATCCCGAGTGTAAGGTTCTGGCCGCTGAGCTCACGCTGGTGCAGTTCGAGCGCGGCGGCGCGCGCGAGGAGGAAATGACCTATGCGCAGGCGACCACGTTCATCCGCAAAGCGTTGGAGATGGGCCGGGCCGGGGTGATCCCCGCTGATCGCGCGCTCTCCATGGGGATCGGGGTGGCGGCGCAGTTCGAGCTGTTGCTGCGGCAGAAGGACATTATCGGGGATTGGGGCGGTCCGAAGGGCGAAGAATGGACCGGCTATTTCACCTGGGAGAATATCCCGGGCTGGCGCTGGCGCATGAAGACGTCGAAGTCGAAGTACCGCGCGGCGGCCGATTTTGACCTGCAGCGCTACACGCTGCTGTTCCCTCTCCTCGAGGCGGTGCCGCACGACGAGCGCATGGGCGCGATCGTGAAGGGCGAGCAGGGCCTGCCGATCCGAGAGCGAAGCTACCGGAAGTGGTTTAGGCAGATTGCACGGGCCGCTGGCATCCCCGACGCGGTCTGGAGCATGGACAGCCGCGCCGGCGGCGCTACCGAGGCCGAGGAAGCGGGGGTCGCGCTCGACGCTATCCAGGGCGCGCTCACGCACTCGAAGAAGGACACGACGCTGCGCTACATCCGGCGCAACACGGCCAAGATCGCGACGGTCGCCGAGGCGCGCAGCCGCAAGCGCGCGAGCGACGAGGAAAGGGCCTAAAACGCCGCGAGAACAACGTCAGAACCCGGCGTCAGAACCCCGTCAGAACCCTTTTTGGAAAATGATGAAAAATCAAGACGTTGGCTGGTCGGGGCAGCAGGATTCGAACCTGCGACCTGCAGTACCCAAAACTGCCGCGCTACCAGGCTGCGCTATACCCCGCCCGGCGGGTCGTTGGATACATGTTTCGCCGGCTCCCAGCAAGCCGTAGGGCCGTCATTGCAGACCCTCGAGGACGACGGGTCTTTCCAGCCCCCTCGCCTAGCGACCGGCGCCGAAAATCGAGCCTTCCACGCGGTCGCCCGGCGCCATGCCGAACTTGCGCGCGGTACCGGCAATCACTTCAAGCACCGCGCGCACCGGGCCGCCGGAGGGGATGAGACGGTCCGACAGCGGCTCGGTGTTTTCGGCAATATGCGCAATGCGGCCGTCGCCGCGGATAAAGATCATGTCGAGCGAGATGTAGGTGTTGTGCATCCAGAACGCGACCGGCTGGTCGCGCTCGAAATCGAACAGCATGCCGCGACCCTCCGGCAGTTCCTTGCGGAACATCAGGCCCTTTTCCCGTTCCTCCGGGTTGGTGGCGAGCTCGACGGCGAAGGCATGGACGCCGGTCTTGCTGACGATCTCGAGCGTCGCCTCGCCGGCCGCTTGCGCCGGCGCGACGGCGGCGAAGGCGGCGACGGCATACAACAGAGCCGCGATCAGCAGACCGGCGATAAGGCGTGGCGCCGGCGGGCGCCGCGATCCAAGGCTGGCAATGTGTGCAGCTAATGCGAGGCAGGACCGAGCGGTCCGCTCTCGGGACGCACCTCGGCTGCCATCATTCCCTTCGGCCCCGGTCCGTAGCGGACCAGCACGAACTGGCCCGGCCGCAGCTCGGTTATGCCGAACCGCCGCAGCGTCTCCATGTGCACGAAAATATCCGGCGTGCCCTCGCCGCGCGTGAGGAACCCGAAACCGCGAAGCCGATTGAACCATTTCACCTGTGCCCGTTCGAGACCGCTGGTCGGCGTCACAGTAACATGGGTTCGCGGCGGCGGCATCTGCGCCGGATGGATCGCCGTCGACTCGTCCATCGACACGATGCGGAACGCTTGCAGGCCCCTGGCGCGCGCCAGCACTTCGCACACGACCCGCGCGCCTTCATAGGCGGTCTGATAGCCGTCACGCCGCAGACAGGTCACGTGCAGCAGCACGTCGGCCATGCCGTTGTCGGGAACAATGAAGCCGTATCCCTTGGCGACATCGAACCATTTGATGACACCGCATATCTCGATGACTTGCGCTGCCGCCTCGTCGCCGAGATCGACGCCCGGTGCAAGTCCCGCTCCGGTGGATTTTGGTTCGATTCCGTCCGACGCCATGACGCCGTGGCCACTGCCGCTGCTGGCGCCCCCTGCGCGGGCGCATCACGAATCTCTCGAATCAAAGATAACACCCGCAATCCAAGGCGAAAGCACAAAATTGCAACACCTGAGCTAAAAGCGTCACAGCCTGTGAACATCGGTGGATGACGTGCCGGCGACGAACGGCGCCAGTACCGTGCCGATGTCCTGCCGCACCACGAGGTCGGCGATGTCGTCGAAGTCGGTCGGCTCGCGGTTGATGATGACCAATCGGGCGCCGTTCCGCTTGGCCATCAAGGGAAATCCGGCCGCCGGCCAAACCACGAGCGAGGAACCGATCGCCAGAAATAGATCGCAGCACAAGGTGAGATCCTGGGCACGCCGCATTGCGGAATCCGGCATCGCTTGACCGAACGATACCGTCGCGGTCTTGATGTGGCCGCCGCAGGCCGGACAGTCGGGCGCGCAGCCATTGCCGGACTCCATCCGCTGGCGCACCCATGAGATTTCGTAGCGCTGTTCGCAATCAAGGCACAAAGCGTAAGTTGTGTTGCCGTGCAACTCGACGACATGTTCGGGCGCGATGCCGGAGGCTTGATGCAGATTGTCGATGTTCTGCGTGACCACCGCCGGCACCTTGCCGGCGCGATAAAGGCTGGCGAGCGCCCGGTGCCCTCGTCCCGGCTTGGCTTGGCCGAACTCATCGCCGATGGCGAAGCGGCGCCGCCAGGATTCATTGCGCGCTTCCTGGCTGGCGAGGAACTCGTCGAACGGGATCGGCCGGTTCTTGGTCCAAATGCCGCCCGGCGAGCGGAAATCGGGGATGCCGCATTCGGTCGAAATGCCGGCCCCGGTGAACGGCAGGATGACGCTGGCCTCGTGGACGGTATCCTGGAGGCGCGCCATCGCGGTGTCGAGATCGGGTGCAAGCATCCTTCCTACCCCTCGGCGCATTATCATACATATTTATCGGCGTAGAAGCGGCTTACGGAAGAGCGGCAACGCCTGTCAGCGGAGGTCCATGACCATGCGGTACCTGCACACTATGTTGCGCGTGCGCGATCTCGACGCGGCGCTCGACTTCTATTGCAACAAGCTCGGCCTCAAGGAGTTGCGCCGCCGGGTCGACGAGAAAAATAAGTTCACGCTGGTATTCCTGGCGGCACCGGGCGACGCCGACCTGGTGGCCAAGGGGCCGGCCGGCCGGGCGGCGCCGCTGGTCGAGCTGACCTACAATTGGAACGCCGAGGATTACGGCGAAGCACGTTATTTCGGCCACCTCGCCTACGAGGTCGACGACATCTATGCGCTGTGCGAGCGGATGATGAAGGCCGGCGTCACCATCAACCGGCCGCCGCGCGACGGCATGATGGCGTTCGTGCGCTCGCCCGACAAGCATTCGATCGAACTGCTGCAGAAAGGCGCGGCGCTACCGCCGAAGGAGCCCTGGCTATCGATGCCCAATACCGGGCACTGGTGACCGGGGGCTATTGCTTGCCGCACGAGCATGATCCGGAAAAGTGGAAAACCCGGTTTTCCGAAAAGATCATGCTCCATCAAAACATTAGAGCGCAATCGCTTCGATTGCGCTCTAAGCCAAACCTCTTTATATGTCGCGCCGCTTCAAGTGCCGCGCTTATCGCGCGTGCTTCGCGCCCTTCGTCTAGCGGTCCAGGACGCCGCCCTTTCACGGCGGAAACACGGGTTCGATTCCCGTAGGGCGCGCCAATGCGCGGTCCGCACTCGGCGTTTGCTGTTGCGCAGCCGTGCAAAATCCGTGGGCTACGGATCGATCAGCACCCCCGGATTGAGCAAGGCTTGCGGATCCAAGGTCGCCTTGGCCGCCTTCAGCGCCGCAGCGAACAAGGGCGGGCGCTGGCGATCGTACCACGGCCGATGGTCGCGCCCGACGGCGTGATGATGGGTGACGGTGCCGCCGTTGGCGATCACGGCGTCGAGGCCGGCCGACTTGATGGTGTGCCATTGCGCGCTCAATTCGCCATGCCGCCCGGCGGCGCTGAACGTGAAATACGGCGCCGGCCCGTCCGGATAGACATGCGTGCAGCGGCAAGTCACCGAGCCGGCACGCCCGGTCGCTTCCACGAACGCGCGCTCGGTCGCGGCCTTGACCTTGTCGTGGAACGACTCGAATCGGTCCCAGGTGATCGCGGTCTCGAACGTATCGTTGATGATGCCGCGCTCGATGATGCGCTCGCGCGCATAGGGCATGCGGATGAAGGCGTTGCGCCAGGCGCCGGCGGCGCCGGCGCGATGGGCGTCCGTGGTATCGGCGCGGTCCGCTTTGCCGCCGTGATCGGCGCAGCATTCGCGCGCCCGCGCCATCCACGGCTCGACCGGATGGTCGCCGGACTCGAAGGCGAGCACCATGATCGCCACGCTGCCGTCGGCGGCGCCGGTGTTGAAGGCTTCCTGCGGGTCGAGGATGCGGCAGTTCGCCGGATAGAGTCCGGCCTGCGAGATCGCCCGCAGCGCCTCGGCCGCGGTGAAGAAATCGGCAAACTGCATGGCGCCGCCGGCGCGAAATTTTGGACGATCCTGCAACCGCATCCAGGCTTGCGTGATGATGCCCAAAATGCCTTCCGAGCCGATCAGCAGCCGGTCGGGACTTGGACCGGCGCCCGAGCCCGGCAGCCGCCGCGTCTCGATCACGCCCTTCGGGGTGATGACGCGCAGCGATTCCACGAGATCGTCGATGTGGGTGTAGAGCGAGGCGAAATGACCGCCCGAGCGGGTCGCGATCCAGCCGCCGAGCGTCGAGCACTCGAAACTTTGCGGGAAATGACGAAGCGTGAGGCCATGCGGCTTGAGTTGCGCCTCGAGCGCCGGACCGAACGCGCCGCCCTCGATGCGCGCGGCGCGCGAGGTCTTGTCGACTTCGAGCACGCGGCCAAGCTCGCGCAGATCGATCGTTACCGCCGCCTTGTGCCGACCGGCGTCGCGCCGCGGCTCGACGCCGCCGACGACGCTCGAGCCGCCGCCGAACGGCGTCACGCTCGCCTGCGCGCCGCCCGCCCAGTCGAGCACTGCCGCGACCTCCTGCTCGGTGCGCGGATAGGCGACGACGTCCGGCGCGCTGTGGTAGTCGCCGAGGAGCCCGCGGACGTATTCGGGGAACGATTTGCCGTGCGCGTGCGCCGCGCGGTCGTAGTGCGCGGTCGAGCAGAACGGCAACGATGCGGGCGGCTCGAGCCGGGGCGGGTCGAGCTTGATGTCCTCGAGCCGTGGCGGCTTGACTTCACCGCCTGCCGGCGGACCGAACCGCTGTTCGATGCGGCCGAGCACGAAGGCCAGTTCGGCTGGCGTCAACCCCTCGCCTTCCCGCCCCCATCCAAAATGCTTCAGCCGCGGTTGCGTCATCGCCTTCCTCCCGGTTTATTGCGGGCCCGATGGTTCCACATCAGGCAGCTTGAACGCAAACCGGCGGTCGAGCCGGCCTGACTGACCGGCTCGCCGCCTGGTTCACTCGATTGACCCGAAAGGCGGCCGTCGAAGACGCGGACGGCCGGTATCAGGGACAGCGATGTTAGTTCCGCCGTGAGATCGGCTGATAATCCCGCCGCGGCGAGCCGGTATAGAGCTGGCGCGGCCGGCCGATTTTCTGGTGCGGGTCCTCGATCATTTCCTTCCACTGCGCGATCCAGCCCACCGTGCGCGCGAGCGCAAACAGTGCCGTGAACATCGAGGTGGGGAAGCCCATGGCCCGCAGCGTGATGCCGGAATAGAAATCGACGTTCGGATACAGCTTCTTCTCGATGAAGTAATCGTCGTGCAGCGCAATGCGCTCGAGCTCCATGGCGACGTCGAACAGCGGATCGTTGACGCCGAGCTCATGCAGCACTTCGTGGCAGGTCTTCTGCATGATCTTGGCGCGCGGATCGTAGTGCTTGTAGACGCGATGGCCGAACCCCATCAACCGGAATGTATCCTTCGGGTCCTTGGCGCGCTTGACGTATTCGGGGATGCGGTCCACGGAACCGATCTCGCCGAGCATTTTCAGCGCCGCCTCGTTGGCGCCGCCATGCGCAGGACCCCACAGGCAAGCGATGCCGGCGGCGATGCAGGCGAACGGATTGGCGCCGGTCGAGCCGGCCAGCCGCACCGTCGAGGTCGAGGCGTTCTGCTCATGGTCGGCGTGCAGGGTGAAGATGCGGTCCATGGCGCGGGCCACCACCGGATTGGCGACATAGTCCTCGCACGGCACCGCAAAGCACATGCGCAGGAAGTTCGCTGGGTAACTCAGATCGTTCTTCGGATAGACGAACGGCTGGCCGATCGAATATTTGTAGGCCATCGCCGCCAGCGTCGGCATTTTCGCGATGATGCGGACCGAGGTCATCATCCGCTGCGCCGGGTCGCGGATGTCCGTCAAATCGTGATAAAACGCCGACAGCGCGCCGACGCTGCCGACCAACACCGCCATTGGGTGGGCGTCGCGGCGGAAGCCCTGAAAGAAGCGGCTCATCTGCTCGTGGATCATCGTGTGGCGGACCACTTCGCGGTCGAAACTCTGCTTCTGCGCCGCGGTCGGCAGTTCGCCGTAGAGCAGCAGATAGCAAGTTTCGAGGAAGTCGCCCTGCTCGGCCAAGTCCTCGATCGGATAGCCGCGGTAGAGCAAGACGCCTTCGTCGCCGTCGATATAGGTGATCTTGGACTCGCAGCTGCCGGTCGAGGTGAAGCCCGGATCGTAGGTGAAGATACCGGCCTCGCTGTACAGCTTGCTGACGTCCAAAACTTGGGGACCGATCGTTCCGTTGTGAAGCGGAAACGACCAGCTGTTGTCGCCGAGTATGAGCTTGCCAGCCTTGACGGTGGCGTTGGTCTTCGCGTCCATGACCGCATCCTCGCTGGTGTGGCAGCCCAAACGGTGCGATCTACGCCGTCTCACCGCACCGCGAGCCCCCACGAGGATTCAGGGATCGAGACGGCGGCAGGCTTGTTATGAGTGTGCGACTTCGAGGCTTCCTTGATAAAGATCAAAAGGGCGTCGCGCACACGGCCCCGTTCGCCGCCATGGGGCACTACCTTAGTCGCATAGTGGGACGGCGGGGATTCTAGAGGAATGACTCCGCCCGCGCCTTAAGTTCGTCGAGTCCCGGTTCGTCTGGATTTCTCGGCTTGCCGGGATGGATGATGGAGACTTGGCAATTCTCCGCCGCTTCCACCAACTGCCGATAGGTCCCCGCGTCCGGATTCGCGATATAGGCCTGCTTGTTGGCGTCGTAGGCAAACATCTTATCGTTGATCTGGGTGCACTCATTGCAACTGGTGCAGCGCGGCGTCTCGATATAGGGATCGTCCGAGGGCCGCTCGGCGGCCGCTGGAGCGGTTTCGGGAGCCGCAACGGCTGGCGCCACAGCGGCAGCCGTGCTTGCGGCGGCGGGCGGGGCTTGCTCGGCGACGGCCGCCGGCCGCGATTGCTCCGCCCAAATCTTCCGCTCCTGCTCGAGCAGTCTGGCCGCATGCGAGTTGTGCACGCCGCCGAGCTCCTGCAGGCTGCGCCAGGCTTCGGCGCACCGGCGCGCGGCCTGCATCAGCTTGTCGTCGACGATGACTTTTTGCAGGCGGTTGTCGCGGTCGACCATCAACAGGCACGGCACCTTGTCGGCCAGGTCCTGCGGTTGGCGCGCCAGGAATTCGGACACCGGCAACAGATCGGCACCCCATTTGCCCCGCGGCACCTTGGCAAAATGCTTGGCGCAACGCGGATCGCAGGCGGCGAAATCGACCAGCGTGAAGGCGAGGTCTTCCGATACGCGCTGCTGCTCGGCGTCCTCATAGTCGAGGCGCTGCAGCGGCCAATCGAGATCGACTTGCGAATTGCCGGAGAGCGAGAACCGCGAAGCCCAGTCCGGGCCCGCCGACGGATCGTAGACGAACGCCGGAAAAGCCCGCGACTCCGCGGCGGCGGCCGCCGTCAGGTAAGGCGCAATGCCGCTCGCGCTGGCGCCGGAGAACACGCTGAACAAGGCCGGCCCGTCATAGGCCAGGCCGCGAAGAATCTGCTCGCGGAGCCGGAACAGGCTCGATCCGGTCGCCTGCAAGACGTAGTACGTGCCAAAACCCATCGCCGTGCTGGCGAGCTGCTTGTTGCGCAGGCCTGAAATCAGGTACTCGCCTTCGATCGGCGACGGCTCGAGGATATCGTCGGTCCGAACCACGACCTTGGCCGGCATGCCGGCCACGAACGCGTGCAAGAGCAGATCACTCTCTGCCGCGCCAAGCTCGGCGGCACGGAGACAAATCAGATAGTCCGGGAACAAGGCGGTATCGGCGGCATCGAGACCCTGGTCGCCGAACTCGGCGAAGAAGGCGTCGTGACGGCCTTCGCTGTATTCCCCTTCGGTTTCGAGCTTGGCCATGGCGATCGCCTTGGCCAGCTCGATCATCCGCGGCAGCCGTTCGCGGTAGGCGGCGACCGCGTCGGCGCATCTTTCGAACACGAATGAATACGGCTCGCCGACATCGACTCCTTTGTCGCTGTCGGCCGGCGCAAAGAAGCGCTGGGCGCGGAGCGCCGAAAGCAAGCCGCGAACCCGCCGGCGGCGGCTTTCCGGGATCGGCACGTTGGCCGAGGTTTCGACCAGCAAACGCGACATCGCCTCGAAATCGAAGACGTCGCGATGCGCCGCACCGACCGTGGCGCGCAGCCTGTCCGCGCTCAACCCTTCCTTCGAGCGGACGAAATCCGCGCTCAGGATGTCGGACAGTTTCGCGATCAGTTTATTGATATCGGCCCGGAAACTCTGCGTCTTGCGATCCTGCAAGGTCCGCCAGGCGTGCTGAAACAACCGAAACGGCATCGCCTTGTCATAGCCGACGACCTCGCCGTCGACCTTCACCGCGGCGCGCAGGCGGCGCAAACTATCCTGCAACAGCTCGTCGCCTTTCGCACCGATGGCGGCGGCCGCGATATCCCACATTTTCGCCAGCGAGCCCGCCGCGCCGTCGGCGACCAGGCTGCGGATTTCCCGTTCGAGCCGGTAGGCGTGCTTGCGCAGCCGGTCTGCGTCATCGCCCGTGATCTCCTTAAGCGCGCCATCGAACAATCCGGAAAGCGATTGCACCGGCTTGCCGTCGCCGCCGGCGCGGACCAGCACGATCGGAAAATCATAGCGCAGCGCCGCCAGATCGCGATAGCCGGCGAGCATGGCAGGTTGCAGATCGCTCTTGGCGAGCGCATCGAACGCGCCGCCCGAGATTCGTCCGGTGAGGTGAAAGGCGATGAGCGCCTGAAGTTCTGCTTGCATGTCCGATTTGCCTTGACCGTTTTCGCTTGAACTCACCCGCGTCCTCACGCGCTCGGCCGCGCCTTGGGATCGGCGGCTTGCGGCCAGATCGTGAACTTGTCGAATTCCGCTTCCAGGCCGGCCTTGATGTAGCGCGACGAACGCTGCTGCCCGGCATTGCGCAGCTCTTCGTAACAGGGGATCTCCGGATTGCGGTACAGGATGCCGACCGGGATCGGATCCTGGACGGAAGCGATCTCGCGCGCGCGATTGATATTGGAAGGATCGTGCCGTTCCTGATTCTTGTAGACCTTGGACAGCCCCGGGCTGAGTTGCAGGCCGTCCTCGTGCGTCAGCAGCATGGTCTTGAGCGGATCCTGCATCCACGGCTCGAACATCGACGGCAGCCATTCCGGGCAGCGCTGCAGTATGCGGATGAAGGAAAAGCCCTTGTGCCGGTAGGCCGCTGCAATGATGTCGTAGAGCACTTCGGGAATCCAATCGACCGCCTGGGCGACGAAGGAAACGTTCTGCACGCCGAGCGTCACGGTCAACGGCTGCAGCGCGTCGAGATAGCTGCCGCGCGGCGTGGTGTTGCTCTTGGTGCCGCGCGGCGATGTCGGCGAGGCCTGCTTCTTGGTCAAACCGTAGATCTGATTGTCGTGCAGCATCACCGTCATGTTCATGTTGTAGCGGATGGCGTGGATCCAATGCGCCGCGCCGATGCTGCAGCAGTCGCCGTCGCCGGTATTGACGAAGATGTTCAGATCCGGCCGCGCCATGCGGATGCCTTCGGCGACCGGCAGCGCGCGGCCATGGATGCCATGGAAGCCATAGGTCTTCATGTAATGCGGAAAGCGGCTGGAGCAGCCGATGCCGGAGACAAACACGGTCTTCTCGGGCCGCAGATCTTCGTCGCGGCACAGCCGCTGCACCGCCGCGAGGATGGCGTTGTCGCCGCAGCCGGTGCACCAGCGCGGCACGCCGCTCTGATAATCCTCAAGCTCGTAATGCTGGTCGTGCATCCGCAGCAGGCATTCGCTCACGTGAATCGTCATGGTCGTGCCTTATCCTTGCTTTAGCTTCTTGAGGATGACGTGCCGGATCGCGCTCGGCTTGATCGGCTGGCCGCGCACCTCGCTCAAGCAATCGACGTCGATCAGGTAACGCGAACGCAGCAGCATGGCCAGCGCCGAGTAGCGGCGATTGCTGTCGTCGATGATCGCGTCGTTCGGGTCATCGCTCCAATTGCCTTCGACGGTGATGACTTTCTTGAACCGCTTCATAATCTCGTCAAGTCCCGGCGCCATCGGCTGCAGGAACGTCAGATGCAGCGACGACACCTTGTGGCCGTCGGCGCGCACGGCCGCCACGGCCTCCTCGATCGCACCCTTGGTGCTGCCCCAGCCGATGAGCAGGAGATCGCCGTTCGGATCGCCGAATACCGGCGGCGTTTTCAAGGTCTTCTGCAACGCCGCGAGCTTCAGACTGCGGGCGCGAATGCTCGATTCGTTGCTCTCCGGGTCGTAGGCGACATGGCTCAGGCTGTCATGGGCAAGGCCGGTCAAGGTGTGCATGCCGCCCGGCTGACCCGGAATGAAACGCCGCGCCAGGCCGGTCGTGGGATTCCAATCATACGGCTTGAGCCCTTCCGGCACTTCGCTCTGATCGACCGGCGGCGCCAGCCAGGCCTCGCTGAATTGCGGCCGCGGAAACGGCTGCTGCGAGGTGGCCAGACTGGCGTCGGAGAGGATGACCACGACCATGTTGAAGGTTTCGGCGATCTTGCGGGCGGTGATCACTGAATAGAAACATTCTTCGATCGTGCCCGGCGCCATCACCACCTTGGGCGCGTCGCCGTGGCTGCCGAAGATAGTGGTCAAGAGATCGCCCTGCTCGACCTTGGTCGGCTGTCCGGTACTGGGGCCGCCGCGCTGCACGTTGATGACGACCAGCGGAATCTCCCCCATCACCGCCAGCCCGATCGCTTCCTGCTTGAGCGAATAGCCGGGTCCGGAGGTGACGGTGACGGCGCATTTGCCGGCATAGGAGGCGCCGATCGCGAAGGTGCAGGCGGCGATCTCGTCCTCGGCCTGATGTACGATGCCGCCGACGTTCTCGAACACGCTGCTCAAATAATGCGACACCGATGTCGCCGGCGTGATCGGGTACATGGCGCAGATTTCCATGCCGGAAGCGAGCACGCCGAGCGCCAGCGCGGTGTTGCCGTCGATGACGATTTGCGGTTCGGTGCTGCGCGTCGCCGGGATGCGATACTTCAATTCGAGATTGGTCTCGGCCCAGTCATAGCCGACGTTCAACAGCTTGACGTTGGTCTGAATGACACTGGCGTCTTTCTTGCCGAATGTCAGCGCGATCTGTTCGCGGGCGAGCTGCAGGTCGAAGCTGTAGATGTTGCACAGCATGCCCAGCGCGAACATGTTCTTGCCGCGCCGCGCGTCGGCGACGACTTTGCGGCATTCGCGCTCCATGGGAATTTCGTAGACCTTGAATCCCGCCGCCACGAGCTCGTCGTAGGTCTCGGTGTAGGAGGCGGCGATGGCGGCGTCCTTACTCTCCCGCCACATGCTTTCCAGCAGAATAAAGCAGCCGGGCTTGAGCTCGCCAGTGCGGACACGGCCGAGCAGCACCTGCTCGTTGAAGGCGACCACCAGGTCGGTTTCGTTGCCGCCGTTGGTGACACGGCCCGAGCCCAGGCGGATACGGTTGCCGCTGCCGCCGGCGACGCTGCGCGCCGGCGGTCGGATTTCCGCGGGGATGATCTCCACGGTCCACACCCCGTTGCCCGTGCGGGCGGCGATCGCTCCGAACGACTGTCCACAGCGCTGTGCGCCCTCGCCCGAGTCGCTGACGATCTCGACGATATGCTCGTTTAGTATAATGGCCGTCTTGCTGCCCGGAGTGGGCTGGGCGGGCTGAGCGGGCTGCGCAGGCTTGACCGCGCGCGGGCGCGGCTTGACGGCGATTTCGGCAGTGCTGTCGTTCATCTTGCTACCTTATGCGGCGCGTATCCGCGCGTAGTTGCGCTCCTGGAGATCGATCCCGAAGAACGTGCCGGCGTCGGCCGTACTGACGCCGTCGACGCCGGAATCACGAATTCGCAAATAGTTCTTGATGCTGCGTGCGGCCTTGCGGCCGGCGCCCATCGCCTCGATCACGGTGGCGGCGCCGGTGACGATGTCGCCGCCGGCAAACACGCCGGCCATCGAGGTCGCCAGCGTCTCGTCGGTCTCGATATAGCCGCGCTTGTTGAGGCGAAGGTGCGAGGTTTGCCCGATGATCGGGTTGGCGTTGGTGCCGATCGCGAACACGACCTGATCGGTCTCAAACTCGAACTCGCTGCCGGCCACCGGGATCGGCCGCCGTCGCCCGGAATCGTCGGGCTCGCCGAGCTCCATGCGGATGCAGCGCATGGCGCGGACATTGCCCTTGTCGTCGGCGAGGACTTCCACCGGATTGGTCAGCCAGTGAAATTCAATGCCCTCTTCCTCGGCGTGGTGAACCTCTTCCGCCCGCGCCGGGCACTCGGCCCGCGACCGCCGATAGATGCAGTAGACTTTCTCGGCGCCGAGCCGCAGGCAGACGCGCATGGCGTCCATGGCGGTGTTGCCGGCGCCGATCACGGCGACGCGCCGGCCGAGCGGCAGCGGCGTATCGAAGTTCGGGAATTCCTTCGCCCGCATCAGATTGCAGCGGGTCAATAGCTCGTTGGCGGACAGCACGCCGTTGAGCGAATCGCCGGGGATGCCGAGCATCGACGGATAGCCGGCGCCGGTGCCGATGAAGACCGCGTCGAAGCCGAGCTCGTCGCGCATCTGCTCGATGGTGAACAGGCGGCCGACCAGGGTATTGCACTCGAACTTGACGCCGAGCTTGCGCAGATTGTCGATTTCGGCGTCGACCACCGCGTTGGGCAGACGGAAATCGGGGATGCCGTACTTGAGCACGCCGCCGGCCTGGTGGAAGGCCTCGAACACCGTCACCGCGCATCCGGCCTTGGCGAGATCCGCCGCGCAGGCCATGCCGGCCGGCCCGGAGCCGACGATGCCGACCTTGAAGCCGCTCGGCTCGATATGCGGAACGTTGGTCCACTGCTCTTTGATGGCGTAGTCGCCGACCCAGCGTTCGAGACGACCGATCGCCACCGGCTCGAGCGTCTCGCCGACCACGCAGACGCCCTCGCATTGCGTCTCCTGCGGGCAGACGCGGCCGCACACCGCCGCCAACAGATTGCTGGCGGTAATGACGTCATAGGCGCCGCGGAAATCCTTGGCGCTGATCGCCTCGATGAATTTCGGGATATTGATATTGACCGGACAGCCCGCGATGCAGGCCGGATCGGGGCACAACAGACAGCGCTCCGACTCGTTCAGCGCCTGTTCCAGCGAATAGCCGCAATTGACTTCGTTGAAATTCTTCACCCGCAGCTGCGGATCCTGTTCGCGCACAGGAGTCCGTTGCTGCGGAATGCTGCGGATTGTCTTTTTCTTCTTCGCCATGGTGTAAGTTCCGTGTGACTAAAGGGCCATTGCCGCCGCCGCCGCGCGGCTGGCGCTGCGCCGACAAACTCCGAGCTGACAAAGGCGATGCAGGCGCACGCTATCCTCCCAGCGTTTCCTCGAACGGATCGGGCAGCACCATGGCCGGCTCGACTGTCTCGGCCTGCAGGACCGGCGGCACCTGCTGCATCATCCGGCAGCTTGCCGACCAACGATCCAGGGCGGCCTTTTCCTCTGCGGCATAGCGCCGAAGCCGCATCATCAAGTCATTGAAGTCGACCTTGTGGCCGTCGAAATCGGGACCGTCGACGCAGGCAAACTTGACTTCATTGCCGATCTTGACCCGGCAGCCGCCGCACATCCCGGTTCCATCGACCATGATGGGGTTGAGGCTGACGATGGTCTTGATGGCGTGCGGGCGTGTTGTCTCGGCGCAGGCCTTCATCATGATGGGCGGCCCGATCGCGATCACCTCGTCAATGTCGTGATGGCCGGCGATGGCGACCTTAATGCCGTCGCTGACGAAGCCCTTGATTCCGACCGATCCGTCGTCGGTGCACAGAATCAATTCGTCGCAGCAGGATTTGAACTTATCGACCCAGAACAGCAGTTTCTTGGTGCGAAATCCAAGAACGCCGATCACATAGGCGCCGTTCACCTTAAATCCGCGGGCCTGCGGATAAATGGGCGCGACGCCCAGACCGCCGCCGACGCAGACGACCTTCTTCTTGCCCGCGAGCGGGCTCGGTACCCCCATGGGCCCAACGATCCCGTAGAGCGAGGTCCCGACCTGACAGAGCTGCTGCATCTCCTTGGTCGACTTACCGACCGCCTGCACGACCAGCGTCACCGTCCCCGCTGCACGGTCGAAATCGGCGATGGTCAGCGGAATCCGCTCACCCGACTCATGCGACATGACAATGACGAATTGACCCGGCCGCGCCGCCTTTGCCATCAACGGATGATGGATGACCAAGGAATAGGTCACGTCGGAAAAATCCTCGCGGGCCAAGATTTTGAACCCGGCCCCAAGGCTTGCATCGACCAGACTTGCATCGACCATCGATTTTCCACCCGCGATCGTGGTGAGAAGATTTAAGCGAGCGGACATTCGTTGATCGGTTCCCTCGCCGCCTTGACATAGCGCAAGGACGGCCGCGAAATTTTAATTAGCCTTTAGTTTGAGGGTGTTATGTTACAGGACCGCGGGCAGCGCGTCGCCGGGCTGTCGGCGAGCGATAGAAAAGCGCCATGAGCGGCGTCGCGCTGAGAAAACGCCGGCAAACTCCAGTATTGATGCTGCTGATTGCGCTAATGTGCTGTAGCCGAAGCGGAGGCGCGCTCCGTTCGTTCCCATTCCGCCTCTTGTTCCCATTGCAGGATGAGGTGCCGTAGCGCGCGGTATTTGGCCTCCAGCGCAGTGTCCAAAGGGTCCTTCCGGGCGGTCAGTTTCGCGCGAATCTCGGCCCAGTCCTCAGGCCGCAGGACCCGAGCCGCAGCCGGAAACAGCACGCGTTCTTCCATCGCCATGTGCCGCCGCTCATGGTCGATGAAGTCGCGGATGATCACATCGACGGTGTCCCGCAGAATTTCCCGGTCGGCGAGCACGCCTTCGACCGTCCGCGCCACCCGCGCCAGCCGCTTGGAGCCCTTGCCGTGCTCGGCTTCAAGATCGCCGATGCTTGCCGCCACGGCGGGATCGCGCGCCTTCAGTCTCGCGAAGATCATGTCCTCCTTGGGATGGTGGCAGCAATCCGGATAGTCCTGAAAGTACTCGATGACCGACTGTACGACGTGATAATCCGGCCGTTCCGCGCGATTAAAGACGGACAACTCGCGCTCGAGAACCAATAGCAATTTTTCGATGTTACGGTGCTCATCGCGCAAGATATCGATGATTTGCCGCATCGGTTGATGTCTTGCGGCGACCCTCCCATTGATGAGATTGCGGCGACTCATTTGGATTCCCGCATACAAGGAAAACGGGATATTCTACGTATTCGCGATGTGAAACTTTGCGATAGATCAATCGGCAATGCCATCGCCGACAAGGAAACGCGGTCAAATGCCGTTTTGCGGCGCGGATCGGCCTCTTGCATCGCTCGCGGGCGCCCGTCATGCTCGGGCTAAATAAGCACCGGGCGCCGCTTCCGCGCCGCGCAAGGAATGAACGCCTAGCGAAATGAACGCGCAGGGAACAAGACCATGGCCGAGATCGTCCCGCTCAAAGAGCTAGCCGCACAGGTGCGTTCCGGGATGTGCGTCGCGGTGCCCGCCGACTATTGCGGTGTCGCCATGGCAGCGACCGCCGCCATCATCGCCCAGCGTCCCGAAAACCTGCATCTCGTCTGCGTGCCAATCACCGGCATGCAGGGCGACATGCTGATCGGCGAAGGCCTCGTCGGCGTGCTCGAGACCAGCGCGGTGACGCTCGGCGAAGCCGGCGGCGCGCCGCGCTTCATCGACGGCGTGCGCAGCGGCGCCTTCCGCCTGCTGGACGCGACCTGCCCGGCCGTGCATTCCGGCCTGATCGCCGCACAGAAGGGCGTGCCCTTTCTGCCGATTCGCGGCATCGTCGGCAGCGATCTGTTGAAGACGCGGACCGACTGGAAAATCATCAATAATCCGTTCGCCGCGGACGATCCGATTGTCGTCGTGCCGGCGATCCATCCCGACATTGCGCTGTTTCACGCGCCCGAAGCCGATCGTTTCGGCAACGTACGCATCGGCCGCCGCCGCGAATTGGCGACCATGGCCTATGCGTCGAAGGCGACGCTGATCACGGTCGAGCGGATTTGCGAGACATCGCTGCTGCACGACGAGGATTCGGCAGCCGGCGTGCTGCCGGCGCTCTACGTCGACCGCGTCGCGGTGGCGCCGCGCGGCGCCTGGCCGATCGGCCTGTGGGGCGAATATCCCGCCGACACCGCCGAAATCGCCCGCTACGCCGCCATGGCGCGGACCCCCGCGGGCTTCGCGGTCTACATGGACGGCTTCGCGCGCCGGCTGGCCGAGGCGGCATGAGCGCGCAACGCCGGACAGCGCCGGACTATTCCGAGCGCGAGCTGCTGATCGCGACCATCGCCGATCTGCTCGACGGCGTTCGTCATGTCGCGGTCGGCGCCTCCTCGCCCATTCCCGCCGCCGGCGCCATGCTGCTGCGCGCGCGCAACGAACTAAGCGGACGCGAGCCGGTGCGCATTTCGATCCTCGGCTCGCAGGCGCATAATTTCTTCACCAACGGCGGCGTCGAAGTGTTCGACTGCGCCGCCCAGGGCCGCATCGACGCCTTCTTTCTCGGCGGCGGACAGATCGACGGCCAGGCCAACATCAATCTGGTCGGCACCGGCGATTATCCGCGGACCGACGTGCGTTGGCCCGGCTGTTTCGGTTCGGCCTTTCTCTATTTCCTGGTGCCGCGCGTGATCCTGTTCCGCGAGGAGCATTCGCCCCGCGTTTTGGTCGACAAGGTCGACTACGTCAGCGCTCCGGGAACGAGCGAGGGCGTCGCGCGCCGCGGCGGGCCTTATGCGCTTTTGACCGGCATGGCGCTGTTTTCCTTCGACCCCGCGCGCAAGCGTTTTGCCTTGCGCAGCGTCCACCGCGGCGCGACTGCGGCCGAGGTGCGAGCCAACACCGGCTTCGATTACGATGCGCCCGCCGAGCCGCCGCAAACCCCGGCGCCCGACGCGGAAACGCTCGCCATCTTGCGCGGCCGCGTCACGCAGGAACTCGCGGAGACCTATCCGCAGTTTGCGGCAATCCTGCGCAGCGCGCAGGCGGCGGCGTAGCGCATGCGGATGCCACCATGAGCGCAGCCATGGCCGCATACGAGGTGAATGCCTTCAACACGGCGACGGCTTCCGAGAACAAAATCCATGACGACGCGATGGCGCGGCGGTTCGGGTTTCGCGGCGGCCTCGTTCCCGGAGTCGAGGTGTTTGCCTACATGGCGCACATGCCGGTGGCGCGATGGGGCCGACGGTGGCTTGAAAGCGGGCAAGCGGAGTGCCGCTTTCTGAAACCGGTTTACGACGGCGCAGTCGCGCGGGTGACAGCGACCGAAGATGGCGACGGGCTGGAACTTTCCGTTATGAGCGGCCAGGATCGGTGCGCGACGGGGCGCGCTTTCATCCCGGCGGACGGACGTCCTGCGCCGGCGATCGACGCGCTGCCAGCAGCCATACCGCCTGCCGAGCGGCCGGCGGCGACCGAAGAGTCGCTTAAGCCGGGCCGCGCGCTCGGCATGACACCTGTGACGATCGACCACGCGATGCTCGGAAGCTATCTCGATGACATTCGCGAAACTGAGCCGATCTATCGCGCCGAGGGACTGGTCCATCCCGGGCAGATCCTGCGGCTCGCCAATCTGGCGCTGGTGCAGACTGTCGTCCTCGGCCCCTGGATTCACCTCGGCAGCAAGCTGCGCAATCACGCCGCGGTGCACGTCGGCGAACAACTGACGCTGCGTTCCAAGATCACGTCCAATACGGTCTCCAAGGGGCACGCGATCGTTGAATTCGATGCCATCGTCGTCGCCGACGGTGCAAGAAGCGTGGCCGAGATCACCCACGTCGCGATCTGGCGGCCGCGACAGGTCGCCGAGATTGCGCACACGCACGGACTTGTTGAATCGCCATGAAGCGCATTGTCGTTTTTGGCTATGGTGCGGTCGGCCGTGAGATCACGGCGCTGCTCACCGCGCGCGGCGATGACGTGCTGGTGGCGCAGCGCAGCGCACCGCAACGGCTCCCGGCCGGCGCCACCTTCATCAGTTGCGACGTGACCAACGCCAATTCCGTCGCTGCCGCGACTGCCGGGCGCGAGATCGCGATCTGCACCGTGGGATTTCCTTACTCCGCCCGCATCTGGCAGCGCGCCTGGCCGGCCGCCATGAACGCGATGCTGAGCGCTTGCGAGAAGGCCGGCGCCCGGTTTGTCTTTGCCGACAATCTTTACATGTACGGGCCGGTGACCGCGCCGCTCACCGAGACCATGCCGCTGACGAGCTATGGGCAAAAGCCGCGCATCCGCGCCGAGATCACCCGGCTGTGGCAAGACGCCCATGCGGCGGGACGCGTGAAGGCGGTCGCGGTCCGCGCCTCGGACTTTTATGGGCCCGACGTGCCGAACTCGATACTCTCGATGGGCATTTCACGTCTGGTCGCCGGCAAGGCCGCGCTCGTTCCCTTCTCTCCCGATCACCCGCACGATCAGGCCTACGTTCCGGACTTTGCCCGCGCCGTGGTCACACTGTGTGACGCGCCTGACGATACCTGCGGCCAAGCTTGGCACGTTCCGAACGCGCCGACGCGCAGCCTGCGCGAGCTGCTGACGCTGGCGGCGAGGATCGCTGGCGTTCGATTGCGAATGGTGGTGCTGCCCACCTGGCTGCAGCCGATCCTCGGGATCGCCGTGCCGGAACTCCGCGAGCTGATCGAAATGCGGTTTCAGACCGATCGGCCGTATTACGTCGATGCCGGCAAGTTCCGAGCAAGATTTGGGCTGGAACCGACGAGCTTCGAGGATGGCCTTGCCGCAACAATTCGCTTCTACCGCGATGCAGCGCGCGGCCCGGCCGGAAAAACTTCGCGCTGACTGTGGCGTTGTGCCGCGACCGAGAAATCTCCCGACAATTTGCGCTGCACCGCGTCATGTGTCTGCAAGTCGCAGAAGATTCGATTCAATGTCGGTGGGAGGACTCAGTTGCGTCATGCGGCCGCCACAGAGCCTGAATAGGGTTCGGTCACGGGAGAGGGGTGATGCAGGGAGGAGAACCATCATGGCACTGCACACCGAAACTGCGGCGCGCACCCGCTTGGTCACCTATGACAAGAATGTATGCCCGCAGTGCAGCTCATGGCTGCTAGCGCCCGACTGGTCCGAACATCTGAGCGAGCGTTGCGTGCGTCACACTTGGTCGTGCGAAGCCTGCGGTTATGAATTCGAAACCGCGGTGTTCTTTCCGGCGCTGGAACAAGCTGCCGCCTAGCGCATGATCCGGAAAAGTGGAAGCCGGTTTTCCGAAAATATCATGCGCCGCTAAAATAAATTAGAGCGCCAATCGCTTCAATCTGAAGTGATGGCGCTCATCGGCAGCTCGACAAACATTCAAGACGACCGGGGCGGCGGATAGACGTGCCGCCGCCCGTTGAAATCTTCGACCACAGCACCGTCCTCACTCAAATAATTCGGGCCGATTGGCGATTTGCCGTAGCCGTCGGGAATGTCGAGCACATAGGTCGGCTGGCATAGGCCCGAATAACGGCCGCGAAGCGCGCGCGCAAGAGCCTGGCCTTCGGCGATGGTGGTGCGCAGATGCGCCGTGCCGGGCGCGAGATCGCCGTGGTGCAGATAATAGGGTTTGATGCGGCACTCGACCAACGCGCGCATCAGCGCGCCGAGCGTCTCGACATCGTCGTTCACCCCACGCAACAGCACCGATTGCGACAGCATCGGGATGCCGGCATCGACCAAGCGCGCGCAGGCGGCGCGGGCTTGTTTGGTCAGTTCGCGCGGATGATTGGCGTGCAGCACGACGAAGGTCGCCTTGTTCCGCGCGCGCAACGCGCGAATGAGCGCGGGCGTTATCCGCTCGGGCGCCACGGCCGGCACGCGCGTGTGCACGCGAATGATTTTCACGTGGGCGATGGCGGCAATCCGTCTGACCACGTCCTTAAGCCGGCGCGCTGACAGCACCAGCGGATCGCCGCCGGTCAGAATGACCTCCCAGATTTGCGGATGGCCGCGGATGTAGTCGAGCGCGGCCGCGAGCGCCGCCGGCGACAGCCCTCCCCGCCCCGGCCCCACCATCTCGCGCCGGAAGCAGAACCGGCAATAGACCGCGCAGGCATTGACGAGCTTGAGCAGGACCCGGTCGGGATAGCGGTGGACGATGCCGGCGACGGGGCTGAACGCATCGTCGCCGATCGGATCGCGGCGTTCCTCGGGCTGCTCAACAAGCTCGCGCGCATCGGGCACGAATTGCCGCGCGATCGGATCGTGCGGATCGCTGCGGTCGATCGCGGCGGCCATCAGCGGCGTGATCGCGACCGCATAGCGCGCGGCGACCGCGGCGAGCTCATCGAGCCGTTCGCGCGGCACGAGGGCCGAACGGCAAAGCGCGTCAACGCCGCGCAAGGTGGACGATCGGGACTTCATGCCAGCGGATTCCACAACACCTGCTCGATCCGCGAGGCTCCGGTTGCCAGCATGACGAGCCGGTCGAGGCCGAGCGCAATACCGCAAGCCTGCGGCATCGCCGACAGCGCGGCAAGGAAATCCTCATCGATCGGATAGCGCTCGCCGTAGATACGCTCCTTCTCCGTCATCTCCCGTTCCAGCCGGCGACGCTGCTTGGCGGCGTCGGTGAGTTCGCCAAAACCGTTGGCGAGCTCCACCCCGCAAGCATAAAGCTCGAAGCGCTCGGCGACGCGCCGATCCGGCGCCGGCCGCGCCAGCGCCGCCTGCACGGCCGGGTACTGATCGAGAATGGTGGCGCGGCCGAGGCCGAGATGGCCCTCGATCTTCTCCACCAGCACGCGACTGAAAATATCGCCCCAGCGGTCGTCATCGCCGATGCGGATCCCGCTTGCCAGCGCCGCGCGGGCAAGGCCGTCGCGGTCGGGTTCGCCGCGCGGCAGCGTCGCCAAGAGGTCGATGCCGGCAAATCGCGTAAAGGCCTCCGCGACGGTAAGCCGTTCCGGCTCGGCGAACGCATCGGCCGAACGGCCGCGAAAGCTCAGATGCTTCGTGCCGGCGGCTTCCGCCGCCACCGCCAGGATCGCCGCACAGTCGGCCATCAGCATCCCGTAGGGCTCGCCGGCGCGATACCATTCGACCAGGGTGAATTCCGGATGGTGCAGCGCGCCGCGTTCCCGGTTACGAAAAACCCTGGCGAATTCGACGATGCGGCGCTCGCCGGCGGCCAGGAGTTTCTTGCAGGCGAATTCCGGCGAGGTGCGCAGATAAAGCCGCGACGATGAGCCGTCCGGCGCCGCCAGCGTGGTGGCGAAGGCGTGCAAATGGGTCTCGTTGCCCGGGGAAACCTGCAAGGCGCCGGTCTCGACCTCGATGAAATCGTGCGCGGCGAACCAGGCCCGCAGCGCCGCCACGATGCGGCTGCGCGCCAACAGCGCCGGGCGCCGGTCGGCGTGGACGTGGCGAGCCCAGAAGGGCGAGGCAGCGGGCGGGGTTTCCGGCATGTCCTTGTGCGCGGGGAAGAGAGGAAATATGTGGCGATCGGGCTCAGGATCGCTATGGTGCGCCCCTGTTCAGAGGCAAAACGTCGAGGTAACCGTGAAAGTCATCGCCAGCTCGCTGCGAAAAGGCAATATCGTTGAGGTCGACGGCAAGCTCGGCGTCATCGTCTCGATCGAGAATATCCATCCCGGCAAGGGCACGCCGGTGACCCAGATGGACGTACGCCGGATCGCCGACGGCGTGAAGATCGCGTTGCGCTACAAGACGACCGACCAGGTCGAGCGGGCTTTCGTCGAGGACCGCAAGCACCAATACATGTACCAGGACGGCGACGGCTTTCATTTCATGAATATGGAGAGTTACGATCAAGTCGCGCTGCCGGCCGACATTATCGGCGACCAGGCGGCCTATCTGCAGCCGGAAATGGAGGTGACGATCAGCCTGCACGAGGGCGTGCCGGTCGCCATCGAGCTTCCGCCGCGCGCCACCCTCGAAGTGGTCGAGACCGAGCCGACCATCAAAAGCCAGACGGCAGCCTCGTCCTACAAGCCGGCGCTCCTCTCCAATGGCGTGCGCACCATGGTGCCGTCCTTCGTCACCGCGGGCACCAGGATCGTGGTGAATACATCCGACGGCAGCTACATCGAGCGGGCGAAGGACTAGCTCCCGTCATTCCGCAAGCCGCTCGCATTCGGCTCACATCTGAACGTTCATTCATCGTGAGCATCCGCGTTTCTCCCAGAAGGCGACGATCGAGAAACTATTACGCGAGTTTCGCGCGGTCGCGGGGCGGCACCGCTTGGCAGAACGCGCATTGGTAACGATAGTACGGAGTTTTGAATTGGGATGAGCCGTGTCTCGTGCGGTAAATGTTGCGGTCAAAATCGGCAGCCTTCCACGGCTGCGCCTTCGCGCAAGAACCGTATTCGGCGCTTTCGCTGACCGGCGCGCGCGCGCCGGCTTCGTCGCGACTGGCTTGGCCTGCGCGATGGTGTGCGCCTCGTCCGGCGCTCCCTTGAGCGCCGCATGCAAACCAAATCATTTCAGACCGGCCTTCTTTGTGAACGGTATGGGTGCTTGCGCCTTCGACCCGCAGACTTTGAGTTTTTCCGGCGATCCGGCCGCGCAAGCCAAATGCCTGATGCGCGGCATGGACGCGACCAGGAACCTTGCCCCGGCGCTGGAAACTCTGCCGGCGGCGCTCGCCGGCCGCATCGGACAAGATAGCGGTCTGCCGTCGCGGGAGGCGCTGAGCGCTTTCCTCTCCAAAGAGAATCTCGAGTGGGATTTCGCGGCTTATCTCTGGCAACCGGTGGCGCGCGCGCATGACAACGATGCGGACGCCCCGCCGGCGCGCTATTTCGTGATCCACGATACCAGCGGACCGAATTACGGACACCGGTCCTTTCCTGCCGATATCGACGTCAGCACAAAGATCAACAATCTCGGCAGCTTCAAGTGCTCGGATGGCTGGGGCAAGGCCCACGTGGTCGTCAATCGCTCCGGCGGCATGTTGCTCGATCACGATTTCGCAGTTCCCTGGCGGGAGACGCGGTTCGAGCAAGCGGCGAATTTCGCCGGCGCCCTGAAGGGGCTCTTCCTCCATGTCGAGCTGATCCAGCCGCGGCGCAGCGCAGCCGGGCGCGGATGGCGCAACGACGCGCAGAGCCCCAATCCGGGCTTTACCGCCGCGCAATATGACCGGCTGGCGCTGCTCTACGTCATCGCCAGTGTCCGCGCCGAGCATTGGCTCATTCCGGCGTTCCATGCGGCCATCGATGCCGGCATGCGCAACGGCCACGACGATCCGCTGCATTTCGACGTCGCCAGCTTTGCCGATAGCCTCGACCGGCTAGTCGAGAAACTGGAAGGGCGGGTCGAGACGGCGGCTGCGACTTCCGCTCCAGCCGACGCGAGCGATGCCACGCCCGGGCCGCAATCTTCCGCAATGGCGCCCCCGGAGACGGCCGAAACCACTCCCTTGATGGCGACCGCTATTGCCAAACCCGACGCCGCCGCACAACCATGGACCGGGAATAAGCCCGATACCGCAGGCGAGGAAAAACCCCGAAGTGAACGCAAGCCGCACGAGCGCATCGTCGCCGAACATTGCCAGACGCGCCTCGCTCAAGGCTATCGCCGGCGCGTTTGTTGGGCTGCTGTTGCCGGCGCGCGCGCGCGCGGACCACACCTCGTTCGATCAATGGGTCGCCGCGTTTCATACCAAAGCGCTGGCGCGCGGCATCACGCCGGAAACCTACGCGCGGGTCATGGACGGGTTAAGGCCGGACACCGCCGGGCTTGAGGCGATCCGCAATCAGCCCGAATTCGACGAACAGGTCTGGGAATATCTCAACCGCCGCGTCTCCGACTGGCGCATCATCGCCGGCAAGGAAAAGGCCAAGGAGTTTGCGCCGCTGTTTTCCCGGATCGAACGGGATTTCGGCGTCGAGCGCTCGGTCATGCTCGGCGTCTGGGGCGTCGAATCGACCTATGGCGATCCGCTTGTGCAGAAGAACCATATGCGGCCGGTCATCCCCTCGCTGGCCGCGCTCGCCTGGGGCGAGCCGCGCCGCCGTGCGTACTGGGAAGGCGAGCTGATCAACGCATTGGAAATTGTTCAGCGCGGCTGGAGCACGCCTGCGGAAATGGTCGGCTCCTGGGCCGGCGCCATGGGCCACACCCAATGGATGCCCGAAGTCTGGCTGCATCTCGGCATCGACTATGACCACGACGGCAAGATTTCGCCGTTCGGCGCGCCGGACGATGCGCTCGGCACGACGGCGCGCTTTTTTGTCGAGCGCGGCAAATATCGGCGCGGCGAGCATTGGGGCTACGAAGTGCGTCTGCCGGCAAAAACCGGCGGCGGCGCGTCGCGCCGATATGCGGACTGGCAAAAACGCGGCGTCGTTCGCGCCGACGGCCAAGCTTTCCCGCAGCCGAACGCGACCGCGCGCTTGTGGGTGCCGGTGCCGGGCGGCCCGGCGTTCCTGCTCGGCCCGAACTTTTTCGCCGTGCGCAGCTACAACCCGTCCATGAACTATACGCTCGCGCTCCTGCATCTCGGCGACCGGGTGATGGGCGGCGGCGAATTCGTCCAGCCGTTTCCCGGCGCCGAACGCGCGCCCACACTCGCCGAAGTGCAGGAGATCCAGCGCCGGCTTACGGCACTCGGTTACGATACCGGCGGCGCCGACGGCCGCGTCGGCAACGACACCATGCTCGCGGTGCAAAACTTCCAGCGCAAAGTCGGCATGGAGCCGGCCGACGGCTATGCCGGGCTCAAGCTCTTGGCCCGCTTGCGTCAAGGCTCGTGATGTTCAGGTTCTGCTCATCCCGGCGACAGCGCGTTCACACCTTGCCGTCGATCAACGCGCGGGTACGGTCGTACTCGCCGACGGCGGCCGAAAGACTGAGCTTGGCCATTCAAATTTCTTTCATGGCGCAGTGAGGAATTCTACATAGCCGCGGGCGGGCATTTTGTGCCAAAAGCTGAGCCGCTTTCCCGCAATCGCCGGGAATGGAAATGATGCAGCTGCCGATCTATCAGGTCGATGCGTTTGCCGACCGCGTGTTCCGCGGCAATCCGGCCGCGGTGTGTCCGCTCGAAACGTGGCTGCCTGACGCGACCATGCAGGCGATCGCGGCCGAGAACAATCTTTCCGAGACTGCTTTCTTCGTGCGCGAGGGCAGCGATTACGCGTTGCGCTGGTTTACGCCCGCCGTCGAGGTCGACCTGTGCGGCCACGCCACGCTCGCCAGCGGCTATGTCGTCATGCGTTTTCTCGAACCGCAGCGCGAAAGCGTGAGCTTTCGCACCGCGAAAGCCGGAACGCTCACCGTAACCCGGCGCGCCGACATGCTGGTGATGGATTTTCCGACGCGGCCCGCCGTTCCCGCCGCGGCGCCGCCGGGCCTCTTCGCGGCGTTGGGCGGCACGCCGCGCGAGGTGCTGCGCGCCCGCGATCATCTTGTCGTCTATGGCAGCGCCGCCGAGATCGCTGCCCTCGCTCCCGATCTTGCCGCGCTCGCCAAGGTCGACTGCTGGGCCGTGATCGTCACCGCGCCGGGCGACAACGGCGTCGATTTCGTCTCGCGCTTCTTCGCGCCGGCGCAAGGCATTTTGGAAGATCCGGTGACCGGCTCGGCGCACTGCACGCTGGTGCCGTACTGGGCGAACCGCCTGGGCAAGACGGAATTCGAAGCCCGACAGCTCTCGCGGCGCGGCGGCGCGCTCTCCTGCGCGCTTGACGGCGACCGGGTGAGCATCGCCGGAAAAGCCGTCCTTTACCTCGAAGGCCGGATTGAGGTGTAAACGGTGCCGACACTCCACGCGGTTTTTATATCGGTCGTTGGGCGGCGAGAAAATCCAAAAGAGGCGGCGCGCCCGTCACAGGACGCCGCCGCCTCTTGTTGCCGGCGCCGAGACTGGCCGTCCTGCGGTCGTCGCTGCTGCGCCCGCGGATACTGAGCTCGTCGGCACCCCGCCGACTTGCATAGTGATGCCGCCAAAAACGCCAAAACCCGGCCGCAGGAAGCCGAGCGGATCTTCATATTGCTGGTTGAGCAGGTTGTTGATGCGAGCAAATACGCCGACCCGATCGGTGACGGCATAGTTGGCGGCGAGATTGACCAGCGTGTAGCCGGGCGCCATCAGTTCCGCCGTTCCCGATCGATTGTAGTCCAGCCAGGGTCCGACGTAGAGCGCCTGCGCGGTGACGGTCAGGCGATCGGTCACTTTCCATAATGCCGTGAGGCTCGCCTTGTTCTTGGGCCGGCGCAGCAATTCCAGGCCCGTCAAGTCGTCCCTTGCCTCGGTATAGGTGTAGTCGGCGCGCAGGTTCACTCGACTGCTCAAAGCCAGCGCCGCGAAGGTCTCGACGCCTTGGGTCGTCGCCTGGCCGACATTCACATAGGTCGAGACGAAGGTGGTCGGATCGGTCGTTCCCTCGATGAGATTGGCGATGTCGTTGTGGAAATATGTCGCGCCGAAACGCAGCCGATCGTGCAGCAGCGGTTGCTCGAATCCGACATCGTAGCCTTTGCTGGTTTCCGGCAGGAGATTGGGATTGCCGACGACCATGAATGACGGATTGTTGACGTAAAGCTCGGTGAGGGTTGGCGCCTTGAAGCCGGTCCCATACGTGGCCTTGAGCTTGGTCTCCGTTCCTGGAACGATCAGCGCCGGCGCAACGCGCCACGTCGTGTGGGGCCCGAAGCTTTCGTTGTCGTCGTAGCGAATGCTCGAGACGACGAAGAAGCGGTCGGCAAAAGCCGACTGCAGCTCGACCCAGCCGGCCTTGTCCCCTGTCTGCGCAGTCGTTGTCGTCGGCGTGTAAGTGCCGAACGCGTTGAATGCGCCGGTCGAGTTGGTCCACAGCGATTCGGTTTTGTCTTCCAACCCGAAAACCAGCGTCTGTCCCGGCGCCACTTTGGCTTCGCCGCGCCAATCATACTGGGTGCGCTGCCCCAAATTCGTCGTCGGCGGGGCGACCGCAGGCGGCGCATTGAAGCTGTCCGGGTTGGGGTCCAGGGTCCAGTTCCATGAATTCGTATAGTTCACGCCGAAGAAGTTCTTGAACCGGCCATCGAACAGCGACCAGACGGCTTCGCCGCGTCCATAAAATTGATGATCCACCTGCGTGTCTTGCAGCGCTTCGGGCGCGGGCGGAAAGAAATCCACGTAATCTTCACCGGTGAATCCAAGCCTCGAAGCCGTATACCGGCCGACTAAATTGACGGCGAAATTGTCGGTCAGATTGGCGCCGAGTTTCGTCGAATAGGCCCAATTGTTGTAGGTATCATTGATTCTTTGCTCGCCCGGCGCCAGCTCGTTGAGCGGCGTTACCGGCGTCTCTGTTGAGGAGAAATGCTGGATGTTGAACGCGTAATTGAAACTATCCTGAGAACCGCTCAAGCCGACGCGCTGGTTGAACGTGCCGAACGATCCGCCCTCTGCCGTCATCGTCATTTTCGGCGGCCCCTCCCCGTTTTTTGTCGTGATGGAAATCACGCCGCCGATGGCATCCGAGCCGTACAGGCCGCTTTGCGGGCCGCGCAGGATTTCGATGCGCGCGATGTCGCCTGTCAACAGCTGGCCGAAATCGAATGATTGCGTGGGATTGCTGGGGTCCGACACGTCGATGCCGTCGATGAGAACCTTGACGTGATTGGAATTGGTGCCGCGAATGAAAATCGATGTTTGACCGCCCGGGCCGCCGGCCTGGACGACATTGAGACCCGGGACCGCCATGAGCGCGTCGGGAACCGTGCGCCATTGCTGGCTTTCGATATCGGCGCCGGTGATGACCGTCACCGCGCTCGCCGACTGGTCGGTGGCCGTGGGAACGGTCGTCGGACTGACGACAACCGAGTTGCCGGCGCCCTGGTTTGTCGGCTTCGACGGCGGCGGCACCGTGACGGAAATGACCGGCAACTCAACCGGCTGCGCCGGCGCCGTTTGTTGCGCATCCTGCGCATAAGCCGGACACCCCGGCCAAAGCAAAATCAACGAAACGGCAACGCGCGCGCAGAGACGACCGGCGCAGCTCGCGCTGCGCCGCATAACGGCCGTATTGGGAAACATGGAGACACCTCGGGTAACACGCCCTGTGGCACGTCACCGCGAACTTGGTGTCCCGCACATCCGCAAAGGATGATTGGTTCGCCCACCACCGGTACACCCCGACCGACAGCGCTCGCGGATGACCACGGCTGACGGCAGGTCTCCTGGCTCGCGGGTCTCAACCTTCCGTCGCCTTCCCAGGACCCGAGTCCCAGTGGACATGTGACGGAAGATTCGCCGCTTACAGTTGCGGGGGCAGCCGCAGCATTGGGCGAGATCTCGCCCGCACTGCGTTCCCATTTGATCCCCAACGGGGAGCCGTCAGACACAAAATAGGCATGGTCTCGATCGGAGGTCAAACGGCGATCCGGCCTTCGAGGTAAAGGACGCCTTTGCCGGCGATGCTCACCGGAGCGTCGTCAAGCGCGCAACGCCCCGCGCGGTCTCAGGTGCCTCGCGCGCGGCGAGAAGACCGCGTGTCTGAGTCCTCTGTCGTGATTCGCTCCTTGTAGAAGGGAGTCATGTCTTCGGGGGGATTGGTGATCGTCAAATAGACGAACGACCCCTGCCCGGTATTCTCGACGCCATGGATGTCACTGCGGGGCGTGCGGATGACATCGCCGGCTGCCAGCTGTTCGGTCCGATCGCCGGCCAGGAGGAGCGTGGCCGATCCCTCCTCGACAATCCAAATCTGCTCGGAGCGAGCGTGGCTGTGTCTCGGCGAGATCGCGCCCGGCTCCATTGTTACGCGCGTTATGGTCACCGCGGCGTCAGGCGCGTTCTCCGGCGAAACGATCTGCATCGATTGTTTGCCGGGGTTTCGAAGCACCGCGGCTTGCTTAATCGTCAGGCGCTGGACCGCCACCTTGGCCTCCCGTCTAGCTTTCCAACGTCCCGTAAACGGCTCCGCCGGCGCGATGTCGGTGAGGCGGAATTGCACGGACCGAGCCCGGTCGTCGCTGGAAGTCATTGTTTTGGTTTTCGGCGTGGCGCCGGCTTGCGGCGCGCCGGCCGCCGGGCACGCCGATCAACTCCCCGTCGTGTCGCCGGCTCCGAAGTCAGGCGGCGCGGTGGTCCGGAGCACTCGGCGCACATTCTCGCTCAACTCGCGGGTCATCTGCTCAGTCAGCAACTGTAACGGCCCATTCAACGGCCCGGCGTCGGGCTTGGTCTGCAGAGCATCCTTCATTTTCGTTTCGAGCTCGGCCAGCGCCGCCACGAAGAATTGCTCGATCGCTTTGGCGGTAGCCTGAACGATCGGCCTCTCCGGCACGCTTCCGCCTGCCTGCTGTCGCGAACTGGACGTGCCGTCGCTCATGCGTTCCGACCCTGCTCGTGCAACATGTGCCGTTGCGCACGCATCGGAGCGTGCTGCGACCAAGCCTTGGACGCTATTTCTTCTCGCCGCTCGCGGCAGTGTCCGGCGCAGCGCCGCGCTCAGCCTGGGCGCTGGCTGGGCGTTGGTTGAAGTCCCGGATGCTGCTGACGAGATTACTGACAGCGGGAAGGACGTCGTTGGCGAGAAATTGTCGTTGATCGTCGGCAAGCGTCTCATCCAGCAACGACTCGCACGTATCCCGCAGGCCTCGCGCCGCCGCAAGGAGGTCCTGGAAGGTGGGAACGCTGGCGCCAGCCAAGGGATGTCCGCCCGCTTCCCTTACCAGCGCGCCCGCCTCGCGTTCCACGGCCCGAGCTTCCAATTCTATCCCGCTCGCCGAATTGTCGGGCGATGTCGCCCCCACCGTCTGCGGGTCGGCCGTCCCTGCCCTTTGATTGTAAGCCATCGGGTTGCGCTCCTCTGCGAAGCTAGCCAAACACCGTTCGCGCCGCGAACGCCGTAACTCACAGCCGCTAGCGTTTTCGCGGCTACAACCGGACCGCAAAGACCTGTGATCGAACGACCTGCTCCCACCGGTTAGACGCTCAAGACCCGTAATTGTGAACGACTGGTGCTGCGCACGCCGCTGGTCTGTTCCTCCCTTAAAGGCCCCCTTCAAGCAAGCGGATGATGCGTTTCGCGGATTAAATACGCTTGCCGTTTGGTGATTTTTCTCACATACCTGTTCACAATCTAAGGCACAAAACGTCATTTCTTAGTCCCCTTGGTTGTAGGGGCAATGGCTATCGATCCGTGGCGAAGAGGGGAGCGGACTTCAACGTCCAAGCGTACTCACTGGGAAGGGTGATCTCATCAGACGGCGGGCAAAGCGGGTGAGCGAAGCACCGCAGTGCCGGTGAATGGGCGTCCCAGTCCGCGAGAAACGTGAAAGTTGTAGCGTTTGCTGCTCAGTCGGTCCCGGACGCCGCTCACGAGGCCGCGCGACTGGATTCTTCCGACCAGGCCCGATCCATCCCTGTGGAGAGCGAGGCCGGCGAAGCTCGCGATCGCGAGCCGACGCAACCGGCTGAATCGAAACCGGCAGCGGCGGCCGAAGCAGCCGTATCGGCGTCGCCATTCAGCCGGAAGACGATCCGAAGAAAAAGACGGCGACCCGTCAAGCATTCCGCTGCGGTCGCCGTGCTGGCCCGGGCCATCGACACCGCGCCGAGCCGCATCCGCCACGATTCGATGCATCTTCTGGCGAATGTCTTCGGTCTGAATTCAGCCGCCAGCACGCCTGTGCGACCGGCGCGGACCGAGAGGGAAACAGCGACCGTCACTAGCGACCAGCGGAAAGTCGCCGAAGCGCGCGCGACCGCTGACGCCACGTTTTGGCCGATCTGGGTGACTCATCGCGACTATCTGTTCCGGTACAGCCTGCGCTTCTCGAGTGGCAACATGGCCGACGCGGAAGATGCAATGGGCGAGGCCATGCTCAAAGCGGTGCAAGCGTTTCCGCATGCGGAAATCCGCAATTATCGGGCTTGGCTGCTGCGGCTCGTTCACAACGCCTGCATGGACCGCCACCGGGTCAAAGAACGGCAGAGTCGGCTGACGAGCGATATCGCCTATGACGACGGGCAGTCGGTTCCGGCCATCGTTCCCAAGCCCAACCGCTCGCCCGAAGACCTGCTGGGCGCGCTTGAGCTGATCGCCTGCCTGCAGCAAGCCATGACGACGCTGCCCCGCTTGCTCGCCGAACCGCTGCTGCTTTATCTCGACGATTTCCCCGATGCCGATATTGCCGCAAGCCTGAACGTCACCAAGGAAGTGGTTCGCAAGCGGCGGCAAATGGCGCGCGATTGGCTGCGCCGGAAGATGCTGCCGTAAAAATAGCCGCTATTCGCCTGGCGATTTGCCTAGCGCGGGTGACGTGGGAAAGTCTTTCGCCACCTCCGCCGCCACCGTATGGACCGTGCCGGCGGTAACCGCCGCGCCGATCGAGGCGATCATGGCCAGCAGGAGAATCTCGGCATAGGGGTTGATCGTCTTTTCGGTCAACATCATCGCCAGGGCTTTGCCCTGCGCCGCGGTGCTGATCGACAGCACGTTGCGCTGATAGTCGGTGGCGTCCTGCACCGCCAGCGCCGCGGCTTGCGCGACCTTTTGGTAGGCGATCGCCGTGCCGGCATTGGCTGCCGACCCGTTGCCGGCGTTCGGCCCGAACACGAAGCCGGTCGAGCTCGTGACGGCATCAAGGATCTGCTGATTGACAGGGGAAGGCGACGAATTGACGTCATCGTCCTCGGGCATCATCTCTCTCCTGCTCAGACGACGTAGCCGCGGCGGCGGTTTTTCATCAGGTTTTTTGCGCCGCGCCGACGGCATTCAAGATCGTCGTGATCGCGCTCGCCGTCCCGGCATTGCCAATCTGCTGAAGCGCGCCCTGCGCCTGCTGCGCATTCTCCATGGCGAGTGAAATCGAGTGCGCCATGGTCTGATAGATCAGCGCCATCGACTGCGCCGGCGCCTCGCCAAGGACCTTGACATTGGTCTGCGCCACGGCGTCGGTGATCTGTGAATTAACCGCAGTACTATCCGCCATGATACATCCTCCTGCCGGCTCCTATCGCGCCGCAAGGCGCGATTCGCTTCCGGCGCGTCACACGTGTCACGCCAAATGAAGCCGCGCCCGCACCGCTCATGGGGCAAGTCCTGCTTTCATGATGACGGCCACCAGGGCGCCGGTCGAGGCGTTGTTGATCTGCTGCATGCCGCCCTGGGCGTGCGTGGCATTTTCCATGGCGAGGCCGGTCGCATGCGCCATGGCCTGCATTGTCGCGGCGAGAGCCTCCGCCGGCGCCTCGCCAAGGACCTTGACGTTGGTCTGGGTGACCGCGTCGGTGATCTGCGCATTGACGGTTGATCCGTAGGGCATACGCGGCTTCCTGTGCTCGTTCCTCGTAATCGCGTCGCGTTCGCAAATCTACGCGAGCGGGCCTCCTACTCTTTGCTCGGCGACTGCTCCGGGATATCGAGATCGTCATCGTCGGTCTGGCCCGTCTCAAAAATGTGTCTGACGCACTTGGCCGTGACGGACATGCCGAGAATGTTGGTCTTCTGCTGGTTGGCGACCGCGTTGTAGAACATCAGCGCGTTGGCCTGATTGGCGGCGAACATGGTGGATACCGGTGCGGAGGCGGCCATCAACATGGCCTGGCTCAGCACCGCGGCAGGATCGAGAGATGCCGCTTGTGCGGCGAGCTTTTCGCAGAATTCGGCCCACGCTTGATCGTGTCGACCGGGGCGCTCGGCTTGCGCCTGGTCCTGCTCGGGCCCTGCGGGTCCCGTCTGGGTCCTTTCCGGTTCAGGTCCTGAACTCTGCGCCGACTTTTCCTCGGGTCCGAGTGGCTCAGGCATTGAACGTCTCCTCCATCACCTGTCGGAGGCGGTCCGTCGCGCCCGCGCGTGTAGCGGAATCGAAGACCGCAGCCGTTTGGCAGCGGATTTCAGAATTCGTCCGGTGCGCATATCCGTGCGTTCGAACGTGCGGATCAGCTCGGGATGGGACCCGTGCCCGCCCGCAGCGCAGAGAGCAGCGACAACAGGTTGTCGGGCACGTCGCTTTGCGCGAGCTTGGCGGCCGCCATTGCGCCAGCCATTGTGCCGGCGCCGTAGATCTGCAGCACGCCCTGGCTGGCCGCCGCCTGGGCAACGATCGCCAGTTGCTGCTGTGCGCTCGCGGCGTTTTCGTAAAGAATGCCGGTCGAGTGGGCGAGCGACTGATAGATCGCACCCATCGCCATCGCCGGACTGTCGCCGAGCACCTTGACGTTGGACTGAGTGACGGCATCCGTGATCTGGCCGTTCACGGGGGTAGGTATCGCCATGGATGTCTCCATCACGTTCGCACCGCCCAATCTGCGGAACGCGACGCGGTGCCCAATCCACTGACGCGCAAGACGCCGTTTTGTGAGCGACCAAACGACTTTTGTCTGCCGGTCGACGGCTACGCTTACCGGCCGGCGAACGGCTCCGCGGGCGCGATGTCGGTCAATTTGAATTGCACGCGCTCCTCGCCCTGCCAGCGATCGAGCGCGAAGGAGCCGGCGGCGTGGACTTGCCGGCCGCGGCTCGCCAAGAGCGCGGCGCCGAGCTTTTGCCCGGCAGCGCGGAAGGCGATCGCGTTGATGCCGGCGCCGTCGGCGGATTTGAGCCGCACGCGCATATGCGCCTGGCCGACTTCCTCGGCATAGACGAGCGTGTGCGCCGGCAACGCGATCACCGGCTCCGGATTGCCCGAACCGAACGGCCCGGCGCGCTCGATCAGCGCCACGAGCGCCGCGTCCGCGGCCGCCGCGCTGACCGCGCCGTCGATCAGAAGACCATGCGCGCGGCGCGCGGCTGCCACATCGGGACCGAGCGTCGTTTCGAGGAAAGCGCGCAACGGCGCCAGCGCGGCCTTGCGCAGCGTCACGCCCGCCGCCATGGCGTGGCCGCCGCCCTTGACCAGCAGGCCTTCCACCACCGCGCGCCGCACCGCCCGGCCGATATCGACGCCGGGGATGGAGCGGCCCGAGCCGGTGCCGATGCCGCCCGGCTCGAGCGCGATCGCAAACGCCGGACGACCGAATTTTTCCTTCAGCCGCGCCGCGACCAGGCCGACGATGCCCGGGTGCCAGCCCTCGGCGGCGGTGACCACCACCGCGCCCTTCTCCTCGATGCCCAGCGCGGCCATCGCTTCGGCCTCGGCCTGCGCCAGCGTCTCCAACTCGATGGCCTGCCGCTCGCGGTTGAGCCGGTCGAGCTCGGCGGCGATGCGCGCTGCCTCGATCGGATCGTCCTCGAGCAAAAGCCGCACGCCGAGATCGGCGCGGCCAATGCGGCCGCCGGCATTGATACGCGGCCCGAGCAAAAAACCGAGATGCCAAGCCGCGGGCGGACCGGAGAGCCGCGCCACGTCCATCAGGCTGACGTGGCCGGCGCGCGTGCGCCGGCGCAGCGCGATCAGGCCCTTGGCGACGAAAGCGCGGTTGAGCCCGGTGAGCGCCACCACGTCGGCGACGGTGCCGAGCGCCACATCATCGAGAAACAACAGAAGATCGGGCTCGGGACGCTCTGCGGTCCAAAAGCCGCGGGAGCGCAGCACGCGGTTGACCGCTACCACGGTCATGAAGGTCAAGCCCACCGCGGCAAGATGGCCGAGGCCGGACAAATCGTCGCGCCGGTTGGGATTGACGATGGCCACGGCCGGCGGCAGCACCTCGTCGGCCTGGTGGTGATCGATGACGACGACGTCGACGCCGAGCGCGCGCGCTTCCATGAGCGGTTCGATGCTGGTGGTGCCGCAATCGACCGTCACCAGGAGCGTCGTGCCGCGCGCGGCCAGCGCGCGCACCGCCTCGACATTGGGGCCATAGCCTTCGAATAGCCGATCGGGGATGTGGATCAGCGGGTCGATGCCGGCCTGGCGCAGGAAGCGCGCCAGCAGCGCCGCGGATGTCGCGCCGTCGACGTCGTAATCGCCGAATACGGCGATCGTCTCGCCGCGCATGACCGCGTCGGCAATACGCGCCGCCGCCTCCGGCATGGCGGTGAGCACGTTGGGATCGGGCATCGCTTGCTTGATGGTCGGGTCGAGGAAGGCAGCGACCGCGTCGATCTCGACATTACGGCCGGCGAGAATGCGCGCCAGCAATTCGGGCAGATCGTGCCTTTGCGCGATCGCGAGCGCCCGCGCGGAGCCGCGCTCGTCGAGCCGGTTGCGCCATGCGCGTCCGGTCGCCGAGCTTTCAACGCCGAGAAAGAGGCCGTTATTCAAAGCGAACTCGCTGATGCGTGCCAAAAGCGGCATCACAGTAGCTGATTCATCAAAGATAGGGTGCCGCGGGGCAGAACGCAGCGGCTCAAGCTTGGCGGCTAAAACTTATCGAACTGCCGGTGCTCGGCCCTGATCCAGCGCACGGTGCCGGTGATCGAGCGCATCACCACGGTCTCGGTTTCGATCACCGCGTTGCCGAACTTGACGCCCTGCAGCATGCGGCCGTCGGTGACGCCGGTCGCCGCGAATAGGCAATCGCCCTTCACCATGTCCTCGATCTGATACTTCTTGCGCGGGTCTTTGATTCCCATCTTGGCGGCGCGCGCGCGCTTCTCTTCGGTGTCGAGGACGAGCCGCGTCTGCATCTGCCCGCCGATGCAGCGCAGCGCCGCCGCCGCCAGCACGCCCTCGGGCGCGCCGCCGATGCCCAGGCAAATGTCGATGCCGGTCTTCTCCGGTTCGGCGGTATGAATGACGCCGGCGACGTCGCCGTCGGTAATCAGGCTGACCGCGGCGCCGGCCCTGCGCACCGCCGCAATCAGATCGGCGTGACGCGGGCGATCGAGAATGATCGCGGTGATGGCCTGCGGCGGCACACCCTTGGCCTTGGCCAGATTGCGGATGTTTTCCTCCGCCGGGGCGTCAAGGTCGACCACGCCTCTCGGGTAACCCGGGCCGACCGCGATCTTGTCCATGTAGATGTCGGGCGCGTGCAAGAGCGTGCCCTCCTCGGCCATCGCGATCGTGGCAATAGCCCCGGGCATGTTCTTGGCGCACAGCGTTGTGCCCTCCAGCGGATCGACCGCGATATCGACTTTGAAGCCGCCTTTGGCGCCGACTTTCTCGCCGATGAACAGCATCGGCGCTTCGTCCATCTCGCCTTCGCCGATGACGACAGTGCCGTCGATCGGTAGCTTGTTGAGCTCGCGCCGCATGGCATCGACCGCGGCCTGGTCGGCGGCCTTTTCGTCGCCGCGGCCGCGCAGCCGCGCCGCATTGACCGCCGCGCGCTCGGTCACCCGCACGATCTCGAGCGCGAGAATGCGCTCGAGCATAAGGTTGTGCGGAACGGTTATCGATGCCATGTCCTTTTTCCCCGTAATTCCAGGTACTAGCTTCTAATTCTTCTCGATCCGGATCACCTGCGGCCGTCCCGAGATTACATGGTCGCGGCGCACCGCGGCGAGCGCCTTGCGGACCGCGTCCTCGGTGGTCGCGTAGGTGATCAGGATGACCGGCACCGGCTCGCCCGAGCGGCCGCGCTGGCCAGCGATTTGCGGCCGGATTTCGTGGCGCTGAACGATCGATTCGAGCGAGATCTGCTGCTGCGCCAGCCGCCGGGCGATGGTCGCGGCGCTGCCGGGGCGGTCGCGCGCCAGCAAGCGGATGTAATAGCCCCCCTCGTGGCGCTGCATCGGCGCCTTGCGGATCGCGGTCATGCGCGCGGCCGGACGTCCGAACGGCGGCGTGCGCACCCCGCGCGCAATGTCGGCGAGGTCGGACACCACCGCCGAGGCAGTCGCCATGCCGCCGGCGCCGGGACCGACCAGCGTGATCGGCGTCAGTCCTTCGGCATCGACCGTCACCGCGTTGGTCACGTCCATGACCTGGGCAATGGCGGATTCCTTCGGCACCATGGTCGGATGCACCCGCTGCTCGATGCCAGCCTCGGTCCGCACCGCCACTCCCAACAGCTTGACGCGGTAGCCAAGTTCGCTGGCGGCGTCGAGATCGGCGAGCGTGATCGAGGAAATGCCCTCGGCATAAACCGCATCGGGATCGACCTTGGTGCCGAAAGCGAGGCTCGCCAGGATGGCAAGCTTTTGCGCGGTGTCGTGGCCTTCGACGTCGAACGACGGATCGGCTTCGGCATAACCGAGGCGCTGGGCCTCGCGCAGGCATTCATCGAAAGCGAGGCGGTCCTGCTCCATGCGCGAGAGGATGTAATTGCAGGTGCCGTTGAGGATGCCATAGACGCGCATCAGTGAATCGCCGTCGAGCGCCTCACGCAGCGTCTTCACGATCGGGATGCCGCCGGCGACCGACGCCTCGAAATTGAGCGCGACGCGGTGACGTTCCGCCAGCATGGCGAGCTGATGACCGTGCCCGGCGAGCAGCGCCTTGTTGGCGGTCACCACCGGCTTGCCGGCGGCAAGCGCCGTTTCCACGGCCTGCTTGGCCGGACCCCCTGCCCCGCCGATCAGCTCGACCAACACGTCGATCGCCGGATCGCCGGCCAGCGCCACCGGATCGGCGACCCAGCGGAATTTCTTCAGATCGAAATCGCGCTTCTTGCCCCGCGACCGCGCGCTGACGGCGACGACCTCGATCGCACGGCCGCAGCGCGCCGTGAGCTTGTCGCGGCCACGCTCCAAGAGCTGGACGACGGCCATGCCGACAGTCCCCAATCCGGCAAGACCGACTTTCAACGGCTCGGCCATAAACGTCGCTAACCTGGGATGAAACGTGGCGCGACTAACGTCGCGTCGCGAGGGGCACGACGTTGTGCAGCATTTCCGACCCGGTTTCAAGAAAGCGCCGGATGTTGCGGGCGGCCTGGCGGATGCGCTGCTCGTTCTCGACCAAGGCGATGCGGACATAGCCTTCGCCGTTCTCGCCGAAGCCGGCTCCCGGCGATACCGCGACGCCGGCCTTCTCGACCAGGAGGGTGGAGAACTCGACGCTGCCGAGCGGCTGGAAAGGCTCGGGAATCGGCGCCCACGCGAACATCGAGGCCCGCGGCGGCGGCACCCGCCAGCCGGCACGGCCGAACGAATCCACCAAGGCGTCGCGCCGGCGCCGGTAGGTCGCGCGCATTTCGTGGATGCAATCGTCGGGACCGTTGAGCGCCGCCGTGGCGGCGACCTGGATCGGCGTGAATGCGCCGTAGTCGAGATAGGATTTCACCCGCGCCAGCGCCGCGATGATGCGCTCGTTGCCGACCGCAAAGCCGATGCGCCAGCCGGGCATCGAATAGGTCTTCGACATCGAGGTGAATTCGACGGCAACTTCCATGGCGCCGGGAGCCTGCAGCACCGAGGGCGGCGGATTGTCGTCGAAATAGACCTCGGCATAGGCGAGATCCGACAACACCAGGAGGCTGTGCTTCTTCGCAAAGGCGATGAGCTCGCGATAGAAGTCGAGGTTCGCGACGCAAGCCGTCGGGTTCGACGGATAGCAGGTGACAATGGCGATCGGCTTGGGGATCGAATGCATCATCGCGCGTTCGAGCGCACTGAAAAAGGCGTCGTTGGCCTCAACCGGCACCGAACGGATGGCGCCGCCCGCCATCAGGAAGCCGAAGACGTGGATCGGATAGGTCGGGTTGGGGACGATGATGAGATCGCCCGGCGCGGTGATTGCCTGCGCGACATTGGCGAAGCCTTCCTTCGAGCCGAGCGTGGTAACGACCTGCGTTTCCGGATTGAGCTTCACGCCGAAGCGGCGCGCATAATAGGCGGCCTGCGCGCGACGCAGCCCCGGGATGCCCTTGGAGGCCGAATAGCGGTCGGTGCGCGACTTACCGATGGTCTCCTTGAGCTTCTCGACCACGTGCGCGGGCGCCGGCAGGTCCGGATTGCCCATGCCGAGGTCAATGATGTCGGCGCCGCCATTGCGGGCCACGGCCTTGGCGCGGTTGACCTGCTCGAATACGTAAGGCGGCAGCCGGCGGATGCGATAAAATTCTTCCATGAGGGTCCCGGCGCGTCGGCTTGACGACCTTCTACACCTTTATCACGGCTTGGGGTCGGCACCAGCGGTCTGCGTGGCGCCGGACTGAGCGTTGGCGGCTTGCGTCGACGGGCGCGCCGTCGTGGCGGCGTTGGCCGCCGTGGCCGGCTGACCATTGGGCAGTGCCTGGGTGGTCAAGTGGTCGCGCTCGGAGGTGAGGGCGTCGGTCGCCTGTTTGACCTGGTCGGGGGTGAGCGGGGTATCGGCCCGTGGCGCCGGCATGTCGTGGACCGCCGGAAACAAGGCGCCCTCGGTGCAGCCGGACACAACAAGCGCCACCGCGGCGGCTACCGCCAACGTGCCAAGCCCAAGCTTCATCACGCTACGCTCGCCGTTCACGCTGGTCCCCGCTGTGCCCTCACAAGGTCCCTCGTCGCGATCCGGCCGGGTTGGTTCGGCCAGGCCGTGCCGGCGTCCCACCCGGACCCCGGCTGAAATAGTTAGCGCCGCAATAGTTTACAAAGATCAACTTAAAGGAACACACAAGTCACGGCGATAACGCGGTATTATGGTAGAAACAAGGTCCACCGGATCGCCGCGGACCGCGCGGCTGGCGGCAAACGAGGCGAACCAGCCCTGCCTTGCGCGCGCGATTTGAGCAGGCCATTTCAGCCGTAAAGGGCGAATGATATCGCCCTTGCGGAAAGTGAGGAACGCTCGTGCGGGCTCCATCGCAAGAACCGATGCAGGTCGGGACCGTCGACGTCGAGGCGTTCTCGCGCAATCTGGCGCGCCTCGTCGAAGAGGGCGGCCGGGCACTCGCCGCCTACCTCAAGCCCCGCGAGCAAGGCCGCGACGACGACGGCACCGCCGCCGATGAAGTCGCCGAAGTGGTCAAGACACTGGGGCAGGTCATGGAATATTGGCTGGCCGATCCGCAACGCAGCCTCGAGCTGCAGACCCGGCTCGGCAAATCCTACCTCGATCTGTGGGCAGCGGCGGTCAAGCGGCTGGCCGGCGAAGCGGCTCCGCCGGTCGCCGCCCCCGCGGCCAACGACAAGCGATTCAGCGATCCGGAGTGGACCTCGAACCAGTTCTTCGACTTCCTCAAGCAGGCCTATCTGCTCACCACCGGCTGGGCCAACAAGCTCGTCAGCGACGCCGCCGGCCTCGATCCGCACACCAGGCAGAAAGCCGATTTCTACATCCGGCAGATCACCAATGCGCTGTCGCCGTCGAATTTCGTGCTGACCAATCCCGAGCTGCTGCGCGAAACGCTCACCAGCAACGCCGAGAACCTGGTTCGCGGCATGCATATGCTGGCCGAGGACATCGCCGCCGGCGGCGGCCACCTCAAGATCCGGCAGTCCGATGCCTCGCTGTTCGAGGTCGGACGCAATCTGGCGACCACGCCGGGCAAGGTGATCTTCCAAAACGACCTGATGCAGCTCATCCAATATGCGCCGTCGACCGAAAAGGTGCTCAAGCGCCCGCTGCTGATCGTGCCGCCCTGGATCAATAAATTCTACGTGCTCGACCTCACGCCGGAAAAATCCTTCATCAAATGGTGCGTCGATCAGGGGCTGACCGTTTTCTGCATCTCGTGGGTCAACGCGGATGCGCGGCTGGCGCAAAAGACCTTCGAGGACTACGTGCGCGAGGGTCCGGTCGCCGCGCTCGACGCCATCAAGGAGGCGACCGGCGAGGACAAGGTGCACGCGGCCGGCTATTGCGTCGGCGGCACCATGCTCACCGTGGCGCTCGCCGCCATGGCGGCGTGGCACGACGAGCGCATCATGTCGGCAACGCTGTTCGCCTCCCAGGTCGACTTCACCTATGCCGGCGATCTCAAGGTCTTCATCGACGAGGAGCAGATCAAGGCGATCGAGCAGCGCATGGCCGAGCGCGGCTATCTCGACGGCAAGGCGATGGCCACCGTCTTCAACATGCTGCGCTCCAACGATTTGCTCTGGCCCTATGTCATCAACAATTACCTGAAGGGCAAGGCGCCGTTCCCGTTCGATCTTTTGTATTGGAATTCCGACTCCACGCGACTGCCGGCCGCCAATCATTCATTCTATATGCGCAATTGCTACCTCGACAACAAACTGGCGCGCGGCGAAATGATGCTCGGCAACACGCCGATCGATGTCCACTCGATCAAGATACCGATCTACAATCTGGCGACCCGCGAAGACCACATCGCGCCGGCCAAATCGGTGCTGCTCGCCTCGAAATTCTTCGGCGGCAAGGTGCGGTTCGTGCTCACCGGCTCCGGGCATATCGCCGGCGTCGTCAACCCGCCCGACAAGAAGAAATATCAGTATTGGACCGGCCCGCGACCGCGCAGCGGCAACGTCGAAGCCTGGCTCGCCAAGGCGAAAGAGCATCCCGGTTCGTGGTGGCCGGATTGGTTCGCCTGGATCAAACAGCAGGATCCGACGGAAGTGCCGGCGCGTATCCCCGGCGGCGGCAAGCTCAAGCCGATCGAGGATGCGCCGGGAAGCTACGTGAAGGTCAAGGCCTGAGGCGCTAAGCGGAAATCAGCGCCAAAGCGCGGGACTGAAGGGGCGGACCGGGGTGCGAGCGCGTCTACACGCGGATTTATGCACAGGCCTTCCCGGCACACGCAATAGCTGTCGTGTTGGCGATATTCAAGCTGATCTGAGCGGCGCGGGGATTGACCCCGCGCGCGCCTCACGGAAACAGCGCGACCTGCTCGAGCCCCATGGTCTCGGGGAAGCCGAGCATGAGGTTCATGTTCTGCACCGCCTGGCCGGACGCGCCCTTGGTCAAGTTGTCGAGCGCCGACCCGATGATGGCACGGCCGGCGACGCGATCGGCGGCAATCCCGATGAAGGTCATGTTGGAGCCGCGCACGTGGCGGGTCTGCGGCAGCGCGCCGAACGGCAGTACATGCACGAACGACTCCTTCACGTAAGACTTTAAAAGCACCGCATGAAGGTCCTGCGCCGATGCCTTGAGGCCGCGGACGTAAATGGTCGAGAGGATGCCGCGGTTCATCGGCACCAGATGCGGCGTGAAAGTCACGATCACCTCGCGGCCGGCGGCCCGGGAAAATTCCTGGTCGAGCTCGGCCATGTGGCGGTGGTGGCCGACGCCGTAGGTGTGAAAGCCTTCGGACACTTCCGCGAACAGCATATCCTCGCGCGCGCCCCTGCCCGCGCCGGTGACGCCGGATTTGGCGTCGATGACGATCTCGTCGGGATCGATCGCCTTCGCCTGCAACAGCGGGATCAGCGCCAGCTCCGCGCAGCTCGTGTAGCAGCCGGGGTTGGCAACGAGCCGCGCCGCCTTGATCTCGCGCCGATAGATTTCAGTCAGGCCGTAGACCGCGTGCTGCTGCAGCTCCGGCGCCGCATGGGCATGGCCGTACCAGCGCGCATAGGCGGCAGGATCGGCCAAGCGGAAATCGGCCGAAAGGTCGACGACCTTGGTGTGCCGCGCCCGCGCCAATAAATCCTTGATCACCGTCTGCGTCGTGCCGTGCGGCAGTGCGCAGAACGCAAGATCAAGCCCCAACGCCTGCCAATCGGCGGCGTCGAGCGCCGAGAGCGTCGGTAAGGTGTAGGGCAGGAATTGCGGAAACACCTCGGCCATGGCCTTGCCGGCCCGGCGATCGGCCGTGAGCAGCACGATCTCCGCGCGCGGATGGCGGATGAGAAGCCGCACCAGTTCCGCGCCGGTATAGCCGGAGGCGCCGAGCACGCCGATCTTCGCTTTTTTTTCTTCCGCAGGCATGTATCCGCCCTTACGCTTGAGGGATCAGGCCGAATCCGCGGTGAGGATATCAGGAGAAAAGTGCCGCGAAACCGGCGGCACGAACTTTTGCTCTCTTACGCGCGAGCGCGCGTTCGTGCCGTATCGCCAAAGCGACGGCGGCGACGATAGTTTGCGACAGCAATGGTCACAAAAGACTTGGTCATGGGCGGCGATATAGGGCCCGGGCGGGCGAGCGTCAATGTGGGCGCGGCCGGCAGGGATTGTCGCATTGCCGGCCCGTTCATGCTTCACCGGGCAAATGGCATAGTGGAGGGCTGATTCGTCGCCCGTTGTGCGCCGACGATCGAGTCTCCACATGGAAGACGCCGTGGGAAAAGCAGCCAAAACGCCGAAAACGTCCAGCACTCCCGACCTGTTCGCCAACCCGCCGGAAGCCCGGCGCGGCGGCGGACGCCGCGCCGGCGGCGCCCCCTTGCGCGGTTCGGCGGCGGAGGCGGCCTATACCGCGCGCCACATCGAGGTTCTGGAGGGGCTCGAGCCAGTGCGCCGCCGGCCCGGCATGTATATCGGCGGCACCGACGAGAAGGCGCTGCATCACCTGTTCGCCGAGGTGATCGACAATTCCATGGACGAGGCGCTCGCCGGCCATGCCGACTGGATCGAGGTCGAGATGGAGCCGGACGGCTTTGTCACCGTCACCGACAACGGCCGCGGCATTCCGGTCGATCCGCATCCGAAATTCAAGAATAAGTCGGCGCTCGAAGTGATCATGTGCACGCTGCACGCCGGCGGCAAATTCGACTCCGAGGTCTACGAGACTTCCGGCGGCCTGCACGGCGTCGGCGTCTCGGTCGCCAACGCGTTGTCCGAGCGCATGGAGGTCGAGGTCGCGCGCGGGCAAAGGCTCTACCGCATGGCGTTCGAGCGCGGCAAGCCGAAGGGCAAATTGCAGGAAGCCGGCAAGGCGCCGAACCGGCGCGGCACGAAAATACGTTTCCGGCCCGACCCGGAGATTTTCGGCGCCAAAGCCCATTTCCAGCCCGAACGCGTGTTCAAGATGACGCGCTCGAAGGCCTACCTGTTCGGCGGCGTCGAAATCCGCTGGGCCTGCGCGCCGGAGCTCTTGCGCGGCACGGACGGCGTGCCGGAGAAGGCGACGTTTCATTTCGCCGACGGGCTGAAGGATTATCTGACCGAAACGCTCGCCAGCGCGACGCTGGTGGTCGACATTTTTACCGGCAGCGCCAGCAAGACCGGCACGCACGGCGCGGCGCAGTGGGCGGTCGCCTGGACCGCCGACGCCGACGGCTTCCTCAACTCCTATTGCAACACCATCCCGACGCCGGACGGCGGCACCCATGAATCCGGCCTGCGCACGGCGCTCCTGCGCGGCCTGAAGGACCATGCCGAGCGCGTCGGTCAGGGAAAGCGCGCCCAATCCATCACCAGCGACGACGTGATGGCGGGCGCCGCCGCGATGCTGTCGGTGTTCATCCGCGAGCCGGAATTCCAGGGCCAGACCAAGGATCGACTCGCCACCGCCGAAGCGCAAAAGATCGTCGAGCAGGCGATCAAGGACCCGTTCGACCATTGGCTCGCCGGCAATCCGGCACAGGCCAACAAACTGTTCGACTTCGTCGTCGAGCGCGCCGAGGAGCGCATCCGCCGCCGTCAGGAAAAAGACATCGCGCGCAAGACCGCGGTGCGCAAGCTCCGGCTGCCGGGAAAGCTCGCCGACTGCACCAACAGCGCGGCCGAGGGCTCGGAGATTTTTGTCGTCGAAGGCGATTCCGCCGGCGGCTCGGCGAAGCAGGCGCGCGATCGCGCGAACCAGGCGATCCTGCCGCTGCGCGGCAAAATCCTCAACGTCGCCTCCGCCGGCAAGGACAAGCTCGCGCAGAACCAGCAGCTCGCCGACCTTGCGCAAGCGCTCGGCTGCGGCACCGGCGCGCATTACCGCGACGAGGATTTGCGTTACGGCCGCATCATCATCATGACCGACGCCGACGTCGATGGCGCCCACATCGCCTCGCTGCTCATCACCTTCTTCTACCGCGAGATGCGCGGCCTGATCGACAACGGCCACCTTTATCTCGCCGTGCCGCCGCTCTATCGGCTGTCACACGGCGGCAAGAATTTTTACGCCCGCGACGAAAAGCACAAGGACGAGATCCTGAAAAAGGAATTCCACGCCAACGCCAAGGTCGAGGTCAGCCGCTTCAAGGGCCTTGGCGAGATGATGGCCGCGCAGCTCAAGGAAACCACCATGGATCCGAGGCGGCGCACGCTCTTACGCGTGGTGCTGCTCGCCGACGCCCAGAAGGAGACGGAGAAATCCGTCGAACGGCTGATGGGCACCAAGCCGGAAGCGCGCTTCGCCTTCATCCAAGAGCGCGCCGAATTCGCCGCCGAGGATTTGCTGGACGTGTAGTTGTCATTCCAGATAGACGCCAACGGGCTCGGCCCCGGAATGACGATCCTCAAGACTGCATCCACTTTCCGTCGAAGCCGAGCTTTCTTTGATTTACATCATGGCCGCACTGCCAAGCACTGTTACCTAATTCATAAAATTCGGGCCGTGGGCCATGAAACCGATCCTGCTGCTAGAGCGGTTTCCGTTTAAGTCGACCATATCCTGAATTCGCGAGGTATGCAGCGCATTCAGCTCGAGAGATTTGATCGAGACACGAGGCGACGGCCTTGCAGAGGCTCCTGACGGTG
>Ga0187891_1000299_pt1 | contig 50769 bp, 58 predicted proteins | sample June2016WEW_21_4_FD_132990 | JGI IMG/M metagenome (GOLD analysis project Ga0187891, IMG submission 132990) | Peatland microbial communities from SPRUCE experiment site at the Marcell Experimental Forest, Minnesota, USA - June2016WEW_21_40 | ecosystem: Environmental > Terrestrial > Soil >... | reverse complement strand
TTTCATTAGGCTGTAGGTTGCCGCCCAGTTGCTGTGGCAATCGAACAATACCCCGATGATCCCTCCATTCACATAGCCCTCGAACGCTTCATGATACGATTCAGGCTTCCAATCAGCAACCACTAGACCATCCAGTATTCGGCTTCTGATATGAAGCCCATGCGGATTCATAGGTCCGCATCCAAAACAACGTCCCTTAGGCGAATAAATCTCCTGAAGACTTCGCTCGCTGAATTCCAAGGAACCTCTTGTTGTGCATAAGGACCGGGGGATTTGAATCATTAGTTATCCGTAGATACAAACCTGCGGCGTTCTGGCGTTAACGACGCACCTGCATTGGCGAAAGCATAGCTCGAAATTGCATTCGAAGCGGAACAGACTTGGCCAAAGAGACCGACGGAGTCTAGTCTAGGCTTAGAGAATGCAACTGGCGTAGCATCGAGGTTTTCTTTCTTTGATGGGTTTCCATTCTTCTCAGTATGTCGTTGAGTGCTCTGACCGCCTTCACCATGTACGGCCCTTTGTTTAGCATTACGCATTCTGCGCGGACGCCCATTGCGGCGTCAGTGATTTCAGCTCTGGATGGCATGCCTTTCTTGGCCAGAGACTCGAGAACTTCTGAAGCCCATATGACTGGCGTATGTGCTGCTTCGCAGATCCATAGAATCTCTTCCTGTACCTCCGCTAATCTTTCGTAGCCGCACTCGACGGCTAGGTCTCCGCGTGCGATCATTACTCCAACGGCATCCGTCCACTGCATTGCCATCAGTATCATGGATGGAAGGTTTTCAAATCCCTCGCGAGTTTCGATCTTCAAAACGATCCCCATGCGGCGGCTCTTCATTTTCTTCAGAGATGTTACCAGCGCTTCGACGTCTTCCCTATTTCTTGCAAAGGAGAGAGCAACGCTGTTAGCGCACTTGGTCGCAACTGATAATGCCTCGATGTCCTTCTGACCAAGAGCGACTGTGCTTAGACGAGTGTCAGGCAGATTAATTCCTCTGTCAGATCTTAGCTTCGATCCTCTTGGTTTAGCGTATGTAATGCGGACGCGCACCTGAGCGTTGGTCTTTGTTTTAATTACGCCACCGATCTTCCCGTCGTCGAACCAGATCGATTGACCAGGCTTCAGATTCGAGAGAGCTTCCCTAGAGAGGCCGCTGATTTTCGGCATCCTCTCACCTGCGAGAACTGCTGATTCAATCCCGGAGTCGCTCGTCAGAAGCAGCATATCGCCGACCCGAAGGAGTATGCTCGCCTCAACCGGCTTTACGTTGGCTATTCTGCTCTCAGCTGGTAGAGATTTAGATTCCCGTTCCGTTCTCAGTAGAGTTTCCGGGCCAACGTAAGCGGTAGTCTGAGATTCAGCCCAACGTGATTCGTCCACTTCTCCGGTAACTATCAGAGTCCGATTTTTCCCGCGCAGATCGGTGAACCTAATCTTCGAACCTACCGTCAATGAAGCTAACCATTCACCTTGAACGAATAAGCGGGCATCTGAGTTTTCGTTCGGCATGGCTGGTCGTTCATAAGGAGTTAACCAGACTCGTGCCGGGCGAAGGACATTTCCCACCTCATCCCGTTTCGGTCCCCACTTGATCACACGAGCTCCAAATCCAATTTCTCCAGTGCGTAGTTTGCGTCCCGGCAAGTCGAACTCGATTTTGCAATCTTTCTCTAGCTCTTTGGAAGTTTGCCGTAAATTGCGCACCATTCGACGCCACGTAGGTTCGTCGTCCCTGGCGCAATTTATGCGAACACAATCAGTGCCACTAGCGATTAGATCGCGAACTAACGAGTAATCATCAGCGCCCTCACTGGGCACTGTCACCATTATCCGAACAGTCCTACCGCTTGATTTCTGTCCGAGAAGTTTCCGAGTATGCTCCTCGAGGAGTCTCGCCCCCTCTTGGAACTTCAGAGTAGGACGTTTAGCTGGGCGCAGCTGTTCATGGTCTGCAAGGCGTAAGAGAATGTTGAGAACAGATTCAATTGTGTTTAGAACGTGACCTTCGCTTCGTCCAAGGGAAGATAACCCAATCTCGGCCAGGTCAGCCTGCAACTCGCGCATATCGAAACGCCTGAGCGCGAGATAGTGAACTAAGTTTCGAGCGCTCTCTCTCCAAGATGGTTCCGTAGACTCTATAAGTTGACCGAATCGGCCTTCTGCTTCTAGAAGATTCGCACGAATACGTTGCAACTCATTGATGAGTCTGTTAATGGTCTTGTCGTACCTTAATTTTTCTCGGTTTTTCATCTGCTCAGGCTTCTTCCGAACCTACCGCTTGAATCCTCACTTCGCGAAGGATCCTCGTGTGCTAGTTCCTAGGGATTCTCGTATCTTATTGAAAAATAGAAGGGGGTACGGGCGCCTTTTTGGGGCGCTCGGACGCTTAATCGCGTCTTCGTTTTAGTAGGTATAGTGATGCTGCTAACGCTGAAAAGGCGACAACCGCTACTGTGCTGAACTCTGGTACGGGTATGTTGCTTTGTTCCAGGTAGACGTTCGCTCCTGAGCCTGACTGGCCTGGTGCGACCGAGTAGGACCAAGTTTGCGGCGCATATCCTGGTTGGGCTATGCTGAACTTGTAGCTGCCTGGGGGTAAGAAGGCTTGGTAAACGCCGTCAAACGTGTAGAAGTTCCACGTAGCTCCACTAGCGCCGACCACGCTGATCGTGCCCCAGCTGAGCGTACGGAACTCGTTACTCCACGTGAAAGCGAGAACATTGCCACTGACAAACCCGTTCAGGTCAACTTCAAAGATAGCACTAGCTTCACCACTGTTGTGTGTGCCAGCTATTTGCCAGACACCCTCCTGCGAATACGGCCCTAAGTGGTTCGGAGCCATCGAATGGCCGACGAAAGCGCTGCCTGGTGGGGATACGTATTGATTCGTTGCTGTGTCTTCGGTTACGCTGATGCCTGAGGTTGCGGTCGTGCCTGGGATGATGTGGTAGGATTCACCCATCAGGAGACCGTTGACTGGCGGATAGTACTGAGCGAATGAGCCTGGTGTAGTTGCTGTTTGTCCAGTGCAAAAGGCGACCGCTGCGCTGCCGATGCTAGTGAAGATGGGGAGGTTGCAGGCTTGTGCACCTCCACTTGCCAGTTCGGGTGTGGCCGTGTTGGCTGCGTACCATGGGACGAAGTCGACTTCGGCTGTCCATCCACCCGTGTAGTCTGGAGCACCCGCGATTCCCGTGTAGGGGAACGGGTACTGAGCATACGCGGCTGGGAAACAGACGAGATTGAAGTCGCAGTCACCGAAAGTTCCTCCACCGCCCTGTAGGGGATCGCTGAAGTACTCATTGCTTAGGAATTTTCCGCCTGGTGGTTGCTGTGGCAAGCCAGCCATGAGGACATGGAGTAGCGTGGTGTTACTGGGTACATAGTTGTACGCGTTTAGCCCAGAAGCGGGTTTCTGTAGGCCCGCTTGGTCGGTGAACGGGTAAAGAGGATTGGAGGGGTTTACGAAACCACTTCCACCTGGTGGTAGTGCTCCGTTGGCTGCGGTGACGTGGCCCGTGCCAACACCAAAGGGTGATGTTGTGCCTGAGCCTGGATAGACGCCCTCGCTGGACATCCATTCGGACACAAGCTGTTCTTGGTCGTTGAATAGGCGGACTCGTGCTGACATGTTTTCGTCGGTTGGCGTTATGATGCTCTCTTTCTTGAAGAGAATATCTAGCGTCACGTTCACACCGATGATCAAGTTGATCTTCATGTCAGCAACTTGCCCGTTCTGTGCGTAGGCTGTGAAGTCTTTGTCTTGGATGTAACCATACGTGTAGCCTGCGAGGTTGTATGGGCCCTGGTTGAAGGTGATTGGCCAGACGACTCTCCTTTGAGTGAACATACTGTCAACTAGTAGCTTTGGCGCTGTGGTGAATCCGTTCTTGCCCGCGGTATATCCGCCTACAAATGCGTAGCGTGCGGATTCGCCGTAGAAGACATCGTGTGAGAGTTGGTAGGTCTGCAGCACATTGCGTCCACCTCCATCCATCTCAGTACAGGTGTACGCGGGTGATGTGCCTAGGAAACAGTCTGTTCCTTCTGGACCTTGGAATAGATGGGTGGTAAAGATGCTTGGGGGTAGGTAGAAGTAGCTAGGTGTGTCACCGATTGCGTCATAGAGGTTGCCCGCGGTTCCGTTCACTACCGGGTAGAAACCGAGGTCGATCTCTGATCCTACGCAACCGTTGTCTTTGCCGGCGTTACTGCCTGAGGACTGTGCACCGCCAGCCGCGTTAGTATTGCCATTCGCGAGGCCGAATGCTCCCGCATCTTGGCATCCAGACCAGACCCAGTCTCTGCTGACGCGTGGTCGTTCCCAGTCGATGCTGTATACTGATACGTTGAAGCCTGGGCCGAGGAACATGTGGTCACTGATGGTGGTTGGATTACCACTCAACGTAACCGACACCTGCTCGCTCGGTGATTGGCTGTAGTAGCCGTCAGTGGCTACGTTTGGTGTATAGGTTCCTGAGGGGATTCCGTAGTTTTCACCACCCCAGGTATCGTTCAGGCCCCAGAATTGTATATCAGCTCGTCCGGTGGCGATGGCGTCTTTGTTGAGCTCAGCTTTGTCCAGTTCGTTGGCTGTCCCATGTGAGCAATTGTTAGATGGTGCACCAAATTCGCCGGAGCCCAAGAACGCGCCGTAGCTAACGAACTGCCCTGTGTTACTGTCTTGTCTGCCGTTGGAGTTGGAATCGTAGGTGCATGCGTAGTACAAGCTGTCGTAGCCTAGGTTGGTCACGTTGTGAGCATATACATGCCCGTCTGCGCCTATCAAATTACCCCATATGAATCCGGCACCGCTGTGGATTGGGCTGGTTACGATTGTGTTTGGTGTGTCGTGGAAGTACACTGTCTTGTTAACCCAGCTCGATAAGCGTAGGTCAAGAGGCAATGTAACATCACCAGCCCACTCGTTCGGTGTTACGTCAAAGTAGTACTCCTGGAAGGTAGAACCGTCCAGAGCTGTTTGAACGTAACGGAAGATCCAAGCACGCACGTAATACCTGCCTGGTGTGAGGCCGTTTACCCAAGTTGCGTATACCTGTGGCACTTCGCCGGACAGGCCTTGGGGAGCACCGTACTCACCCTTCAAACCGAACTCAAAGTGGAATGGAGTCGTTGTACCACCACTTACGTACCATTGCTGCGGTGGGCCGACACCTTCAGGGTCGGAAGTTAGGAAGGTGCAGGCGAGGTTGCCGGGTGCGCAAACATTGGTCTCAGAAACGTCGCGGCTGTAGCCGTTCTGCGCCCCGGTGAAGGGGTTTGGAACGTCACCGTAGGTGGCGCCGTTAACTGTGCTGTACTCATGCCATGGAAACGCAATCGCGCTTCCAGTGCGCGGGTCACCACAGAGTCCAGCTGCGCGGCGGCCGTAATATTTCTCTTGGCCTCCGGCTGTGCATAGTAGCGGTGACCAAGAGACCGGGTTGCCGGCGCTTGGGTCAACTAGGTTGCTGAGAGTCGCGGCTGAGTAGAGTTCAATCTTGATGTATTGGCCTACAGTTGCGCCGGTGACTGACCCGTATACTCCGCTTCCTGAATCATATGATGTGGGCCATGGTTCGTCGCCGAATTGGTGTTTCGTGAACACGTTGCCGTGAATCACGGGTCCTGGTTGGAGGTAACAGTCGAAGTGTAATGATTGTCCCTTGAGGACGGTTACGCCGGTCTCGCAAAGCGATTGCGGGTATCCAGCAGCGGAAGCGTAGATATCGTAAACGCCTGGAGCGAGGCCTTCCAGTTCATAATGGCCGTTCGCGGTGGCGTTCACGTACGCCTGAGCGTTAATTGTTGGTAGGTCCGGTCGGTCTTGGCCTGTGTATGGGTCGATACGCATAGTCATGTTCGCCCAAACCATTCCAGCCTCAGCGATTGGCAGTTGGTATAGAGTTGAATTGTAGCCTGCATACCGAAGAGTACCGGTTATGATGGCTGGATCAGTCTCACCCTTCACTAGGAGGACCGGCCAGTTTTGTGGAGGAACCCAAACGTCTGGATTCTCTCCGCCACTGGCGCCGCCAGATGATGCTTGGGTTGGGCCGACGCCGTATTGGTTAGCTCCGGAAGCTAGGTTGGAGTAAAGGAACATTTTGAAGAAGTATCGCCCTGCTGTCGCTGGTGCGGTTACTCCGTTGATTCTCACGTAGTACCATTCACCGGCGCTCGTGAAGTTTAGGAATTGATGGTTGTAGCCGGGGTTTTCTGCAGAGTCTGTAATGATCATGACAGAGGTCCAGCCAGGGGCATACCTATCGTCTAGACTGAGTCTGCCCACCCAAACGTTGTCGTAACTGTTCGTGAGAGTGGTGACGATTTGTGAGGCGTCATGGACTGTAAATTCCGGCGGAATTAGGATGTTTAACGTATCCCAACCATAATTGTTCTTCAAGGTAGATTGGATTTCATGAGTGCTAGTCGTACCGCAACCGGTCTTCCAGTTTGCTGGTAAGCATGTGGCGTTTATCGCGAAGATCAGGTCACCCGTCGAGCTCGTTAGTACTGCTCCGAATGGGGCATACGTGTCCCCTTCCAGTTGATACCACGAGTTGCTCGGTGCACCCGGCGGATTACCGTTCGGGTAAGGTGACTGATAACCAGGCGAACAATTGTCGCTCGCCTCGTTCGGGAAGCCTAGGTACGCACATTCACCGCTGCCAGGCCAAACATAACCAATAGGCCCAGCGACGTGCGGATCAAAATTGTTAATCGCGTACGGGCTCGTACCCGACAAGTTACCTAACGTGAAATGCGCTTGAGTTGGAACAATAATTGCGAATGTACTGATTAGGAAAATAGCGATTGTTAACGTTGCAACTAATTTCTTTTGCAAATTTTTATTTCTCCTTTATTCTTATTATGCGTAATTGTTACGCAAAATTCGGCTAGGGCATGTAGTGCTTTATTAAATGCATAGTCGAAACCCGGAACCGTCAGCACTGAGTTACATGAAATCACGCGCTGTAACATGACGTATGGTAATTACCGGAAAAACGGATGCACTTCGTTACTTTTTTTCGTGTTTCATGATCAGATCCTACCCCTTGAATTTCGCAAGGGCAGTGAATTACAATGCATGAAAAATTCGTCGGCCAAAAAAACGGGGGCTCTAGTTTCAAACAACTACTCGGCACCTTCGTCATTGCGTGGTTGTCAGTTTATGCGTATAGGCGTCGGCCAATTTCCCGAGCTTCCACGCAAGCAACACCACTGTCACAACGATGGCCGCGCCTAGGATTGCTCTGATCACCAAGCCCACGAAGACTAGGCCAATTATAGTAGGCATTTTTTTCTTCACCTTCAACGCGCAACGAGTCGTTTCTTGATAAAATGAATTGCGTACGAACCATTCAGACCTATCAATCATTAGCAAATTGATGCAGAAAAAGTCCCGTTAGCAGGAAATTGACGCGTTGCCCTTCGACCTCCGTTGAACACCGCTACCTGTCGAATCTAGACTTTGGCAGTGCGCACTTGATCGATGAAGGATGAAGTGCCGGGCCGCGTATTTGCGAGGATGCTAGACATCTTCGCCAGCTTTTGATCGTAGCTCACTGTACCAATGCGCTAGTTCGTAGCTTTCAGCCCTGTAGTCCCCTCGGTACGGTTTGATATCCAGGATGGGGGTTCCGTCGAAGAAGTCTAATCCGCGAACCACTAACATCCCCCCATCAACCTTCACGAGCCTCGCAAGCGTCAGTCCGATGGGGTTAGGCCGAGTCGGGGAATCAATAGCAAATACGCCCACGAGCGGTAACTCCTCAAGCTTGAACCCCTTCGTTAGCAGCCTTCTGGGCTTAACCTTCAAGACTCCCATCTGATCGGGTCTTAGTTTGTTCAGGTAGCCAAGAACGAAAATATGCGAGAACCCTTGCAAACCTTCTAGCGCCTCCTGAAACTCTGGGTATATCTCGATCGTTGACTCAGATTCCTTGCTCCGAAACCTCACATCGTCATCAGAACCCATGGTTCGGACGGTGCCAATGGGCCGAAAAACTACGCTATCACCAGTTACCATGGAGTCTAGTTCACTGTTCACCAATTTAGAGATGATTTAGTCTCCTTCACGAATAGGATTCTATTGCCATCTGCAAGCCCAGCAGCCAAAGTAGCACGCAGGCAACCGTGGTTGAGCTAGGAATTTTCCGCGCGGTCAAATGAGAAACTTGACCACGCCAATTACAACGCCCAAGGCAATAACCCACATAGAGTTCACATGGAACCGAATCAACAGGAGGAAACTTACGATGGCTATGCTAACCGTTACCACGTCGACCAGAGCAGCTATCGCGAGTTCGTAGGTTACAAAAACCATCAACGCTATAGATGCGACAATTACGCCATCGAGAAACGCTCCAGCGATCGGAGAACTTCGAATACGTGGAATTAGTGGGCCGCTGATCGCTACCGCGATGAACGCTGGAAGAAAAATGCCCACAGTAGCGACGAGGCCACCGATTGGGCCTGCTAGGAGAAAGCCGATGAACGTCGCGGTTGTAAAGACGGGCCCAGGCGTCACCTGACCAACAATAATCGCATCCAGAAGCTGTGAGTCCGTTATCCAATGCAAGTGTACAACCAGTTCTGCCCGTAGAAATGCTAACAGTACGTAACCGCTTCCGAATACCACCGACCCCATCTTCAAGAAAACTAGGAACAAGGGCCACAGACCGAACGCGGTTGAAGACGGTTCGATAATTGCGGCCCCACTCTCCACCAAATACGCCAATAGTGGAACTAAGAACAAAAGGCAGAGCGAGAGAAGACTCGCCCTCTTCTTTCTTACACTCGAAAACCATTGACCAAGGCCTGTGACGCTACCTATGCCGAAGATAGTCAGGATTGGGTTGATGCCGAGAGCGCTCAGGATTAAACCCCCCACGCCGACGACCAACAAGTATTTTGTTTTTACTGCTGAACGCCCTAGGTTCCACAGTGCCTGCAGAATAATCGCGATGACTACGGGTTTGACACCGTAGAGGATGCTTACAACCTGAGGCAGTGAACCGTACTGAACGTAGACCCATGCTATAGCGGTTACAATGATTGAAGCGGGAAGGATGAAACAGACTCCCGCGAGAACCAAGCCGAGCCACCCTGCCTGAACATAGCCAATGTAGATGGCTAACTCAGTAGAACTTGGGCCGGGAATCATGTTGGCGGCCCCTAACAGGTCAAGGAACTTTTCTCTCGACAGCCAGTGTCGACGGCGAACCGCCTCCTCCTCCATCATAGCTATGTGAGCCGCTGGCCCTCCGAAGGCTATGAATCCGAGTTTGAGAAAGTAAACTGCAATGTCTTTGAGAGACGTCGGAGTCTCCGCCATTTATCGCCAGCTCGCCTCTATTGAGAAGCATTCACTCTAAAGTATTGACGGATTTAGCGACGCAGGACATTTCTTTAGATCCGTTCAATGGTCGCGATGGTACGGCGGAGTCTTGTAAGGCTTGTATGCATTGTGAACTAAAGGTTATGGCGCCGAGAGAGGGTTATGAACTAAAGGTTCAACACCCCTACGAGCCTCGCTTTTGGAGGTAACTGAAATAGGCGGTTCAAATCTCTTCAGCCGTACCACCATACCCACACACCCCGCCAGCCCCCCAGGTTCGGGGTTGCTCTACTAGGGGTGTACCCGTGTGTGTGCGCACCACTATACCCCTCCAGAAAATTTCTAGCCGCCAATGCCAGAGACGCATTGTACCACTGCGACGCAGGATCAAATTCAACCAGGATATTTGAGCCAGGTGGGATTTGACTGTAAGAACCACATTCGCTTAGCCGCGCTCTGTAAGACGAGAAGGAAACAAGTTGGTTCTCGAGATCTCGCCGTCGACACTAGCCCTTATGGTCGGTCCTCCATTTGCTGGCAAGTCTGCGTTTCTGAATCGAAACATGCCTCTCACCTGTTTTATTTGAAGAAGCCAATTGTCGTTGTATTGACCAAACACAGAATCTCATGGCAAGATGTCATCATGTCGCCGGGAGAGGGATTTGAACTAAAGGTTCAGAATCCCCACGAGGGGGGTTTTGAACCGGAAATTCTATGGTCGGAACCGGGGATGGAAACCGAAAAAAATGTCCAACTCCCATTTTTCCGGCCAACCTAACTAATGGTGCTGGGGCCGGGGCGGGTTATCTGTAAGTATTGTTTGCTCCGGCGCCCGGCCCGCAAGCTTGCAGCCCACGTACTCAAGACCGGTGAGTGTAGCGCCTATCTTGGGATCCCGCAGGTCGGGCTGAAGCCCCGTGACCACAAAAATTTTTGACGTCTCAAATCAAGATTGTTACTTCCCGTACTTCGGCTGGTAGTAAAGCAGAACGTTCCCTGACTTGAACGTCCGAGTTTTCAGCAGACTCAGGTTCAGCTTGTCCTTGATGCCCTCGAAGAGACGAGTACCTTCGCCTAGGACAATCGGGTCAACCATAATTCGAATTTCGTCGATCAAGCCCAACTGAGCGAAACTTAAAGCCAGGTTGCTGCCCCCAATGCACAAGTCTTTGCCCGATTCCCGTTTCCAGCGTTTGATTTCCTCCGAATTCACATCACGAATGAGTTTGACGTTTCTCCAATTCTCTCTTTCTTCGACCTTTGTCAATGTCTTCGAGAAGACGACCTTGTTCATGTTATTGATCAGCCGGGCCTTTTCGAGATTATCCTTCGAAATTTTCGGGTCGTCGACTGCTTTTGGCCAAAAATCCTCAAAGAGCTCGTAGGTTCGTCGCCCGAACAGAATGGTATCGGTTTCGCGCAGCAGCTCTATGGCAAACTTGTTGAGCTCATCATCGACATTGTGCCAAGATATGTCGTGATCCCGCCCCTCAAAGAACCCGTCAAGGCTTATAGTCATGAACGTGAATAGTTTTCCCAACTACCCGAGCCTCCTTCACCCACAATAACAAGTTGGATATTAGACCGTTTTCGATGTCGTCAGGATCTTGAGATGGAAGACGAGTGCGCGTTTGGATCTTCAGGCGGGTACTGAACAAAGGTTGCGAAAATGGCGCCGGGAGAGGGATTTGAACCCTCGCGGCCCGAAAGGACCACAGGCTTACGGTTCTTGATTCCAGGCTTAGGCTTCGGTAATCTGCCCCTTACCAGGCTAGGGAACCCCGGCTCCTTCCGTCTGAAAACCCCAAGCCGAATTTAAGCCTGCTCGCGCAACGCCATAGAAAACTACGCCCCACCACCACTTCGATCATTTGGGGCCTAATGTTTCCACATTGCAGGGTACGTGCCACGGTCCATGATAACACGTTCAATCTTTACCGCCTCTCCCCTCTCTTGGTCAAGCATTTCCCTGGACGTGAGCAGCGCTCGTCCCAAGCCCACTGCCTCCCCCTTCAAAGTGAAAATGGCAACCAGTCTTTTTCGCTCTATAGTTGAATCCAATTGCAATAGGCCTGGCAACGCTAGGTCGGCACCATGGCAGACGGAGTCGACTGCGGAGTCGCGGATAACAACCTTAGGAAGAGAAGTCAATGCCACTTCCATTGGTTGTATGATTTTCCGTAAGGCGCTGTCGTCGCCCGATTCAAAATCGGTCTGGGCCGCACTTAGCTGATGTAAGGTGACAAGCGAATCATCCTCCATGAAAGGCCCCGCACGTGTTCGCCTCAGCTCTCGCATATGCGCCCCACACCCCAGCACCTCACCTATGTCCGAGCATAGTTTGCGCATATATGTCCCGGCTTGGCATGAGCATTTGAAGAGGACTTTCCTCCCATCAATCTCGTACACGTCGAGTTGATAGATGAAACGCTTCCTCGTCTCTCTCTTCACGGACGCCCGCACCGGAGGCTTCTGATATATCTCTCCAACGAACTCATTCAGAAGATCACGAATAATGTTTTCCGGTATGTCGGCATGAACTTGCATTAAGCAGACGTACTCCTTACCTGAATAGAGGAAACCCTGAACGACTTTCGTCGCCTCCTCTAATGCGACGGGTAGGATGCCGGTTACCTTTGGATTACCCCGACTATGAGGTCTCTAGGGTTCCGCCGTGACCGGCATGTGAAAGTTTCATCATGCGCTTTATCCAAGCCACTACTTCATGGCTGGAAGGGCCTGCGGGTTTGTCTAGATTTATGAGTCCGTATTTTATCCTCAGCTGTATCGGCCTGTCTTCGGGCCTGCAGCCATAGCTCGGATTCGTTGTCTCCTCAACCTTCGTAACCAACTCCCTTTTCACGGCCCAAGGCGTGACGACTTGCAAACGATTCACCTCACAGTAGGAGGTAGTGTTTTGAAGCTATTAAGGACCGAAATACGGTCCAGAGAGAGCCTTAGGCGTACTGATAGTCGCCGACTTTCGTGTCTCTAGCTTTCCGCCTGCGGCTTCGTAGGCATAACGTCTTCTTTCATGTATTTCGTTTTCTTGCCCTTCGTGATCGCCTTCTCCACATCCTCGTCCGCGGCTCCTTTCTTAAGTTCAACTAATTCAGATGTGGGTTCGAGATGGTCGACATTCGTTCTCCTCCGTCTCACACCCGAGACCGATTTTGGGCCAGTTACGAGCACGAAGTTTTTGTCGACAACATCCACGACGACACATTTCTTTCCTGTTTCACGGCCTGAGAGTTTAACGCAGACTCTTCCTACTTCCATACCGGGCATAGATTGTCACTTAACGATTTGTCGAAGTAGTCGATGTGGGAATAGATAAGTGTACCCTAACTTGCAGGATCTTTGAGTTTCCCTCTTTGCATGAGGAAATTGCGCACGGCATCCATTATGATTGCCTTCGTCTTTTCAATTGGGTATAGGCTGGTGTCGATCTTGAGGTCGTAAATGGATAGATTGGTTACGTCAATCCCATAATATTTCTTGTACCGCTGTTCTTGGATCGCTTCTCGATTCTTGGTTTCTCTCAGGGCAGCTGCAATGTCGCTGCCGTCGCGTTCTGCGATCCGCTTGAATCTAACGTCATCAGGTGCAGTCAACAGTACCTTTACGTCCGCAAGATCCCTCACCATCCACGCTCCGAGTTGGGCGTCGATAACAACAGCTCCCTTCTTCGCTTCCGCCTTCGTTCGTTCATCTAGCATCTGATCTATGCTTGGGTCATTTGCGGCACGGTGACTGAAGGCTTCTAGAGACATTTTATGCTGCTGCGCAAGGTTCCTGAACAATTCGCCAGCAGAAACATAACGCAGGTTTAGGGCCTTCGCCAAAGCTTTCGCGTAGGTAGATTTTCCGGTCCCATGGGGGCCACTCATCGTGATAATCAAGCCTTTAGTGGCCCCATTACCCACAGATTTCACCAGTGTAGCGAGTTCAAGCCACAGAATACAGACGGACTACAAGCTCTTAACGTTCTCTACTGCGTTTGGTCACCTCTCTTAGAGGAAGTGCTAGCCTTTCCTTCGAACAGAAGCCAGTGGGGTTCCGCGTAGTCTTCCGCGCGGAGACCATGGCAGTTGGAGCAGTAGTAGACTGCTTCACTGCTCCACGTCCCTTTCTTGAACACGTTTAGGTCCCAGAGGAGGCGCATGCTCTGTCCGCAATTGTCGCATTGAACCATGGTTCCAAAATACTAGCTGCGGATAAGCGTGATAAGGGTCGTTGCCTGTGGTGAGAGAGCAGAGTGTTTACGGTAATTGACTGGAGTTTTCTTTACTCTCGAATTATCGGGATGATAATTGGCCGTATCGTCCTCTAATTCTGAAACCACCCTATTCTAAATGAATGCTCATGCGGGAAGGGTTATCACGTAGCCATTCCTTGATTTCCGCTTTGTGTTGATAGAAGAAAGTATTGAGCGTCTCCCATTGAGATTCGGCCAGGTCCCATAGCGTCCAACATTGCTCAACGGACTTATCGGCGTCCGGTCTCCTGGAACGTTCGTAGTCAATCTTTCTTCCCTGAGCCTCGAGTTTGAACCCTCTCTGACATTCAACTTTCAATAATTCAAGTCGTTTGTCCGGGTTATCCTCCCAGGCTAGAGAAGGAGCATGACGAGCGATTTCCATGATTTTCTCCCACACTTGGGTTTCTGCCGCGTTCACTACCAAGTCACACCGATACGACGACCTGGAGAAGCGCTACCGCTACTAGGGTATTCCTGAAAGCCGCGTTTCGCTAAATTGCCTGTTCTCGCTAATTCATCCCGCTAACCCTTGAAACTTCACGCAGGATGTCCAATTACAAGCCTAGTACGGGTGCGCACTTAGTAGCCTGGGTAGCCGTAACCTGGGTAACCATAACTACCGAATGGTGGACCGTATCCGCCGTAGCAACCGTACGGGTAACCGTAGCCATAACCGCCGTAGGGGTACCCAAATGCACCATATCCAAATCCGAATCCCAAGCCCATTCCGGCTAAGAACGGCCAACCGAAGCCGAACCCTCCGTAGAAAGGCATACCGTACCAACCGAAACCCGGATACCCGAACCTTGGGAACCCTCCAAAGCCACCGAACCTACCGTAGCCTCCAAAGCGTCCGTAACCCCAGCCGCCGATCCCACCAAAATGACCCATTCCGCCATGTGGCATAGCTATCTCTGAATAGTCAGCACTGATTAGGCATTAATCTTTGCGGAGAAGAACTCATCCAAATCCAGTTCTCAAGGTAGTCTCCCCTCACCATGCCCAGGATCAAATGAAATTGGAGAGGTTAGTTGGATTCGTTGTGAGTTTAATGTTCATAGGGTCGAAGACTTGGGAGAGTGAGGCGTACAGGCTGAGGGTGTAGTCTTCTACGTCGATCTCTTTCGAGTTTGCTTGTGAGGTGGGTTTGACGGTGAACTGCCTTCCCTGCAATCTGAACGGAAGTACCTTCACAAATCCAATCGTCTCTCCACGGGCTGGCGCCTTTCCCTGCTTGATGAGCAGCCAGGCTGCTTGGTAGGGTTGCGGAAGCCTCTTCGACATTAACTTCTCATGTGGGTCCTCCCTGAGCTCAACACGGTACTCCAGGTCCGCTAGGCTTACAGCCCTTTCCTGGAGGCTGCGAACGGCTTCGATGACTATTTCGGGCGCTTGCTGTTTGGCGGTTTCAAAGTCGGATGGGGAACGGCGTCCTTGGGCTAGCTGAGTGAGGCAGCGTTGGAAGGTTTGTTGGAAGAATCGAGGTGAGTTGGATTTGGCGATGGCTAAACCTTTGATTTCTGGTTCACCATTTGCTAAGATGCCGAAGTACGCTTTGATGGTGCTGAGAACGCAGACCGAATAGACGCGATCATAAGCCAATTGGAGCCTAAACTTATCGTTGACTTTTTGAATGAGTTTCCATGTCTCTTCCCCGGTTGGATTATCCAGGAAGACGGAGTCGGTGTCGCCATACTTCGGCCTGAGACCCAGGCTCTTCGCCAAATCCCAAGTTGATTGGAGGACATGCCGTCCGTAGGCGGTGATCGCCTCGCCGAGAAGTGGGCTTGCCAGTCCGTGGATCCTAATCGTAACTCCGTAGCAAGAGACGAGGAACAACTTCAGAACTCGCGACGCAGCCGACTCATTGCTCTCTATGCTCGCTCCCCTTATCTGGGGTTTGTAGTGCTGCAATCGTAAGTCACGAATGGCACCCACTAATGCGGAATAGATCCCACGCCTCTTCGTGCACACATGAATATTCGGTTGGCCGGGTACCAGGTTTTTCTGGCATTCTGGATGGGAGCATTGGATTGTCTCGTATGAGAGGTTGAAGACATCTATGCAACCCGGGTAGAGAGATTCGAAGTCGAGGACGTGCATGTTGAAGTAGGTGCCGGCCTCAGGTGCAATCGCTAAGGCGCCTGTCACGTATTTCCTCGTATCCCCAAGCTTCAACTCTTCAGGGTTGGGAATCAAAATGTTGTGGGTACGGTAGTAGCTGTTGAGCATTGATCGAATCCAGTCTGAGACGGAATAGTTCCGGTAGGTTCGGTTTAGAGGCAGGTTCGCGATGCGACTGAGTAGAAAGGCGTTGAAGTAATCGTCCTCCGAACCGACTTCAGCGACGTGGAGTTCTTTCTCAGAAATTCTTGGGACGGGTTGGCTGATGTATGCGTACAGTTCCTTTAGGGAGGCATACTTGAGTGGATCCCATCGCCGGATTGCTCCGAATAATTCCTCAAATCGAGAACTCACCACCTCGTTTAGTGGAGTGTCCGAAACCCAACCATTGCCGCTGAAACGGTGAAGAATACCGAACCGAAGCCCCTTATCGTACGCGTAGCTCATAGCGGGGTCTATATCCAACTCCCAGGCGTTGGCGTCCCTAGCAGGTTTCCCTCTGAAGTTAACCTTGCTTAGTTTCAATTCGTTTCCGGTAAAGAGATCTACCTTCTTGACCGGTTCACCCTGCTGATGCGTGGTGAGGTAGTAGGGTTGAAAGTCTCGGTCAACCCATTCAATTGCTTCCAAGTCTGGCGAGGTAATTAGTCTCAGAGTGACCTGGCCTGTCTTGTAAGAGACGTTAACAAGCCACGCAGTTTGCCCCTCGGAAACCATAGGAACAAGTCTACCTCCGCAGCGCTCTGATGGAGAACTGATTCTCTTTAGGGTTGAGCGTTCCGTAACGCTCGACTGTCAACCGACCATTCATCTCTTGATGAATTGTGTTGCGGATAGAACGCTCCGAGTTGTTTCGTAAGGCATATTAGCGATCAGGTGAAGATGTTGCGTCATGAAAACTTTTTGCGGAGCATTCCCACTGCTTCCAGGTAAGACTGAAGCTGGAAGAGAGTTTGCGAAGGCATGTATGGGTCCGAGACGCGCCGAATTTGCGGAAGCACTGAAGAGACAAGGCGTAACGAAGGAATCGTGGTTCCTGCAGAAGACTCCTCAAGGCGACATGGTAATCGTTCACTTTGAAGCCGAGGACCTGGAGAAGACTTTCGAAACTGAAGCCACGTCAAAGGACCCGTTTATGGTATGGTTCAAACAACAAGTGAAATCAGTTACGGGAGTCGACCTAGAGCAGCCCAGCGACGAGCCCCCGCCAGAAGAAATCGTGCACATGTAACCAAGAATCAAGAATGACGCACCCCTTCCGTGGTCTGAATCAGAGTCAACCACTTAATTCTCGCCCTCAACTTTGATTCCCTCTTATCTCTTCAGCGCCACGAAGGCCCGGCGAAAGCTCTTTGCCTCTCCTTCTTCCGAAGCGCCGCCACGTCGCGGGGCTCAGGTTTAGGAGGGGCGGCTGTAGGTTGTCTGTATCCGGCTCGTTGCACCTTGATGAGTTCGTCGACGGTTATGAAGCCGGTTTCCTGCTGCTTGTACTGAATGGCTCGCAATTCACCCATATCGAAGTCGGGCAACCTGATCTTATTTAGATCACATTTGCTTCCGAGTTTAGGGTGAAGCCTAGCACGTCGTAGTCGTCCGGAAGGCTGAGCAGTCGTTTCACGATCATTGTTTTGTCTGTGGGTTGAACGGTCTCTTTGACTTCTTCCTCGTAATTACCGCACCAATCGCATAACCATTCGATGCGTTTGATTAGGATGGGAGGGACTTTTGGTATTTCTGGGGTGCTGTAGCGGCAACTTGTTGCCGTCTGGTCTGTCATCTCATGGCATTGAGTGCAGAGCCGTTTGGCGCGGAGGGTGTAATGGTTACCGCTGTGCGTTAAGGGCATAAAGCTCCCTCATCTGGGGTTTACGCTGCTTGAGCAGATGGTCTTCGATTCTAGGTACGAGTTCTCCGTTATCTATGGAGTAATGTTCATGGCACCAGTCACAGGTCAGCCAATCGTCCAATGGTCCACCGCAACGCGGACAACGACGAGTACGGATTGCGCCCATTTCGGCCTCACGCATAGCCATAAGTTCAGCAACTGAATCTCGTTGAGTCTTCAGCCCCTCAAGTTTCCCATCCTTGAATCGGAACTCGCGTTTACAAGAGTCGCAACGAAAACCAAATTCGTATACGTCACGGCCTTGATCTAACCGCTTGCTTCTGCTCATCCAAACTAACGGCTTGTGACAATCGAAGCAGTTAGTTGAGTTAATTTCAGTCTCCAATCAGATTCAGCCCGGCGGATATATCGGGTCGGCTCGTAACGGAATAAGCTCATCATTCTCTAGCTCAAACCGGAGGTTGCATTTACCGCAACGTTTCAGAGGATAATTTGCCTGGCCTAGAAGTTCAATCTGACATAGCGGACACTTCAACTTGATCCATCTAATCTTGCTGTGGCTGATGCAATCAATTAGAGCGCACGGTGAAGCAGAGATCAGGACGGAGACCACACTGAAACTAAATCAGCGGGGTGAGAGTCCGAGCTAACGGACTTCAAGGGATCGTCAAGGTCCCGTGAAAATCTACGCCTCTCAAACATGGAGCTTCTCGAAATGTAGATTCCGAAAATCATTAAACAAATGCCAATCAATGAAACTGGGGGAGTCAAGAGAGAGGTCTCAATATACTGGAAAAGAGTTACGGTGACCGGCACCGAATAAATCAGTGTCGACAACTTACCTACTCTCTGTAGCCTCGCCATAGCATTCCACAACCAAAAGGAAGCCACTCCGCTGAGTGTTGACAGATATGCCAGGTCAAACCAGAAGTTGGGGGTTACATCCAACCTGTAATCCAGGGGGGCGATAAGAAAGAATAACAGGGCTCCGTACAAGAATTGTGTTGCCACTGTTGTGGTCGCTTCTTGATTCCTCAGTTTCCTGAAGTAGATCGTATACATTGCCCAAAAGAACGCGTTCATCAAAGTGAGACCCGCGCCAAATACTGTTAACGTCTGGTTTACGAATGAAAGAGAATAAACTAGAACACCGACAAACCCCACTGCGGCGCCTCCCCATTCTTTAGCGGACCCTTTTTCGGACAGAATCACGGAGGATAATGGAATCGAAATCAACGGCATCGTGTAGCTCAGCACGGCAGATTGCGATGGGGATACGTATTGTAAACCAAGTGCCCAGAGACCTGCGCTTGCCCACGTGAAAATTGACAACAGAATCGTGTCTTTGTTTATGATCGGCCTAAACGAACGACTCACCCCAAAAAGAAGGAGAGAAGCTATTAGGTATCTTAGCCCCATCAGAACAAAAGGCGAAGCGTAACTCAATGCATCCTTTGCCACTTGATATTGAAAAGTGCTAATGAGTATGTATGGAACTAGGTAGCTCACCGATTTCGGAATGAATCTAGATCTCGACACGCGTAGTCAAAATACGCTCTCCCTAAAGCGATGACATATAATCACATTTACACGGAACCATAGGTCGTAATCTTGCCCAGCCTCCGAGATGCTAAGCATAGCGTAGCTTTGTATTCAGAATGGGTGTAACACGTGTGTATTACACCCATTAATCTCAGTTGGGCGAGTCAAAATGGTCTCAGGTCGGCGACCTGAGAGGATGGCCGAGGGGTTTCTGCCAGTGATTGTGCACCGCTTAGGATCCTGACGTGACGGAGCTTTCCTTGCCATTAGGGCCATGGTTCTGAGAGACTGCAGCAGTTGCGTGATTGCGTGCGTCTATGGCTGCTTTCAGTAAATGGCTGTAACCGACCATGTAGCCCAATTTGTCAAGCCTAGGTCGAATTGGAAGATATAATATCGCGATAGCGCCCCCGGCAAAAGTGTTCTAACCTACTCTGGCTCCTTGTCGAACCATTTCTCTAACGCACGCGTGGCAAAGTGTCCCGCCGAAAGGTCTTGATGGTCGTTTTGAGGATTTTGCTCCTCTCCTGAGGGATTTTGATTCAATGCCGCGTAGTGGTAGGCCGCATGAAGCGCATACGCCGCGGCCGGCGATTACTCTGTGGTAATGTATTGTGGTCGCTCCGCCCGGAAGTCTTACGTTTTTCCGTTTTATGTTTCGGTTACGAAGGGCTCGTCTTGGCATCTAACTATCACTCATTCCGATTCCGAAAATTCTCATCAGTGGAAGGTTCACAGAGAAGGAGCAGAGCAGGTACCAGTAAAAGAACCTAAGAGAGGTGCCCATGATTGGAAGTGGGAAAGGCGCAAATGCGACCGTATTTGCTCCGAGTACAGCGTTTAGCAAATACCATATCAGAAGAAAAGGAACGAACGTCACGGCGGTAACTTTCATCTGTTCCATGCTCGCTCGAGACTGCTGCTTCATCATAGCTTGGCTTTTCTTCATGAGCTTAGAGGTTGTCGCCTCATCCTTCGCTTTCTTTGCAGCGTTCAACTCTTTCTGCCAAGCTTGAACCTCCTTCATGGTTGACCTAACCATATCGTAATCTACCAGTACTTTAGCTGCGGTTGAGGAAATTAGGGCCATGCAACAGGCCACTCCAATCGTAAACAGAGTGGAGAGTGGAATTTGGGGAGGGTTGCCAATATAGGGAGTTAGGGCTCCTTTGACCCACGCAACAACTGGAGTAGTAATGAAACCTAAGCCGAAGGGGGCGCTTGAGTTCGTGGTCGTTGTTGTCGTGCTATTGGTCGTCGTGGACTGGTAAACGTGAATCCCGCTTGAAGTAAGCGCAGGGGTCTGCTGAGCCGCAGAGGGTTGCACTAGAAGGAACGCGATTGCTACGGCGATGAGAACCGCTAGAACGATGATTGCTGGTCTGGTTGAAGATTTCAAGGTTTAGGCCCCGACTAATTTACGGACGGCTTCGAACAACTCCTGCGCTGCCTGCTTCTGCTTACCTGCATCATTTCTTATAACCTTAACAGGAGCACCCGTCGCGACCGCGGAGGCTGCTGCAGTGGCCCTCGACCATTGCAGGTCGAATGAAATATCATCAGCTAATGCATGCTCCCGCTTCCGATCAGTGTCAATCTTTCGTCTCCCCGCAATCTGTTCAGGGTCTGCTTCAATGAGTACGAATAGTCGCGGGCCAAGCCTCTGAAGTACGTTCTGAGGGAGGCCTGCCCACATCCCTACGCTTGTCCTGACGAACATGTGGGTGTCGACTACAACCGTCCCTTGTCCGGCTCGGTTTGATATCTCGTTCGCTGCGAGCTCCTGAACTTTCCGCTGAGCCTCGATGCTCTGCTCTCTCATCTCGTCCCGGTTCATCTCTTTCCCTAGCTCGCGCATAATCTCATTCATGATTGTCCCGAAGTTCATGACCGTTAGGTTTACTTTATTTTGCTTCGCTAAGTCCTGCAACTCGTTGAGAACCGTGGTTTTCCCTACGCCGGGAATGCCGGTCACTACGACCGTCCGTGACAGCGCCTATTCACCCAAGAACCCTCTCGCGGCCGGGTACAGTTCTGTAATCCTCTCTTGAACGAAGATCTGATAGTATTGCTCTATGATCCCTACCGTTAGTAGGATTCCGGTCCCAGAGCCGAAGGCTCCCAAAAAGTTCGCCACTCCAGCAATGAGACCGATCAGGATAGCGCCTAGGATTGTAACCACTGGAATGTACCTATCCAAGACCTGTCTTATTGGGACTTCAGATCGCCTAAACCCTTCGATCTGCATCCCCGAATCCAGCAGCTGCCTGGCAACGGTGCGGGAATCCATTCCTCCAACCTCAACCCATGTCACTGCGAAGAATACGCAGCCCATGATTAACAGAGCCAGGTACACCAAGGCCCTTAACGGGTCGGCAGCCGTAAGTTGGAGGCTTTGGGGTGGGACCACGTAGTAGACTAGCCCTCCTGACGGTTGGTATTGAGTTCCTTGAACGGTGAATGTGCCAACCAAGTTTAGCCAGAAGTTGGCGTTGAGGTTGTTGTACCTTTGCCAGATCAGCTGTGAGATGAAGTAAATGTTACCGAAGAGGGCGGCGGCGAAGATTACTGGGATGTTTGAGACGTAGAATAGCTTCAAGGGGAATTTTCCGCGGAAGCCACGGTACCTCGCGTATGAGACGGGGATTTCAACGCGCATGCCGTTGAAGTAGATTATGATCGCGAAGACGCCTAGCGTGGTAGTGAACGCAACCATATCTGGAAGCCCTCCAGTGCGAGCAAGTACGCTTCGTACACCGGCTAGGCCACCACCGATGCTTTGAGCGAAGGCGATTAATGCGCCTAAGTATTTTCCGTCCGTCATTGGGCCCATTGGTGCTACTGAGTCCCACCAAATTGTGGACGCTACGCCGGCAGCGATGAAGAGGCTGATTCCGCTTCCTAGTCCCCAGCCTTTCTGTAGGAGCTCATCAAGCAAGAGTACGATAAGTCCTGCCATGACTAGTTGAAGCATGATCACGATTTCAGTAGTTACGGGTATGGCGCCATAGGTTCCGCCGAGTATGTAAGCCGACGCTTCAAAGACTGTCATGACGACTGAGAGGATCTTGCTAGCGCTGGTGAACAGCGATCGGTCTTCAGGGTTGCTCATATCAATGTTTACCATCTTCGAACCCGCTAAGACTTGGAGAATCAAGCCGGCGGTGACTATGGGGCCGATTCCAAGTTCCATGAGCGTGCCACGGTTTGAAGCGAAGATTACCCTTAGCGAACCTAAGGGATCGTTCAGCCCGGCGTTCCCGATTCCGTAGAGGGGGGTCTGCGACATTATGAAGTAGATAATGAGTGCGATAGCTGTCCAGAAAATCTTCTCATTAAACGCAACTTTCCGGTCAGGCGCCTTAATGTCAGGAAAGAACCGAGCAATCGGCTTGAAGAGCTCGATGAAACGGACCATTCAAATTCACTTGGCGGCAGCAGCGGTAACTAGTTCTCCGCCTGCTTCCTTCAGCTTCTTCGCTGCACCTTCAGAACACTCATCCACTTTTACTTGAACAGGGCGCGAGATGGAACCCGACCCAAGTAGTTTCCTGAAACCAAGCCCTTTCAAATCCACTACAACCTTCTCCCCCGTCAACTGAGCCTTCTTCTCAGCAACAAGTTTGTCAACTAAGCCTGACAGTTGCCATAAGTCAATGGTCCGTCCGGGATCCTTGCTTGCGGAAACTGGAGTGAAGCCTTTCTTGCCCTTGTAATGCATGTGCGCGAATTCCCCGGTCCTGATCAAGCGCGACCGCTTGTGTCTGTACCTCCCAGATATGCCGGCTCCTCCCTGCATTCCCGTACCCCTATGCTGGCCAGACGTACCCCAACCGTGAGTACGTGAACCCCTCAGACGTCGATTTTTCCTCAACCTTGTGGCCAATTGGGTAAGCCTTCACTTTATCGTCTGTTGAATCACGCGAGGTTCAGGAGTGCCTAAGATAAATGTTTCAGTCCCAGCAGTGTGACGGAAACAAAGCGAACTTCGATAATTCCAAGCCCACTTAAGCGAAAATGGGCGTCCCGCGAGGTGAACCATTTTGACTGAAGCCTCCAAGGATGAACTCGCCAAATTCCTTCAATGCCCAGAAATCAAACTCTGGTATGACGGCGTAGCTCCAGAGCTTAAGCCAAGCACCAGGAACCTTTACCTCATCTACATGATGCGGTACTTCGGGAACGACAATCCCGGAACCTTCCTGAAAAGAGCCCAAGAGAACCCACGTCAGGTCGCGATGGAAGTCAAAAGCAAACTTGGAGAACACTACAAGCGCAGCATGAATGGCGCTCATCAACAAAAATACGCCTTAAAATCCCTCCTCCAATTCCATGAAATCCAACTAAGCGTGAACGGGAAAATCAAAGTTAGACGTGTCCGGCAGAAACCTGAACTGACTTGGGAAAACGCGAATCGGATAATCCAAGAAACCGATGAGCCCTATAGAAGCCTGTTCAAGTTCATGCTGTGGAGCGGTTTAGGTGAAGATGAACTCATGGAAATCCAGACCAGCCAAGAAATACAGCGCAGAATTGACGACCAGCGAAACAACGAAAAGCCTTACGTCAAAATCAGGCTGTCGCCTCGGAAGTCAAACCTGGATGAGTTCTTCACGCTGATACCGAAACAATCCGTACCGGAATTCCCCCTGTCCACAAAGACCTACAAAGATCGAGGCCGAAACCTAATCGACCCGCACGACCTGCAAAATGTTTGGAGACGGTCAGCCAAGAAACTCGGACTTTGGCATGAGGGCTTGGGCCCGCACCAATTGAGAAGCTGCTTCAAAAGTCAATGCGGTAAGTCGGAAGTCGCGTACGCTGTATCTGAATTTTGCATGGGACATGGCGGCGGTGACCGGTACGGCTACTCAAGGGAAACACTAGACGAGGGATATATGGCGAAGCAATTGAGCAAACTGTGGGAACACAACGCACCCGCCAAGCCTGAGGAACTTACTAGTCTCAGATCGGAGAATCAGGAATTGCGTGAAAAGCTGGAAGCATTGGAACGACGCGTTGACAGCTTAGGGTTGCCGGTCTTCACGTGGGTGGCCAAAAGGTGACTGATCTAAAAGGCTGGCAGGTGCAACAGGTACAAATGCCCCAGGCCCCGGGCCTATAAACTCAAGACATTTGGCAAATGCCCGACGACAGAGGTCGAACTCTTTCTTTAATGCTCGCCGATTCTTCCAAGTCATGTATGCCACTCTAGAGAGAAGCGGTTCAGTTCGCAAATTCATGTAAAGATCAAACAACTCGTGTGCCGTGGCTTTGTTATTGGTTTTCATTAACTGGTATAATGTGAAAGCATAGTCAAGCAAAGCGTACGAGAGCACATCTTCAACGGTATATCTTTCTGCGACAGAATCCATTTCTTTCCAAGGGTCAGTCGGTATCATGCCAGCGTCTTTCCAAGCAAGACTCCCCAGGTTCAACGGATCCTGTTCACGGGTAAATTCGGGTTTCCGCCTGTAGTAGCGGCCTTGGTGTATGGTCGGCAGCCTCTGCCGAATGGCATCGAAGGTGCTTGAACTCATACCTGTTTGGCTGTGGGCATTGCGAAACCAATCTCTCCAAGTTATGTCCGATCCATCCTCAGGTAATAGTTGGAACACAACCCTTTCGTAGACACCCTTCTTGCCTTCGAAATGAGCGCCTCTTCTCCCCATGATTAATCGAACTTTACTTCGATTATTCGAAGCATTATAACACTTACGTAACTCCCCGTTACAAGAGGGAATCGCACTGCAATATCTCATCAAAATACATCCAGAACAAAGACTGACGAGAATCCCGAAGGCGTTGACCGAGAACTTTGGCAACATCTGGGCCCTAGTGCCAAACAGCGAGGCGGCGGTTATCTTCCGTGAAAACGCAGACCTAGAACGTGTCCTTCGGAGCCTCGCAATTCTAGAACAAGACCTCAAACTCCGAGCTGAAAGGAAAAGATGACTCTAATGACTGAACCGTTAGATCGGAAGCATCTTGCGAACATCGTTGTACGAAAACTAGGATTGAAACGCGGCGACCGAATCGAGTTCTTCAAAGACAAAGTTACCGACGGTATCTTAATCGTAAAACGTGCCGAGCAACTTCACGGTTCCCCTGAAAAAGGAACGAACCAGTCGGAGGTGAGTTGAAGAATGACTCAAACGACACTTGACCTGAATGCCGTACTTAAGCGGGCTGAACCGCCTAAACCGGGCACTATTCGGACTGTTGTCGTAACTAACGTAACGCAGCAGAGAGCACAAGAACTTTTCGGGAAAGGTGCGAAAGAACCGGATAAGCAAGTATACGGAATCTTCGCAAACATTGACGGCGTAGAACAACACATCGCCGCCTACGCAGTACCCTTCGATATACGCAGAGTTTCACCGAAAAGCAACCTTGAACGGTTCCGGGCACGATACGGAACGTACCCAATGACAGGCCTAAAGGTCGAGATTGAAGCGACCGCCAAAGCCTACTGGCGAATTAAACTCGACTAGCAATGCAACCAGCATTGGCCCAATTCTAACCCCGAATTTTTCTTTGACGATTAGAGGGATGGCGGAAAAATTGGAAGAAAAAGAATCACTTGACCTTAACGTGATACTCAGACCAGCGGTGCAGAAGCCTGACCCAGAAGCAACCAAAGTTCAATGCTACTTTTGCGGTTCCGAATCCGATCTGATTTGGTGTGGGCTTCCCCGCGGTCAATGCCGCAGCGGCGCGTACGTCTGCTATGAGTGTAGGGGTAAATTCTGATGACTGAAACGCCACTGACGGTTCTTGAAGCCGCACTTGCCTTCTATGATTCAGGCCTAGTAGTGATACCACTCAAGTCTCGCGATAAGACTCCAGCCTTAGATACTTGGTGTCAATATGAGAAAGAGAAGCCGAGCCGCGAGCAAACCCAAGCATGGTTCACTAACAATAATGTGAACATCGGAATCATTTGCGGCGACATATCAAACGGATTTATCGTTCAAGATTTCGATAGCGAGGAAGCGTTCACCAAATTCTTCGGGCCGGACGCCAACAAAATCAAAGCCGAAGCACCCACGGTTCGCACCGGGCGCGGCCTTCACGTCTGGTATAGAAGCGAAGAACATGGCATACGCGGCTTCCGCATCGCAGAACTAGAAATGGATTTGAAGGCGAACGGTGGCTACGTGGTGGCACCGCCGTCAATCCACTCGAACGGGTCAACCTACACATTCCTTAACGAACTTCGAGAACCTTTACGCATCAAAGATTTAGTGAAAAGCATACGCACCCGATGCCAACAGTTAGGCGTCAAAACGCAGCGGGAAATAGTACCTATCAAAGAAATCTTGGCAGGCGTTGATGAAGGCCGACGCGACACCAGCGCAATTCAATTAGCCACGTATTTCCGCCAGCAGAATCTGACCCCAGAAGAAACATTACTCAAAATGCAGGAATGGAACCAACTCAACAAGCCCCCGCTACCTGACGACCAAATTCGGCTGAAAGTTGGAAACGCATACAAAACCGAGAAACCTTACAGGTGGTGGTTCCTGAACGGAAACGCGGATTTCTTCAGCTTCGACGCACACGGCAACAAACATTTTGAACCTGTAAAGTTCGCGAACTACTTGACGGGTCTATACCAATTCAAAGTTATGGAAGATAACTTCGACATCTTCGTTTACTCACCCGCGAAGGGAATCTGGGAAGAGAAAGGAAACCAAGTCATACGCAGGGAAATGGGTAAACTTCTGGACGATGACAATCGGAAACGGTACGTTGAAGATGTGAAGCATGCGGTTATCTGCGCTAAAGACATGATGGTGCCGCGCCCCATACCGCCCGTGAATAAGCTCGCTGTTCTGAACGGAATCCTGAACTTAGAAACTGGAACCGTTGAACAGCCAAGCCCCGATCAATTCATAGTCGTTCAAATCCCCGTCAAATTTGACCCAGCGGCGAAATGTCCGAACATTGACCAGTTCCTAAGCCAAGTAGTACCTGAAAGCATGATACCGCTACTGATTGAATCGGTGGCTTACTGTCTTTGGCAGGCCATGCCAATCCATAAGGCGCTGATGCTTATCGGCGGCGGCTCCAACGGCAAAAGCACCTTCCAGAAAGTTATGACTAAGTTTCTCGGCGAAGAGAACACGACCAGCGCAACCTTACAAAGCCTTTGCGAAACCCGCTTCATGGCCGCTGAACTATACCTGAAACTGGCCAATCTCTCAGCCGACCTACCCGACAAGGCCCTCACCCGAACAGGTATGTTCAAGACAACAACTGGCGGCGACCGCGTGCAAGGCGAAAAGAAATTCAAGAACCCCTTCTGGTTCTACAATTACGCCAAGCAAATCTACTCGTGCAATCAAATCCCATCCACACCCGACGACACCGACGCCTACTACAGAAGATGGAATATTGTCGAGTTCCCCACAAAGTTCCAGGGCGAAAACTGCGATCCTAACATTCTTGACAAGCTAACAACGCCTGAAGAACTCAGTGGTCTATTGAACAAAACTTTGGAGGTTTTGCCAGCCCTACTGAAACGCGGCGCCTTCTCCAGCGATGAAACGATTGAGCAAATTCGCGACAAATATATTCTCAAGAGCAACTCAGCCAAAGCGTTCATAGAAGCTCGACTACAAGCAAGCGTCAACCATACTGACCAAATCTTCAAGGAAGAGTTGTACAGGGAATACGTCTACTTCTGCGGAGAGCGCAAGCTTGTGGGGTTTTCTGGTTCTCTGGGTTGTGGTACACCGTTCAATGCTGATGTGCTGGAAATAGTGGTTTTAGTCATTGTCAGATGATGAAAAGAGTCATAGAGGCGCGCCGTTGGGGAATGCTAACGCCGCGAAGAAACCGGAAATCTGGTTCCCCGAGAACTTGGAATACCTGAACAATTCGGAAGACGTACTAGCGTTCCAGAAACGTGTGATCCACGCCCTCTACACCGGCAAACTTGGCGCCAGGCAAGCCGGAGCCATCAACCACGGCCTAGAAACCCTACTCAGATTCTACTTGGATTCAAAGAAACTAAGCCAGTATGAAGAATATTTCCAACGAATTAAAACCCTACTCGACAAAGACGAAGCCGAACAGAAAACGGAGGTCAAACCGCCATGATGTCAACCGATGAAGCCAGGAAGCTCACGGAACGCTTCGAATCACGTCAAGGACAAAGAAACATCGAAGACCTAGAGGCTGAGTTCTGGGATAACTTCATTCGAAAATGCGTTCATTGGAAGACTGGGCGACCTATCGAGCTTTATGAGTACCAGAAAGATGCCTTACGAAAGATTTGGGGCAACCAGAAGACGCTTCTCCACCAAGGACGTCAATGCGGGAAAACCCTGATTGTTGCCTTATTCCTAGCCTTTATGAGCCGTTGGAAACCGAACCAACAAATCCTGATTCTCAGCTTCCGCGAAGACCAATCTAAACTGATGCTTCGTTATGTTCGCTTCATCTTAATGCGGCATGAAGATCAAGCCTACCGCGAGAATATTGAACATGCTTCCGTGAAGTCGTTAGCCTTCAAGAATGGCGCCCGAATCGACGCCATGCCCAGCGGCCAAGTTAGCCGAGGTTACGCAGCGGACATTTTCGTCTTGGATGAAAGTGAACTGGTTTCAGATGATGATCTCACCGCCATTTTACCCACGAAACTTGCGACCGAGAGCAAGCAAATATTTCTAGGTACAAGCTGGTCGATCGACAACTTCTGGTACACTTGGACGACTAAACCGCAACAGTTCGGATTCGCATATTCACGGATGACTTCGGTTGATGCTGCCCAGCCGAACGGCCCTATTCGACCGAAAGACTTAGCGGATTTGCGTCGGGAACTGGAAGCCGGCCGGTTTGATCAGGAATGTTTGCTGATTCCGTTAAGTTCGGAGTTGCGTTGGTTTCCGCAAGAATTGCTCGAAACGGTTTTCACGGATGAACCATACTTAGAGGATTTTCCGGCAGGGTCTGAAATGTTTGTGGGAGTAGACCCAGCGACATCGAACAGGGATGAAAGCATCGCCTATCCGCTTGTGCAAATGCTTGATGGGAGCGTTGAGGATTTGCCGGTGTTGACTTGGCATGGCACGCCTGCGGCTGTTCAGGTTCAGGCGTTAGGGTTGTTCGCTCGAAAGTATGAACGGTTCGGCCCAGTCTTCATTGTTGATCAGACTTCGGCGTTTGGGATTACTTTCTGCGATTTGTTGGAAGCAGCGAATTTGCGGTTTCAACCGTTCACTTTCAGTTCGCAAAGCAAAGCCATCTTGTACACGAAGGGGAAGGTTCAGCTTGAAGAATTAGCGGTGAAGCTGCGTGATCAACGAACGAAGCACCAATTAGCTGTTTATCGGTTTCGTGAGTCGGAGCAGGTGAAGGGTCGGTTTCGTTTTGGTCAGGTGAATATTCCGGATGACAGGGCGGATGCACTGATGCTGGCTCTGTGGGGCGAGGGTCTACCAGATGTTTATGGTCCCGGCAAACATCCCCAGACGAGGAGCTTCTAACATGGTGGCTCAAATGAGTCGAACGATTGTTGAGCAGAAAACCGGCAGCTCACAGCCGAGACGACGCTTAGACATCACGGTCAGTCGTGAATGTAAGGAACTAGTCGACAGGATAATTGACTTGGAGTTACGGGCTGATGCAACCGATGATCGTCCTAGCAGAACGAAGAGCGCAATACTTGAGATGCTACTTAGAAAAGGCGTGAAGACTTGGGAAGCAGAAAGGAAACCTAGCCAGTAGTCGCTCGCAGTACCTCTTCGGTTGACAGTGCAAATTTTTTCCTAGTCGGTTGACTTTGATTCAGAACGCAAAGAAACAGGCCGCAAATTGATTTTCTTCTCGTAACCATTATATTCCGTTCTAGGCGAGGGTTAGGTTCGGGTTTGTAAGTTGGGCCGAGTACGGGTTACGGCTGCTGTAATCTTACTTGTGCTCGTGATGCTTCTTGCGGTTAATGCGGCGTCAGTGTGGGCAGTAAGTGTAACGCCGTCCTCTCCAACAGCAGGTCAAAGTTTCACTGTAACCAACAACGACCCAAGTAATCCAGACAACATTCAGCTGTTTTTCGGTTCAGGTTGCGGTTCTGGTGGTTCGGCAGACGGCTCCCCAATCCCCGTGGCAGCGGGTGGTAGTGCTTCTGCACCTGCTCAACATGCAGGCTCATACAGCGCAGGAGCGGGTGAAGAAGACATGCCTCTTTGCGTGGATTTCACGGTAAACCCAGCAACCCCAACTACATCGGTAAGTTGCTTGGTATCTACGCTTGATGTGGGTTCGATGACGACCTGTACGGCGACGGTTTCTGGTGCCGCTTTCGGCGCATCTACAGTGGATGGTGACACGATTTCGTGGAGCGATGCTGGAAGCGTTAGCTTCTCATCGGCAAGCTGTACTCTATCGGGTTCAAGCTGTTCCGTTACGGTTACGGGAACGGCAGCAGGTTCGGCTACCGTGACATGGTCCTTCTCTGGCGATGGAGATAATGCCCCAAGCTCAGGCACATTCCCCCTAACCATAAACTCCACCACTCCAATCCCAGAATACCCGTTAGGCCTACCATTACTAGCCATCCTCACAGTAATCGCATACGGCGTAATCAGACGAAAGACGGCGACGAAACAAACGTAAGAATCAATCGACCGCTCTTCTTACCCTAAGAAATCTTCCGCTACCAAGCGATTTGCGTTACCACTACTATCCCTAAGCTGCGCAGTTTGGTGAAAGCCTAGAAAAGCATCTTACTTGTTAAGCAAGCATAACGAGGAATGAAATTTTGGTAGACGAAATGAAAACTGTCCTAGACGCAATCGCAGACCTCCAGAAGCGTGTGCGAAAGCTAGAGACGAAGAAATCGAAAGGCGTCGAAATCTCAACGCCTGAAACGGACGAGGAAATGTTCAGCGCCCCTGACCGAGCAGGCATCGAATCGTTGACAAAACCATACCATTATCGAGGTCAAGTCTTCGGCGTCGGAGACCACGTTGAAAGCGTCAAACGCAACATTGCGAAACAAGAGGCTAGGTTGCGAGAGGCGGGAGTGACGTAACCATGACCTCCGAAAACAAGATTGAGGAAACCTTTCGGAAATCGAGGGAATGGAGCGAACAAGTCAGCGACATCTTCCGACCTACCTCAGGCGAGGGCCGAATCCCCAATCGGATTCAGAAAATAGCCGACGTCACCACACGAATCGACACGGAAGCTATGACGCTTGTAAGCGGTAAACCCGTCCCGTCGAGAAAGGAAGCGAAGTAATAGTTGAGCAGTAAACCGGTTGAGATGCCTCCATCGTCCACGTCTAGCGGCTGGTATCCGGGAATCGAAGATAAAATCCTAGAGCAGTCCGCCGTCATTGAACAGATCGGTGAAGACTACGGCGCCATTGGCAAACTTCGCCCCTTGAGAAAGAGAGAGTAGATCAACCACGCAAACGACTGGGTCTAGAAAGATTCCTCAAAGCTTCGGCCTCGAATCTAGCCAGATCATAGCATTGCAGGCCCTGTCGAGGCGAAGCCAAAAATCTCTCAGTCAACTCGGCAGGGAAGCCGTAGATCAGTTCCTGAAGAAGGAGAATGTCAACTAATGTCTAACCTAATTCTCGAACGTGAAGTCGAAGCGGTAGCAGATCAAATCAAAGACGTCGAGCAGCAGATGAGAACATTGAGTCAACGGCAGGAAGAAGCAGTCAAGCTTGGCAATGATGGAGCCGCAATCGAAGCCCGCCAAGCATTGAAACCGTTAGGCGAAGAACTTGAGGTTTTGCGAATCCGGAAAGACGCCGCAGAATCCAGACTCCGACTCACCAAGGCGAACCAACCGAAAGCGACCCTCATCCGAAAGCGAATTGTTGAGGAACTTTGGCCGAAGGGGCTGAAAGCCTACGGTACAATTCAACAAATGTTCGACAAGCTGCCCGCCCTACTCAAAGAGGCGAATGAGATGGATGGTTTGATTCAACAACTCACAAAGGAACACTTTCAATTGACCGGCGAACGCATCCAAGTCGAACGTTTCGGTTTGCCCGTCGATCTACTGCAAAAACTCGGTGAGCTGAACATATTTCCGCTGCCTCCCGTCGAGAAATTCCAACTGACCGACCCGAAACTCAAAGAGGTGAAATGAAAAATTGTGTATAAACTGCCCCACGTGCGTCGGCGAAGAGATCAGGGAAAAAAGCTTCGGCTACAAACGTGACTCGCAAGGAAACATCATGCACCAACCCAGCCGCACACCACTACAAGCCAAGCTACAGGCTGCCATAGAACAAAGACGCTTCCAACTGTTCGGCTACATGCGTGACGCTTCCGGTGAAATAACGAAGGATTTCGCCATGCCGGTTCTCCAAGCCAAAGAATCCCCTCAATGCCCAAGATGCTTCTGTCCTCTTGCGGAGCATTGCTGATTCCAGGAATTGGCCTAAGTGGCAAGGAAACGAGACCAGAAACGCAGCGCCAAGCAGACAGCTACAATTCAAAAGCTTCGCCGGGAACTACGCCAGGTGAAAGAGCAGCTACGCCAACACCAGATTCGAGACATCGAAGACCTACAGATTGCTCTCAACCTCCCAGAGGGGAATGGGTACAGCAAACTTACTCGAAAGTTGGCAAGCTTCCGAGACTATCCTCAAGTGGCGTTGGAATCTTTGCGGAAAGCTCTGTTTGCGGTTCTGATTCAACGAAATGACCAGACGCAAACAGAGAACTCCGCCCCTACTCGAAGTGACTACATTCAATGAACTGGAAAGGAGAGGCCCTCCGCCGGTGACGGGAAGGATGGGATTCGCAGTCCCCTGCTACCCCTCTCCAATCCTTCCAGTTGAACTTCATGTGATGAGCTTGGTTCCACATTCTTTACAGAACTTGCTGTCTCGTGGTATCTTCGCTGCACATTCACGGCAAAACATTGTCGAGGTGGGAACTGCTATCGTCTCCTCCAATATTCTAGTTCCCCCGTCTACTCGGATTTTGCGGCCACATTGAGAGCACTTGAGCGGGTCACCAACGTATGTATCAACGTCTATGTCATGGCCGCATTCACATTTTGTAGCGAAGCGTACTCTTTCTCTCTCGTCAGACTCTTGAGTTGGCCTACGCCGCTGGGTCGGCCCGTACGCACGATGGTAGAGATACAAAGGCAGGACGATAATGAATAGGAGAAACGTTCCTAAGGCCCATGCACCGGGGCTGGAGTCTCCACATGTGTAGGCGTCGTCATAGACAGCGGCTCCGGCTATTCCTCCGACTATGAGGGCTATCCCTGCTATAGGAAAGACAAACACAAACAGGATACCTATCACAACCGTGATGAATCCGAAAAATATAGCGGCGTTGCCACTTTGTTTTGATTTGACCTCAGCAGCAAGACGACTGACCGTTTCGTAATCGCATGACTTATCGCAGTAAGGACATGTTACGACATCATCTGTTTCCACTTCAGCATGGATCTTATGGCCACAATCACAAACCCAAGCAAATTTTGGCAAATCGGCGACGCTACTCCATGGCAGAAGGAAACTATCGGCGAAGCAGAAACAGAAGAGGGAACAAGAGAAGTATTAGAATTAGAATTATACAGCACTTACTCATTTTGCGTTTTGCAACAATTACATGTTTTGGTTGACCAGATGTAGTGGGCAAGGAAGTATTCAAAGCCGTTCCACAGTCAGGACAAAACCGTGACTCGCAGGATTTACCACAGTTCGGACAATATGGCATGGTTTCACTGGAAATACTTAGCTAATGTTTTGCTTACACCTAATGTTACCAAAGTTCCCGAAGCATAGTAACATGTCGCTTCTAGGGGGCCTCGTGTATCTGTAAAGCTTGATTCAATTTGAGGCTTCCAGCTCGTCACTTAGGATTGCCTACGTTCTTACTTGCTCTGGTTCTACTGGCCACTTGCATCACAATCAAACAGGTCGCTGCTGCACCCAATGCCGTGATCCAGCATGATGCTAGCTACGTAGACATTTCCGGATTCTATCATGTCGTTGGAGAAGTCAAGAACACTGGGAATGTCTGGCTACAATTCATCCAAATTTCAGCCAGCTTCAAAGACCAGAACGGAGTCGTTGTGGACATCAAACCGGCTCCGCCCTACCTGCTTCACTTGCCCCCCAATGCGTCTGCGGGTTTCGACGCTATAGAATTGAACACCACTCTGGCAGCTATGATTCGCAGCTACACGCTAACCCTCACTTACCAGATGTCACAACCGATGTCTGCAAAACTAGTGATTACTGGCCTTGCTTCCTCGAAGAATAGCTTGGGCTGGCTTCAAGTTCAAGGACAAGTAACAAACGCCGGAGACTCGGTGAGCGAAAATACCTTCCTCACAGGAACATTCTATGGCACGGATGGAAAAGTCGTCTATGTTGCTATTACGTCGCCTACCCAATCGACAATTCAACCGGGTACTAGCCAATCTTTCATCCTCACCGTTTTCGACCCAACAAGGGTCAGCTTGATTGGCAATTATTCCATTGCTGCCGAGAGCCTACAATATACTAGTGTAAGCTAATCAAGTCGAAGGGAATGGCTCTAATCAAATCCTTGCCGTCCTTAATCCAGATCTGATGGCAGTAGGCACATGAGTAACTCGATCTAGCTATCATTTGTTCGCCGTGCCAGCGATATTCAGGGAATCAAGAAATCAACTGGGCAGTTTGGACAGTTCATAGGTTAGCCGTTCCTTCGCTTGTAGATTAGAACAGGTGAGTTGAGTAACTTGATGCCTGAGACGGAAGAAAGCATTCGATGAGAGTTCACTTTTTCTAACGACAGAGTCCAAGGGTAACCTCCTCCCTCCACCTTAACTGATTGCAGCGGTCACGGCAAGAACCGTGAATGATATTGAATTGTCCGTTCTGCGATTCTGATTTGTTCCTGAATCACCCTACTCAACTACTCTTCTACAGGAGAGGGCAAGGCAGCGAATGTTCGAGGGTGAACCTAGTGCAATCTAGAATAATTCGCAAAATCAGGCGCCGAGGAACCATCGTCGGTTATGCGCTTCAAGATCGGCCCGGTCGATCGCTTCTACAAGATTGACTTGAATGTTCGCCTTGCCGTTCATTTGATCGCCAACCTCCATAAACCGCTTTATGGCCTTGGCTCGCTCGTTCTCCTGAAATTCTTCAACGTCGACTTTGCTGGTGTTGCGGTCGTAGCTGACGATGAAGCTTCTCATAGGCAAGCTCCCACACTTCTTATCTCATCAGGGCAACCGGGTAACGGGGTATTTACATCAGCTCCCTGCCTCTCTTTTTCTAGTTTCTACGAACACCGACACGACTGAAACGCCTCATTTCTTACCGTTTCAAGAATCTGAATCATATTATTTCGTAGAATAGCTTCGGGGTCTTCTCCTCTAACGAGGCTTTCCCCCAAGCTTACCGTCCGTTGTCAGACTTCGGGCGGGTCTCATTGTCTGGGGGGCCCGCCTCCTCCCACTTTCTTCGCGATCCATTCACCAGCTAGGACAATTTTCTTCGTGACCCATCCGCCAACTAAGCCCATAATAGACAAAACAACACAAATCGACATCAGAATTTCAAGCGGCTCGAACAGGTATGACGGAAGATCCGCCGTATCCCTGGCCGATAAGAGAAGTGCACCCAATCCGACCAAGACGAAGACCATGTCGGGATAGGAAGTCCTAGACTTTTTCCAAAACTTACGAAAAATTCGTTCGATTTTTGCAGCCCGTAAGGGCAGTCGCCTCTGCATAGTGCGTTTAATCCATCTTATGAGTCGGAGGGATATCCCAACGGTAGTACATAGACTACCACCGACGAAGGGAATGGAGAAAGGGAAGGTCACCTGTTTTCCTACAAACAGACTGATAATCCCTGTGTAAGAGTACAAGACCACAACCTCAATCGAAAGAAGGAAGAAATAGAACCATGCGGACACTCTGATCGAATCGCTTCCCCTGAGAATGCCGTAGATGAGGTAGACCAATACACAGGTGAAGGTTATCGCAAAAGCCTGGCTGATTTGACTCATTATTGGTGACTGAGTCCGAAGAATCGACGCAGCTTCTACCAGGAAGGTTGTCAGAGGCAACAATAGCAATAGTACGGTATCAAAGCTTGACAGAACTTGTTCTTCTTGTATCCTCCTAAGAATGCGTTTTATTTCACGCAGTTCACGAGACGACAAACAAACCGCAGCTCACTCCTCATTGACTTACAAGCCGCTGATTTTTCTTTCTACCGGAGCTGACAAAAAGGAACACCCGTGAACGTTCTCAGCTTATGCCGCTGGCATATTAGCAAATCATTTACGGCGAATTTTCGTTATGCTAGGTGATTGCGGGTTCTCGTATGTTGTTCCCATTTTTGCTCAAGAACGGGAAGGGCGTAGGCGTGTTAATTCTTGGCGTACTCATTCTTCTCCTAGCTATTTACATTGGCACTTCCGTTATTCGCACATCTCCGCCTAGCTGGCTACTGGCCATGGGATTTGTTGGTCTTGCCATGGCGTATATTGGTTTCAGCACTGGTCTCGAATGGGTACCGACGGACGGAGAATCAGTTGGCTTTGGCGATTGTACCGTTTGCGGAGCGACAAATCTGGGGGTTGCCCGTCGGAGGGGCATCAACTATTGCAGGCTTTGCTACGCTAACGGGAATGCCGATGCCTACTTTAACGGCATGGATATACAAAACCGCGAACCCGAAAGATCACGACCTCAAGAAATACCATCAGGCGGATACGCATGGGCGTCGAGCAAAGAAGAAAGTGCACCAACGCAACCGCAAGGGACGAAAGAAATAATCAAGGAGAGACTGAAAATCCATAGAGAGACGATAGTCAAGATACGATGTGGGCATTGTCACAGACTATTCGAGGAAGAAAAAGGAAATTGCCCAAACTGCGGTGCACCAGTTTAGCGATGCTGCGAGAAATAGTGCTTCAATCTATCTGCGAACGTTGCCGCGCCGACTCGGTCGGTCTGGTTCGACGTCGCTAAATCGCAGAGTGTCCTGTACCTTGCTGATTGTCGTAAGTCTTTCAACAAACTCATCTTGCGGAATTGCTTTCCCCGCTGCAAGCTCTCTCAACGTTGTTTCGATTATGCCTGCTCTTTTCTTGTTATCTATCTTCATGCGCGTAAAACCCCACAAAGCTATGCCTATGATAATGATGATGAATAGTGCGCCACCGGATTGACTCTGAAACGCAATGCTGCCGCCGAGACCCGCTAACCCAATGCCTAAGCCAAAGATACTTACATAGAGAGTGGAGTTAATTGCAAAAATGTGGGATTCCGACTTCGTGTATTCCCGAAGAATCGCAAGTTGCCATTCCGCAAGTTCGTCTGGCTTTGGCTTTGACTTGAATGAAGAATCGTCGGAAGCAAGCTATCAGGCTTTGGCTACATGCAAGACATAGCCGAAACTAATTTCTCAGTTTTCCTGAGGTCTCAGTCTGAGGCCAGTTTCCTCTTTTCACCTTAACTCCTTGCAAGGTTCACAGCATATCCGTGAATCCAATTTGAATTGTCCAAAATGCGATGTTGAACTTCTCGGCCAAGACAAATACCCGCTGAAACGCTGCGACAAATGCAGCCTATGGTTCGAACTTCAAGCAGATGGGACGCTAGCTCCCTTACGTGTAGGTCATCTATTCCGATTCCTATGAGGCCACGAACTTGAGCGAGCTGGACGAGAAACTTTGCCCTTGGTGCAATGGCATCGGAGGGGCTTGGGAGTTTCACATAGTGAAGCGAAACAAACGAGACGTCGGGAGTGAGATTGGGTCTTTCGAGAAATGTCGCGGATGTTATGGGTTAGGTCAGATTTTGCGTCAGGCTCCATCAGGCACACCGGTGAAAAGGTACTAAAGCGGTTTAAGTTGGTTGAATCGTGAGGGAACTGCCCGTATGATTCCCCTCATTTTGACCCTGATAGAGCTTGCAGAAGCCTTCAAAACTTCGATCAGAGAGATAGATTCAAGGCCCAGTGATTACAATCAAGATTGTTGATTCACCTCATGAATCCATACGAAAAAGAAGTTGCCGTTCTTGGCATATATCCAACCGTCGAGATGACGACGGGCTTACCTATCTATTACGTGAGTTTTGGCAGTGTCGTAGATATGACACCGGAGATCGCTAACCGGATCGGTCTATCGCAACCTCTTACTGCGAAGGCTAAACCTGCTTCAATGATGGTTTGGTTCAAGTGCGATGGTGAAGTTCCCTACCGAGTTGGTTCCAAGTGGAAAATGACTGTCGCCGAGGATGGACAAGTCTCTCTGACTCAAGCGGGTGAGACTCATTGACAACCTCCCCCAGTAAGCCGCAGGTAACGAAAATACGGCAACCGCTCGCCGATACGGAAACTAACTTTCAACAGCAGATGTTAGACGTCTTGGCCGATCCATCCGGTTATATGTTCCAGATTAAGCCATATTACGATGAAAAAGCAAGAGAAGCGCCATACAGGTTCTTTCAGTACTTCGAGAAACCTACCCCTCAAGTCTCTGACTTTCCGCTTAGCGCTGAGATAGGATTAGTCGGCCCACAGGATTTGGGCGGCCTTGAGAGTGAGTCTTCTCAAGTTAGCTGGTCATATGGCACGCCTATCGGTATTAACCGAGGAGGCTCTGGTGATCTAATCGACTTCGTGGCTCGTCGACAGGTGGTCGGAATGATCAAGAGCCTTCGACAAATGGAGACGACCCTTCTAGCCCAGTCCAAAGTTATCGAGAATATGCAGCGAAAACTGACCGCTGGCGACGAGGGGATACAACATCAACGAACTGCCTACCAGAAAGCTGTTGGTTTATTTCATTCCTACACCGGCAGGTTCATCGCAATTTCCTTTGACGGAACAGTACTTGGAGACGATGCTTCCGAACTCTCCTTGATAGATCGACTCCAAGAAGCAAACGTCCCGCCAGAAAGTTATTTCATATATGAGGTGGGCTCAAAGATCCTTGGCCCAGACTACTAACGTAATTGCTGAGGACAATTACCAACGCCTTGTCGGAATCACAACACGACCTGTCCCCAGTGTCACCGTCGACTTTTTTCTCTTAGGCGCGGGCGGAATTAGGCATCCGTTCACCGATCGTTTCTGGCTCGACACTGGATTCGACGCAGACCTGAAAGAAAGCGCCCAGTTCGGCCAGAGTCTGATCAAGCTGGGGTTGTACGCGGCTAACAAGACAATCGGCACAGCCGCAGCACCTGCCGCAGCGAAGCTATTTCACGCCGAGGTGACGGGCGTAAAGGGAAGAGCTGCTTACAAGTTTCCTTCTCCCATTCCGGTGGGGTTACATTGTTCTGGTCTCATGGGAACAGCACCGCTCCTAGGACTAGGTCTCATGAATCGATGGCTCACTACCTTCGATGGCCCAGCACAATTTCTGAAGATTATAGGTTGATGACAGCTCTGTTCTGTCGGACGTATCCAGGGGCAAGCGCTCATGCGACTTCGAAAATAATGTGAAACTCGAGTTTGAAGGAGCTTGCATTCATCTTTCTCTTTGTGACGTTGGCTATACGAAGAGTTGTCCCCTAACTTTTCGAGTAGGTTTGGAGGAGGCGCTCTAGCAGCTCCAGGTCTTCCTTGATCTTTGGGAGATGCTTCCTTGCTCCAGATATGACTTTTCGCACTTGGATTACTTTCTTCCCGTCTCTTTGAAGATACTTCACGACATACTTCCGTTCCACGTCAGTTAGGATTCTAGTGTACATGCCTGTACCACTGATTGGTACAATTCTTATATTTTACGTGTGTACCATTTGCTGGTACATGTGAATGAAAATGACGCAATTTGGAGCACACCGAAATTCCGGAGATAAATGTTTCCGGCATCACGGAGTTAGCACGATCTTACCACAATCGCCTGAGCCAACTAGTTTCATTGCGTCATCAAGTTGGTTGAGGGACATTCGATGGGTTATCAACGGCCTCAGGTCAACTTTTCCAGACTTTAGGAGGGCCTCAAGTTTGTACCAAGTCTTGAAGATTTCGCGCCCCGTGATGCCGCGGACATGAGCTTCTTTGAAGATTAGATCATCGCCAACGTTTAACTTCACTTCTCTCGATGGGAGTCCAAACAGTATGACGGTCCCACCGTTACGGACTGCGCGAAATGCATCTCTAATGGCCGCGTCGTTCCCCGACATCTCTAGAACTACTTTTGCGCCGCGTCCTTCAGTATTTGCATGAATCTCCGCGACGACGTCCCGTTCTTTGGAGTTGATGATCCTCGAGGCGCCCATTCTAGCTGCAAGCTTCAACCGATATTCGTTAACATCAACGGCTGTAACTGAAAGAGCGCCTGAAACATTCGTGAGGGCTACTGCTGAAAGGCCTACGGGACCGCAGCCGAAAATTGTGACGTCGTTTCCCGCGATGTCAGCCGCAAAGGCGGCATGGACAGCGTTTCCCAAGGGTTCGAGAATTGATGCGGTTTCGATTGGTACCTCCCTTGGAATTGGCCACGCGTTTTGTTCAGGGATTTTGACGTAATCAGCAAACGATCCGTCGACGTCGACCCCTATAATTCGAAGTTTTTCACATATGTGTGCGTTACCGGTCCGACACTGGTAACACATGCCGCACGCGATGTGGCTTTCCGCCGCGACCATATCTCCTACTTTTCGCGTGGTCACGTCGGGTCCGACTTCGACGACTTCACCGGCGAATTCATGCCCGATGATGCGTGGTGGCTTTATGTGGGCTTGCGCCCACTCGTCCCACCTGTAGATATGATAATCCGTCCCACAAACTGAGGTTACTTTCACCTTGACGAGGACCTCACGATAGCCCGGCCGAGGTTGATCGGTCTGGATTTCCTCTAAACCAGGTTCGGGGCGAATCTTCGCGAATGCTTTCACAATCGGGTCGCTGTTCTAACGCCGCGTTCACCCTTTATGTTTTGCTTGCGGGTTTCACGGGCAAACCTATTTTGGTAACATCGTGGAACTCGGACAGCGGATGAGAGTTTATGGCACAGTTCTCAAGCAAGAGAGACCCACGCTCCTTTCTTCGAGAAGAATACGACAAGTTGGTGGCACAGGATCTTGATTGGCGCATACGCATCCTGGCAAGTAGCAATGGTCCCTGGACCGTGGTATCAGGTAAGAAGGTTCTGATGCTGTGTTCGAACAATTATCTTAACTTAACAAATCATCCGAAGGTGAAGAAAGCTGCTCTGGAGGCCATTGAGAAGTTCGGCGCTGGCTCTGGTTCTGTTCGTCCGATCGCTGGTACGATGCAAGCACACGTTGAACTGGAAGAAGTCCTCGCCAAGTACAAGGGCACTGAAGCATCCCTTGCGTACTCAACTGGGTTTGCGGCTAACGCAGGTTTGATCCCTCAACTGGCCGGTGAGGGCGATTTGATAATCAGTGACGAACTCAACCATGGAAGCATAATCGACGGCGTACGCCTCAGCCGCGCTGAAAGAACCGTCTTCAAGCACCGCGACGCCCAGGATCTAGGGCGTGTACTGGATGATTCTGAGAAGAAGAATTACAAACATATTCTGATCGTTACTGACGGTGTGTTTAGCATGGACGGCGATATCGCACCCGCCGACGAAATCTCCAAGCTAGCAACGCAACACGGTGCAATGACGTACATAGACGACGCTCACGGAGACGGAGTTCTTGGGGATGCTGGGCGAGGAATTACCTCGCACTTCCACATCGAGGGAAAGGTAGACGTAGAGATGGGTACGTTCTCGAAAGCATTCGGCGTCGTGGGTGGTTATATCGCCGGTTCTCATGACCTAGTAAACTATGCATTGAACAAGTCGAGAACTTGGTTGCTGAGTGCATCCCACCCTGCGAGTGTTGTTGCGGCATGTAAGGCGAGCCTCGAGGTTGTTGAACATGAACCTGAACATTTGAAGAGGTTATGGGAGAATACACGCTACTTCAAGGCCGGTTTGCGCAGGTTGGGCTTTGATACAGGGGCTAGCGAGACCCCGATTACTCCGGTAATTGTGGGCCAAAGTTCGACTGCGCGGAAGATGAGCGAGATGCTATTCAACGAAACCGTCTTTGCGCTACCAATTGTGTTTCCTATGGTCGCTCGCGATAAGGCAAGGATACGGACGATAATGAATGCTGGGCATTCGAAAGCTGACCTGGATTTCGCACTCCAGGCGTTTGAGAAGACTGGGAAGGCGCTAGGTGTAATCTAGGTTGCTTATGCAACCCAGTCTTTCGGGGTGACGATTCCGTAGGTACTCCGGAGTGCCTCGTACACTGCGAATGCCATTGAGCCCAGCGTACTCGTTGATCCGAAGCTTCTTGTCCAGCAGTCCTTAACGCCGGCTAATGTGAGAATGATCTTTGGTGTTTCTCCGCCCACGAGGCCGAGCCCCCTAGGTCCGGGTAAAATTTCGATTGCTACGCTGCCACACTTGCCTCTGACTCTGAATGGGATCGAGTGAGCTTGGCCGCAACCACACTCCCAACTGCCGCATCCGCGTCGTATTGGGACGACACCTAGTTTGGCGGCTAGAGTTCCCTTGTCAATCGCACTCCGCACTTGTCTAGCCTTACCTTGGCCGACGCCCAAGAAGCCCGTTCCGTTTCCAACTGCGACCACTGCTTTGAATCTTGACTTCTCACCTGCGTCGGTTTGTTTCTGTACGAACCCTATGCCGAGAACTTCCTGCCTTAAGCCGGGCAGAAGTACGTCGACTATTTCGGGTTCTTTTATTTTCAGTCCTTGAGTGAAAATGTCTTCGAGCGAGATTATTTCTCCGCTCTGGACCATTCTGCCGACTTTGGTCTTGGGTACCCACCCAGCCTCGGCTCTTTGGGTTTGCGCGGTCTGCATCTTATCGTCTCCTAGACAGCTTGTGTGTTTCTATGTATTCGTCCAAATGTGCCCCACTCCTGAAGGTTCCACCTTTCGCCATGAGCGATAGCTTCCTGTAAACCTGTGTGGTTATGAATCGTTTGTCGCGCAATGTTCGGAGTCTGTTTCGAATCGACCTTATTCGAACCACCCATCGCCTCTTGCGGTGGGTAGTGCTTCCCTTGATGCTGCCTGGTCCTTTGTGACGCCCAGCCAACAGTTCCTTCCGCCTTGCCCGTTTTCTTCCTCGACTGATTCCGATTTGTGGTACTTTCTTGATGGCACCCTCGTGAATGAGTTTCCGGATTTCTCCGCGAGTTATTGCTGATGACACTTTATCGGTGTCCTCTGGGTCGACCCAGACTCTACTCGTGCCAACCTTCATGATCTCAGCCGCTAATCGTTTCTGACTTACGACGCTCATTCCTTATTCCTCTTCTTTCCACTCTTGCTGGTGCGGCGTTTCTTAGGTTCTTTCTTGGCGGGTTTTTCGGGTTCCTTCGTGTCTGATTTTGGCGCAGGTTCCTCAGTTGCTTCGGTTGTAGTTTCGGTAGCCGATTCGGTGGGAGCTGGTTCAACGGTGGGTGCCGTGGGTTCCGTGACTGTTTCGGGGACGATTTCAGCTGGTTTCTTCAGCCCTGGGTTTAGAATCCTGATGTTAGCTTTCTTTGCATCTTCAAGAATCTGTACTCGTTTGTTTTCTCCTACGGTATGGGCTATTCTTGCGGCCTGAGTCTTTGAATCAATCCCCTCTAGGTCTTTGGGTCGCCATACCATGACTTCTTTGAGGCCGGATGGGTGTCTGCCGCGTGTTGCCTTCGGCCTCGCGTATCCTATCTTTACTACGGGCGGCCATCCTTCTTTGCTGCGTCTGACTCTGCTCGACTTGCCCTTCGGGCTCCGCCATGGTTCCTTAACTCTCTTGTAACGCCAACTTTCCTCTCGAACGAAGCGGGGCCTTTTGTATGACATTTAGATGCCTTCCTTCTTCTCGAAGACGTATATTCCGTCTAGGAATACTCGCTGGTCCTTGTCTGGTATCCTGGTTCCGTCTTGAATGTTCGCGGCGGTTTGACTTACATCGCTGAGGCTGTTTCCTTGGACGTGTATTTCGTCGCCCACGACTTTCACCTTGGCGTTTCCAATAATTTTGGCGACACGTGCAGTCTTCTCGCCCGTGAAGTTGTCTATTGTGAGTTTCCCTTCCTTCTCGATTACCTTAACCGTCACCGGGAAGTGTGCGTAGACAATCTTCAATTTGTAAGTATATCCTGATGTTACTCCGCGGATCATATTGCGAACGTGCGCTAGGGCGGTACCAACTAGCGCGATTTCACGTTTTCTGGGCCATGGAGCATAGATTCTTAGCGTTTGGTCCTTTAAGGCGAATTGAACGGGTAGGTGTGCGAAGTCTTCTTCCAGCGTCCCTCTCGGTCCAGTAGCTTTGATTCTCCGCCCCTCGACGTTGAGTTGAACGCCTTCGGGGATCGGGAGGTTCCTTTCGGCTAATTCGACGCGGGCCATATGTTTCCTAACCTACATGTACTTCTTGAATCCTAGGCTCGGCGCTAGTTCCCGAAAACATTGCCGGCAGAGGTAAAGGTCGTACTTTCGGATGACGGGTCCGTATTGGCCGCATCGTCGACATGGCCTGCTGCCCTTTCCGTACTTTCGAACTTTCTTCGGCTTTATTTTGGCCACTCTACCTAGGCCTCCTTGATCTGTGCCCCAAAGTTTTCTGTAATGAATTTGATCGCGTCGTCTCGGGTTACTCTATGCGATTTGCCAATCCGGGCGGGCCTGATTCTTCTTCTCTTAATCCGGAAACCGGGTCGTTCAAGAGTTACCATGACATCCATGCCGAAGATGCCTAGCTCAGGCACGTACTTGGTCCCTGGAATCTCAATGTGTTCCTTTATGCCAAAAGCGAAGTTTCCGTTCTCGTCGAAGCTAGATCGCTTAACTGAGTTATTTATCGCTTCAAGGCCGCGCTTCAGAAATGCTGCGGCCTTCTCACCCCGTAGGGTCGTTAGGCAGGTGATTGGTTCTCCTTCGCGGATACTAAACTCCTTCAACGTCATCTTGGCCTGTTTGGTGCAAGGTTTTTGGCCGGTGAGCTCAGTTATTACCTTCTTTGCCTTTTCGAGCATATCCCCGGATTTCCCTACTCCAATATGCACTGTGACCTTCGCGAGTTTGATAGCTCGCATCGGATTATCGTGTACTGTTTCCGTTACGGTCTGCAAAGCCTAAGAAGCCTCCAGTTTTATGGCGGGCTTATCGGTTCCAACTACGAACGTGTAGTCTAGCACCGTATCGAACTTGTTTCCAGTATCGTCTTCTATCCTCACCATAGCTGGCCGAGTCGCGGTGCCGGGTTGCGTTTCCACAATTTTGCCGCTTTTCCCAAGGTTGCGTCCAGCCGTGACTAAAGCATAGTTGCCCTTTTCGAATTTTATGTGGTTTAATACGCGTTGGGTAGGTATACTGATTCGCAATGTGTCGTTGGTTGAGTACGTGGTTGCCTGCGGGTCTGTCGGTTGGAAGCTGAGGCTTCGCCCATCGTGAGTTCCATACTGTATGAGCCCTTTTGGGGCAGTTCTCTTTCGTAGAATCTTGCAGAGTTTGAACTTGGCCTCCTCTTTTGAAATTTTAATGAGGCTAAGACCCTTGCCCTTCACCGGCAACATTCGGTAGGTTAGGTTCGCGTCTGCAAATTCAATTACGTCCATGAGGCCTGCGGGATGATTTTTCTCAAGTCTCGGACTTCCGTCTACCTTTACCTTCCCATTGGCGAGTACCCTCGATACTTCTCGTCGGTCCTTCGCGAGGTTCAGTTCGTCTCTGACTATGAGTTCTAGCGGGAGGCAGAGTGAGGATCGATGTGCTCCAGGGTTTGGTTTGGGCGCCCATGGTGATTCCTTTCTATGTATGGGCCAGTAAGCGGGAGAGGCCAGTCTCTTGAGGTGCCTGAGTCCGCCCTTACGCGCCATTACTCGGTGCTCTCCTTGCCGGGTTTACCCTGCGCTAGTTTGATGGATTCTGATCGCCATTTGTCGTCAAGGTTCAGCTTGGTAATCATGACCTTCGAACTGTGAACCGACACGTTGGTTGATGTGCCTGACGTCATCTCCCGAGTGACTCCTTCAACGAACAAACGTCGGCCGCGGGTGTCAATGTCATTTACCTTTCCTTCAACTCCCGCGTAGTCTCCTCGTAAAATTTTCACTGTGTCGCCTTTCCGAACAGGATACGATCTTCTTCCCTGCGTCCCTTGCAATTCTTCGGAGAGAGATGCTGCCAACAGCTTTCTGAGGCTTTGGCCTTGAGCATCATAGATTTTCTTTCGCTGCTTTGAGGGTCGGCGTACGCTCATTCATGTTCCCTCAAATGATTATGCTTGCGAGGTTGGCGACTCTAGGCCATCGCTCAGCGGCTTCCTTCGCCACAGGTCCACGAATCTCGGTGCCCTTCAGCTCGCCCTCCGGTGTCATGATAACTCCTGCATTGTCATGGAAAGAAAGCCTGGTTCCGTCAGGGCGCTTGAAAATCCGAACTTGGCGAACGACGACTGCAGGGAACATTTGCCTCCTCAAGTCGGGGGTTCCCTTCGATACCGAGACCATGATCATGTCCCCAACGCAGGCCGAGGGAACTCGTCTGAGGCGAGTGTGGGTTGCGAGAACCTGTATAACTTTGAGCTCCTTAGCGCCAGTGTTATCGGCGCAGTTGATACGGCTTCCGTTTGGTAGCCCCCGTGCGATGCGCGGTCGATACTCTATCATTCCCTTCGCGCTGACGGCACGAGTCTTGGGGGCTGGCAATTTTCTCTCACGTAAGGCGCTGCTGAACGCTTCTGCAACAAATTAAGGTTACGTTGTTAAGATTGTGTCGTTATGTCAAGACATTCCCGTTAATTTCTCGACTACTACAAAGGCGACTTCTTTGCTGATTGGCCTGCATTCAGCGACTTTCACCCTGTCACCCTCCCGTACCTCTAGGCACGGTGGGCTGTGCGCTAAAATTCGGCTCCGACGTTTTTCATACCGCATATATTTCGGATCGTATTGTTGGTAGTCTCTTTCTACTGTTACGGTTTTCATCATCTTTGCGCTTACCACTCTGCCGTCTAAGAATTTTCTTCGCACTGATAGGCCTCCGTGGAATGGGCAGTTGCGGTCTTCGCATGCTTTCTTTGGTGCAGTAGCGCCGATTCCGAGGTCTGACATTACCATCGCCTCACTCTAGTCTTGAGCCTGCTCTCGGGCCTAGCAACCAATCGCTCTCCGTCGACATCAACCCGGATACCGCTGGGGAGGTTGAATCTGAAAGTTGCAATTTCCTTCGGAATCATAAGGGTCCTCTCGGACGCCAGTATCTTGAGCATGTTTTTGGTCTCGTCCACAACTGTCCCTCGAATACCATTAACTGAAGGGTCTGTCGCTTGGGTTACACGAACCGACAATCCAATCAACTCGTGCCTAAGAATGTTCTGCGGCGTAATCAGAGCCATCATTATGCTGCCTCAGGCGAGACCTTTTCGTGCTCAATGGTGAGTAAACGTGCCACGGTCCGTTTGAGTTCTCGAATCCTTCCCACGTTTTCAATGTTGCCACCGGATTTGACGGTTGTACGCAATTTCACTAGCTCGGTTCTCAATTCTGCTAGCTTCTTCTCTCGCTCCTCTGGAAGGAGCTGTCTGATCTCACGTTTTCGGAGTATCGGCAACTTCGGCCACCTCTTGGATTACTTCACCTTCCGCCGCGACTTCTGCAACCACTGGTTTCTGCGCCTCAACGGGTTTCTGTGGGACGTCCCTGATGACGGGTCTGTCTGGTAAACTGACATTTGGCGGCATAATGCGGACTCTTATCCCGAAAAGCCCCTGTTTCAATTGAGTGTCAACGACTGCAAAACGGACAATTCTGTCGATTGCCTCTCCGACAGAGGGAAGGTATCCAGCTTTGTATTTCTCGTAACGTGCCCTGTCAGTTGTGAGTTTCCCGCGAATTGCGATCTCGACGCCCAGGGCTCCGGCTTCTATAGTTCTCTGCAGGGCCCAATATGCCGCTCGCCTAAAATGAATTCCGCGTTGAAGCGCCATTGCGATTTGAGAAGCGACAACTTTGGGGTCAAGTTCTGGTGCTTCAAGTGTCGCCACTGAAATTTGTGGGTTCTGAACACCGAATTGTTGCTCAAGGACAGCGGTTAGGTCCCGAATACTTTGACCTCGTCTGCCTATTACGAGGCCTGGTTTCGCCGCGTACACCACAATTCTTGTTCCCAGTGGGGTCTTGTTCATCTCAACTTTGCTGTAACCTGCCCGTTTCAATTCCTGAGATAGGAATTCGTCGATCTCAGCTCTGCGGGCGTTTTCCTTTACGAAATAATTGTGAAGAGGCAAGTCACTCTGCTACCTCGTAGCCCATTAGTTCAATGTGAACGAGAGTGTTTTGGTAGGGCGATGCTCTTCCATAGGCTCTCGAAATTGATCGTTGTGTCTTCATTCCTCTCTGAGCGGCCGCGTGGACGATTCTTAGGCGGTCAACATCTAGGCCTTTGTATTCCGCATTCGATTCAAGTTCCTCGAGCAGGAAGAGGAACGCCTTCGCAGCTTTTACTGGGTAGCGGCCGGCATACCAGCCCTCATCCAGACTTCTGTGAGGTACTTCCTTATGGTAGCGTCTGTAGGCTATGGCTCGCTTCTTGAGGGTTACTGCTTCCAGAAGATCTTTCGCGGAATCTAGCCTCATTCCTCGGAGCTTTCGACAGATTTCGGTTGATGCCTTCGGGGATATTTTCAACTCTCTTCCTGAACATTTGACCGCTCGGTCAGGATCGAACTCCTTAACCGAGTATCCCCATTTTGGCATTCTAGTTGCACCGTGCGCAGCCGCATGTGCGCAGTAACCCTAAAAAACGTTGAGTTCACAGAACAGTGTAAACAAATAGCGAAAATCGTCTCTCAGACCACTCCCGCGCAGTAATTGCGATGTCTGAGCTCCCAAAGTTGAGTTCTGTGTTTCAGCGCTTGTCGCATCAGAATAGGATGCGCAAGGGGTAAGGGAAACTCGAAAGTCCGTCAGAACCTAGATGACCCTTACCTCTAAAGTATTTTCATCCTACAGTTCTGTAGGAACAAGAACCAATTCAAGTCTGAAAATGAAACTCATCTAACCTGATCTACCTTCAGGTTATTGGAAGTCTAGAAAAGTTCAATATCTATTACCCGCACCAATAGTACCGGTCGATAATCCTGTCCCTCCCGAACACAATCAACCTAGGATCAGCACATATGCGATAGAGGCACTCTGTTCGTTCTTAGAACCCGTCAATCTTTACCATCGGTAACAGCATCATATAACCCAGTCAATATTGGGTAACGTCAAGTCTACGACTGCTGGCTCAGTTTTCTGTTGGTGTAAAAAACCGTCTGCTATGTAGTTGCGATTAGAGTTTGTAGACTGCTTTCTTCGTTATCACTAGTGAGCAAGCATCGTGGCTTTTGCAGAAATTCTCACAATCACTAGCGGTTCGTGCGACCGCATATCCTGCCTTGCAGATTTCACATGTATAGATCGTTCTGTTCTGATGCCTGATTTCTGTAACCAATGGCCGTCTTGGAAGGCAGTCTCTACGCAGAATAAAAGGTAACTCACATGGTTTCTGTCTCGCTTCGATGTTGAATGACCGCTTGGCGTGCGATCTGGATTAATGTCAACCATTTTGTGGGCTCTGGTACGTTGTAGGACTTAGTTTTGGGTGTTACATGTCGGGACTTGTATCTTCCCATCAGTTCTCAGGCTGATTTCGCCAAAGGATGGGTAGCTCTGGCGCAGTCCAGTAGACTGTAGTACGGTGTCCGAATTTGCATGAATATGGTTCTTCCTTGTATTTGGTCGGTTCGTTCGGTTTCTGATAGTCCCACCTAGAATAGCCCTCAGGGCGAAGCACCCAAATCTTTTCTCCGCACCCTCCGTGCTGACAGTCGATTTCTTTTAGGTCGTTCATACGAATCGTTCTGACACACTGGAAAGTTGCTGAATAGCGTTATTGCTTACCCAATAGCCTTATTCTGATCGCGGTTGTGCGCAGATTGACCACAATTTGCGTTCTGGATCAGAGTGCTAGGGTGCCTTTTTCAGCCAGTCTTTGAGAGCCTCTTCTATGGCGGCGCTAAGATCGCCTTTCTTGCCACCGAGTCTCTTCACAACCTCAAATCGAAATCGCCGTTCAACCTCGTCTGAAATCACTATGTACAGTTTACCCAACCCTGGCTTCGCCCTTGTTACACATTTGTGGACATTATTCTTCCCGAACCGGTTTCAGCAATCTTTCCAATAAGGTCAGGAAGGATTTGGTAGCCGCATTTCCCACATTTCCACGCGTTATCGTCAGCATACTCGTGCTGACAATGAAGTCTATCCGTCGATTCCTTCATCATGATACTTGCCATGCTATGGTCCAACTCTAGGCTTCTTATTCAGCCAATCAACGACAGCCGCTTCTATAGCACCGCTGAGGTTTCCTTTCTTACCACCAAGTCTCACAACAACTGCCAACCGGAGTCGACGCTCAACCCCGTCTGAGAGTACAATGTAGAGTCTGCCCAAATCTATCACCAAATACACATATATACTTCCGGCTATATAGGTATATATGTCAATTGTGGACTAAGCCTTTGATTGCCAGTCTAAATGCGAGAATTAAGATAACAATCAACCTTTGCGCTTAGGGAGCGCTGAATCTCCGTATTGCATCTTCTTAGTGTTTCATGGTTCGCGATCGTGTGCCATACGCGAATAAACGCCCC